>Ga0307432_1000126_pt1 | contig 63015 bp, 52 predicted proteins | sample SalMarWE160150MG_FD_202158 | JGI IMG/M metagenome (GOLD analysis project Ga0307432, IMG submission 202158) | Salt marsh sediment microbial communities from the Plum Island Ecosystem LTER, Massachusetts, United States - WE1603-150 | ecosystem: Environmental > Aquatic > Marine > Intertidal zone >...
TCCGTGACAATAACATCTGAGACCACTATATCCGTAAGATTTGTGACTTCGATGTTGTAAAAAAATGGGACATCAAGGTGAATTTCTCTGGGCATAGTCTTCTGAAGACGAACGACATGCTGTATGGGGAAATCCCTCACGGTGGTATATGGTCCGCACTCGCTTAGTTTGGCTGGTTTCTTCTTAACTGCAGGAGCCGGCTTTTGTGCCGCTGTCCAATCCCCGCAGTCTTTGGACCAAACAAAATCGTCCATCAACTCCGGCGGTACCGGCCCAGTACCTTTCCAATCGTGGTAGGTCTTGCAGCTGTAACAACCAGATAAGAGAAAACCTGTAACAAGTAATAACAGGAACAATAGAAATGTTGAGATCCTTCTCATAATGAGCCTCCTTTCTTGGCTTTTGCAGTTTCAACCCTTTCCTTAATGCAAAAAGAAGTGCATTGAAAGATTCCGGTACCTTCCTTCTTAATTACCTGCAATATTGTAGATAGTGATTGTAGTTAGTCAAGTAAAAAATGCGTTTTTTTTAACAAAATGTTGAGACTTTGTTATGCTCATATCTATATAAACACAAGCAACTTATATTTATATAATCCGTATTTAAGCAGATAACATCGTCTGATACTGGATGCTGGATACTTCCGCCTTCGCTGATCCGGCCTTCGCAGCCGCTTCGGCGGAGTAGGCAGCTATGGCGAACCTGTCGCGACGTGTCTGCGACACGGCGGGCAAGCGATACTTGATGCTGGGTGCTCAATAGTGATGAATTTGGCGTTGACAAGGCGATGTTAATTGCTAATAATCACCAATTGATTTATTCGGCCGAAGTGGCGGAACAGGCAGACGCGCGGGATTCAAAATCCCGTCCGGTTTACCCCGGGTGAGGGTTCGACTCCCTCCTTCGGCAGTTATTTCGCGATGCGTATTGCGTACTGCGTGATGCGTTCCTTCGACTACGCTCCCCGCTTCGCCCCAAACGGCTTCGCAGGGCAAGCCCTTCGGCAAGCTCAGGACAGGCAGGACAGGATTGCGTATATCGTATTGCGTGAAAAAACAGGAGATAAGGCAAGATAAAAAGACAGGATTTTTTAGATGTCTGAACGAAAAGATGCGATATTATTCAAACTGGCAGATTTGCGAGTGTTTATCAGCAGAATTTTTGCCGTCATAATCGTATTGCTCATCCTTTTTACGAGTCATACCTTCAAACAAGAAACCCTGATAGATACAACTTTCGAGATATCCGGATTATTCCTTCTTTCGATATGCAGTCTTGGACGACTGTGGTCGTTAATGTATTTAAGCGGTTATAAACATGACAGACTTATTATCGAGGGACCATATTCAATGGTTCGACATCCGCTGTATTTATTTACCTTTATCGGTGCGGTCGGAATCGGATTGTCATCAGAAAACATTTTGGTTCTTCTGCTGGTAATAATTTTTTACATAATTTATTATCCTTTTACCATAATTGCCGAGGAAAAGATGATAATACGGAAATTTGGTCCAGACTGTCTCGAATATATGAAACGTACACCAAGATTTATACCCAGGCTGTCACTTTATAAAGAGCCGGAGAAGTTCGAAGTAAAAACCACCAGATTCGTTAAAAACTTTGTGGATGCAATGTGGTTTATATGGATGTTTCCCGTTCTTCACTTCATAGAAATGCTTCAAAATGAAGGAGTTCTACCTGTACTCTTTCGAATCCCATAGTATAGAGTATCGGAAAATTTTCAATGGCTCAGACAGAAGAATTCAGACGCACAGGAAACTGGCTGTTCAGGTGGAGGAGCTTCCTGCCATTACTGACAATATCCCTTTTTCTTATCGCTTTTAAGAATTTCACGTACCCTGAAGGAAGTCATACACTGGATATTCTATGGGAAACATTATGTTTTACGGTTTCCTCTTTGGGACTGGGGATTCGTATTTATACAGTCGGGCATACACCCAAAGGGACCTCAGGCAGGAGAACAAAAAGACAGAAAGCAGATGTTTTAAATACTACAGGGATTTACTCTGTCGTGAGACATCCGTTATATTTAGGTAACTTTTTGATATGGGTGGGTATATCTTTCTTTACACATTCACTTTTCTTCAGCCTTGCAGCGATATTGCTTTTCTTTTTGTATTACGAGCGAATAATCTTTGCGGAGGAAGACTTTCTGCGAGAGAAGTTCGGGCAGGCATTTAACAACTGGGCGGAGAAAACGCCTGTGTCTTTTCCGCGTTTTAAGAACTGGCAAAAGCCGAGTTTGCCTTTTTCGCTGAAAACCGTTCTCAAAAGAGAGTACACAGCTTTTTTTGTTATAATAGCAACATTTACATGCCTTGAAGTAATCGGTGATTTCTACTATAAAGGTAAATGGCAAATAAGCTGGTTTTATCTTATATTGTTCTGCTTCGGCCTGGCTGTGTATATTATTTTGCTTATCCTGAAGAAAAAACACTTTTTAAATGTTGAAGGAAGATAAGAAATCCTAAATCCTAATCTCTACCCGGCTTTGCCTATGGCTACACCGAGGCGAGAATTATAAACAAACTCAAATTGACCCCGTTAGATAATTACATATCTAACGGGGTGAACCTAAATACAAATGTTCAAAAAAAAACACTGCGTGGAACGCAGGGTATAAATATGGATTCCTGCTCCGCCAAAAAACGGCGGACAAGTTTCGCAGGAATGACATTATTATTTAGCTACGAAAGGTGAGAGTTCTCGGAGGCGGTTTATGATTGGGGGGAGTTTTTCGATAGTGTAGTCCACCTCCTGCTCGGTGTTGTATCTCGATAAGCTGAAACGAATCGAGCCGTGAGCGGCGGTGAAAGGAACTCCCATTGCACGCAAAACGTGGCTGGGCTCAAGTGAGCCGGAGGTGCAGGCAGAACCGCTGGAAGCACAAATGCCAAATTTGTCCAGCATAAGCAAAATTGCCTCGCCCTCAACAAACTCAAAGCTTATATTAGTTGTATTAGGCAGACGATTATCCTTATCGCCATTGAGACGGGAATCAGGGCAGATTTCCAATATCGCGTTTTCCAGTTTGTCGCGAAGGTATTTGACATTGTTATTTTCCTCTTCGATATTCTGTCCAGCTAATTCGCAGGCCTTTCCGAGTCCGACGATACCGGGTACATTTTCAGTTCCGGCCCTTCGGCCTGCCTCCTGGTGGCCTCCTAACATAAATGGGGGGAGCCGCGTTCCCTTTTTGACATAAAGAGCACCTACTCCTTTCGGACCGTGCAATTTGTGGCCGGAAAGACTGAGTAAATCGATATTACTTTTCGACAGGTTCAAAGGGATTTTGCCAACGGCCTGCACCGCATCGGTGTGAAATACAACTCCTTTATCGGCTACCATTTCAGCGATTTTGTCAATCGGGAAAATGACGCCGGTCTCATTGTTGGCGTACATTATCGAAACAATAGCGGTGTCGTCATCGAGTTTTTCCTCAAGCTCTGCCAGGTCGAGCTGTCCCTTTTTATCTATGGCCAGCTCCACAATTGCGTAGCCGTGGTTTTCCAAATCGCGACAAACGGAAAGTACGGCGGGATGCTCAACACGGGTGGTTATGACTTTGCGCCGATTAGGATGTGCGGCAAGGGTGCCTTTTATGGCAGCATTGTCAGATTCCGTGCCGCAACTCGTAAATATAATCTCGGCTGGGTCACAGCCAAGCAAGTCCGAAACCTGCTCGCGGGCTTTGCGGATACTGTGAGAGACCTGTCCGCCGAAGGTGTGCATACTGGAAGGATTGCCGTAAAGCTCGCAAAACAACGGCTTCATCTGCTGCAGGACTCCTTCAGCAACCTTTGTGGTAGCATTATTGTCAAAGTATATGGTCTTCATTATAATAAAGTGCCTAAAGTGAACTAAAGTGCCTAAAGTTAAGTGGTGGGGTAAACCCCACCCTACAGTACTTAGTCGTAACATTATTGTCAAAGTATATGGTTTTCATTATACTAGAGTGCCTAAAGTGAACTAAAGTGCCTAAAGTTAAGTGGTGGGGTAAACCCCACCCTACAGTACTTAGTCGTAGCGTTATTGTCAAAGTATATGGTTTTCACTTTTTACATTTTCCTTTAAATTTTTGGCCACAGATTTCACAGATATATTCTTAACCACGGATCCATTCGACTTCGCTCAGGACAAGTTTACACAGATTTTCACTGATTATTAATAATTCTTTTGAAGTCAAGAGAAAGGGCGCCAAAGTTGATCAATAACGCCAATTCCAAACCGGTAGCTTTTAGGTAATTTAGTACCTGGGCATTTTCATTATTAGTTAAACTTTTAATCGCTTTTAATTCGACAAGAACCCTTCCGCCTATTATGAAATCACAAAAAAACTGTTTCGCAATCTTTCCTTTGTAGATAACATCAACAGGTACCTGCCTGGCAAAAGGAATATTGCGCAAATTAAACCCAATGGCCAGCGCTTCTTCATAGACGCTCTCAAGAAAACCCTGTCGAAGCGTCTTGTGCACTTCTATCGCAGCACCTATAATCTCTTTGGTCAACTCTGCGTGCAATAAATTTTGCTGAGGCATTTCTAAACTTTTATTAGTTCCGTGTAAATTAGTGTTAATCCGTGGTTAATTACCTTTTTATCTTCGTGGTTAATTCTTTTAATCAGTGTCAATTCGTGTCTTTTACTTTTTAGTTATTCTCTATGGTTGTGGGGCTGGTTTGCCGAATCTCTGTCCTCTTCAACAAAAAGGCCTTTAGAGACAAACTCCCTTAGCTTTGCCTCGACGACGTCTTTCATAGTAAACTCTGTCAGCCGACACTGCGCACACATTCCCCGAAAGGCAACGATGACCTTATCACCTTCAACATCTATAAGCTCGATATCTCCACCATGAGCACGAAGGGCCGGTCGAATCTGCTCATTTATCGTCTGCTGAATCAACTGAATCTTCTGGATATTAGTAAGCTTTGCACCTCGGCGAGGTATAACTGGGACAGGTTCTCTAATTTTATCGCCCTGGATTTTTTCAATGAGCTTTTCAATTTCACCCTGACAGCCGCCACAGCCGCCACCAGCTTTACAATAATTTGTTACCTGCTCTACAGTTGTAAGATTGTTTTCCCGTATTACCCTTTCGATTTCCTTATCGGTCACACCGAAACAAGTGCAGACGACGTTTCCTTCGAGCTCGTGCTTTTTCTTTCCGCCGGTTTTGTGATTTTCAATTGCAGCCTCAAGGGCCTCTCTACCCATAACGGAACAGTGCATCTTCTGCTCAGGAAGACCGCCGAGATAATCGGCAATATCCTTGTTTGTGATTTTGGCTGCCTCTTCCAGAGTCAGACCTTTTATCATCTCCGTCAGGACCGATGAGGTTGCGATTGCACTTGCACAGCCGAAGGTCTTGAACCTTGCATCGGAAATTCTTCCCTCTTTATCGAGCTTGAAGGTGAGCTTCAAGGCATCGCCACAGGCCAAAGAACCAACCTCACCGACGCCGTCGGGATTTTCAATCTCTCCGACATTTCGCGGATTGAAAAAATGGTCCTTAAGTTTTTCAGTATAATCCCACATATTTTCGTATCTCGTATTGCGTAAACCCCCAGTAAAACCCGCCAAAAATACGGCGGACAAGCTGGGGCTAAATATGGATTCCTGCTTGCGCAGGAATGACAACTATTTCGCCGGTAATACCCCGTTAGAAATTTTCCCTTTCTGTATCATATTATTTCATTGGTCTATTGTAGGATTTCTAACGGGGTAAAACCTCGAGCATTCTATCAAGTGATTTTTTTGCTTTTATTCTTATATCTTCCGGTACCGTTACTTTGTACTGCATAGACTGCAAAGAGCCAATGACCTTGTCCAGAGTTATAAGCTTCATATCAGGACAAACTGCTCTTTTACTGGCTGGGAAGAACTCGGCATCAGGTTCTTGTTTTTTCAAGGCGTGAATCATTCCCACTTCAGTAGCGACTATATATTGCCTTGCTTTTGATTTGGCGACAAATTTGAGCATCTGGCCGGTACTGAGAATCTCCTCTGAAAGCTCTTTGACCGGTTCGGTACATTCGGGATGGGCCATAACAATAGCATCGGGATATTTCGCCTTTGCGTTTTTGATGTCGTCTTCGGTTATCGCAACGTGTACGTGACAATAACCAGGCCAGAGAATAAGGTCTCTTTTTGTTCTCTCAGCTGCAAATTTACCGAGATGCCGGTCCGGGACAAAAATAATCGGCTTATCGGCTGGCAAAGAGCTAACCACTTCAACGGCGTTGGCACTTGTGCAGCAATAGTCACTTTCGGCTTTGACCTCGGCAGGACTGTTTACATAACAGACAACCAAAGCATCGGGGTGTTTCTGCTTCAATTCACACAACTTCTGAGCGGTGACCATATCAGCTAATGGACAGCCGGCAAATCTGTCGGGCAAAAGGACAGTTTTCTGGGGCGAGAGGATAGCGGCAGTTTCTGCCATAAATCTTACGCCGCAGAATACAATAACCTCTGCATCAGTCTCGGCTGCCTGTACGCTTAGACCCAGGGAGTCGCCGGTAAAATCAGCGAGGTCCTGAATCTCGGCCGGCTGATAGTTGTGGGCGAGTATTACAGCATTACACTCGGCCTTTAGTTGATTGATTTTCTTGAGTAATTTTTCGTACAAAGTAACCCTTCCAAATAGTAGGCATTACCGTTCCGGCGACGGCTAAACAACCCCCGCCCACAGCCATTCGACTTCGCTCAGGCCACGGGTGGCGGGGCTAAACGACTAAGTATTTTTGTGTTTAGTATAGACCAAATCCGGATTTGGTGTTGTAACGGTAACACCGGCAGGCACGGACTGCTTTATCCAAACATTGCCGCCGATTACAGCATCTTTGCCAATAGTTACATCTCCGAGTATCGTCGCTTCAGCGTAGATAGTTACATTATCCTCAATCGTGGGATGTCGTTTTCCGCCTTTTACTACCCTTCCGCGTTCATCCTTCGGAAAACTAAGAGCGCCAAGGGTAGTACCCTGATAAATTTTGACATTGTCACCTATGATGCTTGTTTCACCTATTACAACACCGGTGCCGTGGTCGATAAAAAAGTTTCTGCCTATCTCTGCGCCCGGATGGATGTCAATTCCGGTTTTTGCGTGTGCACATTCGGTCATTATGCGTGGAATTAAAGGCACATTTTTCAGATACAACTGGTGGGCTATGCGATACGTTGCAATCGCTACAATGCAGGGATAACTTATCACAATTTCTTCATAAGACTTTGCAGCAGGGTCGCCATCGAAGGCGGCACTTACGTCGCCTTTTAGCATTTCTCTAATCTTAGGAAGCTGAGCCAACAAATGTTGAGTAGCCTGTTCGGCCATTTTTTTGCAGTCACCGGTGTCGCAATTTTCCACTCTGCAGCGATATTTGTAAGCCCTCTCTATCTGCTCTGTGAGCTCCGTATAGATATGGTATAGAATATCAATAACAATGAAATTTAAATTTGATTTTGTAATGCTTCTCTTGCCGGTATAGCCCGGGAAAAGGATTTCGGTGAGCAAATCGAGGATTTCCAAAATCTTATCCCGCACAGGCAGATTAGAGACGTCGATAAAATTTATGCCTGAATCACCTTCATAGGTCTTTGCAACTTCGCCGACTAATTTTTCAATCGCCTTGTCGGTTATCTTTTTTTCGGGCATTGTCAAACTCCCTGAAAAAAACCATAATCAATCAAACATTTCGGTAGAGATGTATCTTTCTCCCGTATCGGGCAGAATAGTAACAATTATTTTTCCCTGGTTTTCCGTCCGATGCGAGAGCTGTATCGCCGCTACCATTGCAGCGCCTGAGCTAATTCCCGCAAGTATTGCCTCTCCGGCAGCTAACTTCCGGGCGGCTGCTATAGCGTCTTCGCTGGAGACCTGTATAATCTCATCTATTATATCAACATTTAACACATCCGGCACAAAACCGGCACCAATACCCTGTATCTTATGCTGACCCGGCTTGCCACCGGAAAGCACAGGCGAATCCTTCGGCTCTACGGCTATTACCTTGAGGTCCTTATTGCGTTGTTTTAACACCTCTGCGCAGCCGGTCAATGTACCGCCGGTCCCGACACCACAAACAAAAAAGTCAAGCTTACCATCGGTATCCGACCAAATCTCCTCTGCAGTGGTTTCTCTGTGAATCTGCGGGTTTGCGGGGTTGTTAAACTGCTGAGGCATAAAGGCATTAGTGTTCTCTTTGACAAGCTGCTCGGCCCTGGCTATCGCCCCGGACATACCAAGCTCAGCCGGTGTTAGTACAATCTCCGCACCAAACAATTTTAACAGTTTCTTCCTCTCAATACTCATAGATTCCGGCATAGTCAGCATTAGTCGGTATCCCTTGGCAGCACATACAAAGGCAAGGCCTATGCCGGTATTGCCGCTCGTCGGCTCGATAATGACAGTATCCGGCTTTATCAGCCCTTTCTCTTCGGCCGCTTGTATCATTGATAAAGCAATTCTGTCTTTGATACTGCCGCAGGGATTATATGATTCAAGCTTTGCGAGAATAGTGGCTTTGTCCGAGCCGAGCTTATTGATTCGTACCAAAGGCGTAAAACCGACTGCAGTAGTAATATCCTCAAATATGGCACCCATAATCTGTCCTTTGGTCAAAACCTGCGGTAAAACCCGCCAAAAGAACGGCGGACAGGCCGCAGGCTAAATAATATAGATTGTTATATTTGATAATCCAAACTGTGTTTATCTTTTGGCCTATCGACCAAATCCTGCAGGGTTGTAGACTGCAGGACACTTCCAATGGCCTGCTGCATCTGTATCCAGAGCTGTTTGGCCATACAATCAACAGAACGAGCACAGTAATTGTCGTCTTTGACACATTCGACAGTTGTTACGGCTCCTTCCAAGCAATCAAAAACATCGCTAAGTTTAATCTGATTTGGAGCTTTGGCAAGCATATATCCACCTCTGGGACCTCTAATACTTCTAATAAAATCCCCGGATTTGAGCATAGCCATTATTTGTTCAAGATATTTCACTGATATATCCTGTCGTTTGGCAATGATTCTAAGCTGCAAAGGCCCTTTCTGATAGTTTTCAGCCAGCTCTAAGACCGCCCTGATTCCATATCTGGTTCGAGTAGAAATCTTCATAATTTATACCCTATTTTTCCTACTATATTAGTAGTATATTTTACGAATTTGTCAACTAATAGTGCGAAAATTAGCCAAAAATTTAGAAAAATCACGAAATTTTCCCGTATTATGCCGTTAATACTGCAAAATCAAAGCACCGAACCAATAAAGGAGTTTTTATAGCTACCCTAAAAGTCAATTCACTTGACAGCTTAATCAAATACCTCTAAAATATGGTTGTGAGTTTTACGATTATTCCGAAAGGTGTGCTACGGATGGCAAAAGGTCCCGCGAAAAAAGTCGTATTTATTTCCTCTTTTCCGCCAAGAAAATGTGGGATTGCGACTTTTACATCGGACCTTATTAAAAATACTGTGTCGGCTGCCAAGGGTGAGCTCAAACCACAGGTGGTCGCAATGCGTTCAGATAACGAGCTGAAATACGCTGAGCCGGTCAAGTTTGAAATCCGCCAAAATGTGAAAAGCGATTATATTTGCGCCGCCGATTATATCAACTTCAGCCATATTGACCTGGTTTGTGCGCAGCACGAGTTTGGCCTCTTCGGCGGCGAAGCCGGCGCCTATTTGAGCTTATTGCTAAACAGATTAAAGTCGCCGATAATAACAACCCTGCATACGGTCCTCGATGACCCGAACCCAGCTTACCACAAATCATTAGTAGAGGTCTGCAACGCCTCCTACAAAGTAATCACTATGAACAAACGCGGCATTAGTATGCTGCATGAGATTTACGGCATACAGGGGAAAAAAGTAGAATTGATTGCCCATGGCATACCGGATTTGCCGTTCGTTGACAGCAACTACTACAAGCATAAATTCGGAATGGAGGAGAGAAAAACAATTCTGACATTCGGCCTGCTTAATAAAAACAAAGGCATAGAGATTATGCTCAAGGCGATGCCGGCAATAATCGAGGCCGACCCATCCGTTATTTACATAGTTCTGGGCATGACCCATCCAACAGTATTAAGGCAGGAGGGCGAATCATATAGATTCAAGCTTCAACATATGGTAAAAGACTTAGGTTTGCAGGAGCATGTGATTTTCCACAATAGATTCGTGAAGGACGAGGAACTTCATAACTTTTTGTGTGCAGCGGACATCTATGCCACTCCATATCTAAACAGGGAACAATTGACCAGCGGCACGTTGTCATTTGCGGTTGGTACGGGTAAAGCGGTAGTTTCAACACCTTATTGGGCTGCCGAGGAGCTGCTGGCCGACGGCCGAGGAAAGCTGGTACCATTCGGCGATTCCAAACAAATGGCTGAAGCGATAATCGAAATACTACAGGACGATTCGCTGTATTATTCGCTTCGTAGAAAGGCATACGACTATGGCAGGGCCAGGACTTGGCCAAGAATCGGCCAGGCCTACTGGAAACTGTTTAGTCCGAAACGCTTACCAGAGCGTATTACAACTAAAGCTGCAAAAGTAGTACCCAAGACAATAACAACTATTGAAGTACCAGAGCCGTCATTAGCCCATCTAAAAAAACTGACCGATGATACCGGCCTACTTCAGCACGCCAAATTTACAATACCCAATCGCAAATATGGCTACGCAACAGATGATAACGCCAGGGCAGTAATCACAATGACCAGATACTATACCCAATACCCTGAACCGCAGGCCCTTGAGCTTCTCGATATATACCTGTCTTTTATTATGCATGCACAAAATAACGATGGCACGGTCAGAAACCTTATGAATTACGACAGAAGCTGGCAAGAAAAAGAGCCGGAAAGCGGCTGTCTCGGCAGGGTCCTATGGGCTTTCGGAACAGTTATGGCCAAACCTCCGACGGATGCATATTTATCGATAATCAAAGACTACTTCGATAATTCAGTCAAACACGTACAGAAGCTTCATCCGAGAGGTATGGCATATTCAATACTTAGCATGGTTGAATATTTAAGGCAATTCCCCGGTGCCAGTGACATCAAGCGAGAGATAGAAATAGCAGCAGACGGTCTTGTAAGACAATACGAAGAAAATAGCTACCCGGATTGGCAGTGGTTTGAGGATATCTTAACCTACGAAAATGCCGTTCTGCCGCACGCACTTTTTGTAGCCAGTATGGCATTCGATAATAAAAAATATCTTGAAGTGTCGGAAAAAACGTGTGGATTTTTGCTCGGCAATACATTCACCGGAGAACATTTCAGCTTTATCGGCTGCAATGGATGGTATGAGAGAGGCAAGACAAAAGCGCAATTTGACCAACAACCAATAGAGGCAGCAAGCACTGTTATAATGCTAAGGGCTGCTTACGATGCCACGCAAAACAGTAAGTATTTAACACTGCAAAGGAAGGCCTTTGACTGGTTCCTGGGCAAAAACGATTTGGACATACCACTATACGACTTCAGAACTAAAGGATGCTGCGACGGTCTTATGAGCGGCGGCCTAAATACCAATCAGGGAGCAGAGAGCACGTTAAGCTTCTTGCTGAGCTTATTGGCTATAGTAGAAAGCTACACAATAGTCGAAAAAATTGAGCCAAGTGAGGCGATTTCCTCACAACAAGCTCACCAGGTTAATCATCCTGGCGAAAAACAAATACCAATAAAAACAATATCAGCCAAGACCGAAGCCAAGAAAGACCAGGTCAAAGAACCCGCCCAATGAATAGTTTGAATGAAAGTTGTCAGTTTTAACGTCAACTCCCTACGCGCACGCTTGGCGATAGTGCTTGCGTGGCTCGATGAACACCAGCCGGCTGTGCTTGTGGTCCAGGAGACCAAGGTTCAGGATGTCGATTTCCCTGTCGATGCGTTTAGTAACAGCGGCTATAAGTATGTTTTCAAAGGCCAAAAGAGCTATAACGGCGTAGCAATTTTCAGCAAAGGTGAGATTACAAACGTAAAATTCGGCTTCGATGATGAGCCCAAAGATGAAGCCCGTTTAATTAAAGCAGAAACACAAGGCATCTCAATTGTCAACAGCTACGTACCGCAGGGCTATTTGCCTGAGTCTGAAAAGTTCGAATATAAACTAAACTGGTTTGACCGCCTGCATCGATACTTCAATAAAAATTTCAAACCAACAGAAGCGGTCATCTGGGCAGGTGATTTTAATATTGCACCTGAACCAATAGATGTATATGACCCTGAGAATCTATCAGGGCATGTCTGCTTTCATCCGGAGGCTCATAAAAAACTGGAAAAGATTATGCAATGGGGATTTGTTGATGTATTCAGGATGCGCTGCAATGAGCCGGGCCAATATACATTCTGGGACTACAGATTGAGAAATTCGTTCAAGCATAATCTCGGCTGGCGATTAGACCACATAATGGCCACGAAACCTTTGGCAAAATTATGCACCGCCTGCTATATAGACAAAGAACCGCGCACTAAAGACAAACCGAGCGACCACACACCCATCGTTGCTGAGTTCGATTGAAGCCAAGGCCCCCCAGCAAATCCCGCCGAAAATATAGCATACAACCGTGTAGCTAAAAATGCAGAAAAATCTGTTGCAAATTTTTTGTATTTGATATATCGTATTGCGTAAGCCCCGTTAGAAAGCTCGGGCGGGCAGCCTTACTTCTGTCTTTCGACAGGGAAAACGCAAGGCCAATGTACTTGTATTCCTCCCGCTCGCCGCCGCGCAGCTTCGGGCTCCGCCCCGACGAGTTGGCGAAGCAGGGAAGGACAAAGCTTTCTTTCTAACGGGGTAAAAGCGAAACAACGTAGAAATAATAATATAAGGAGCAAAATCCTATGGAACCGATTGCAGAGCTGGAAATCAACCTTTTCGCCGATACACTACCACCGTTAGAGGGTATCGAGAAACTTGCCAGTTATGTTCACAGCAGCGAGGCCAACCAGATAAAGTTTGCTGAACAGTTAGAGGCAAATATGTCCAAAACCTCACCAGGGTCTTGCCTTGCAGCAGGTATCGGTCTTTTTATTCTCGGCAGAAACGCCGAAGCAATCGAGAAGCTGCAAAAAGCCGAAGACAGCAAAGAAAAATTCATATACCTGGCCTTTGCACTTCGTCGAACAAGCAAATTTGATGAAGCAATCGAAAACCTGCAAAACAGTCTTAATTACGAGGCCGACACATTAAACATAACCTTAGAAAAAACCGCTACCTATCGTCGCGCAAGAAATCTTGATGCCGCAGCCAAGGAGCTTCAAACCTGCGCAAATTTTGAAAATATAAGTGCCGAATACCATTGCCAACTGGGCCGACTCCAAGAAGCCCAGGGGTTTTTTGAACAAGCGATGGATAATTACAAAATAGCTTTGGAATTAGCCCCGAGCCACCAAAAAGCCCTTTTCCACCTGGCTTATCGGTGCGACCTATCCGGCGATGAAGAGGCGGCGATTGACTACTATAAACAAATTGCCTCAAGCGCCTATGTCTATATAAGTGCCCTGCTGAATTTAGCTGTGCTTTATGAAGATGCAGGCAATTTCGATAAAGCAACTCAATGTATCGACCTGGTCCTTCAGTCTCATCCAAATCACCAAAGAGCAATTCTATTCAAAAAGGACATCGAAAGCTCAAAGACCATGTACTATGATGAAGAAAAAGAGAAGAAAAAAACCCGCAAAAGTCAAATTTTGGAGACGCCAATCTCTGATTTTGAGCTGTCGGTGCGCAGCAGAAATTGCCTGAAAAAAATGAATATAGACACAATAGACGATTTATTGAACATCTCTGAGGTAGAACTTTTATCTTATAAAAACTTTGGTGAAACATCGCTTAGAGAAATCAAGGCCGTACTCGATTCGAAAGCACTACGGCTTGGTATGGCTCTTGAAGAAAAGGAGCTGCCATTAGGAGAAACCATTATACAAAACACCGCAGAACATGAGGAGGAGGAGGGCCCCCTGAAGAATTCTATTGACGACCTGCAATTGTCGGTGCGTGCTCGAAAATGTCTGCAAAAGCTCAATATTCGCACAATCGGAGAACTGATGCAAACCACAGAAGCCGAGCTTCTCGGCGTTAAAAACTTCGGCGTAACAAGCTTAAACGAAATCAAAAAAGCTATCAACAATCTGGGACTATCGCTGCGAAGTCTGGACTGACCAATTGATTATTGTCCCCGCTTTCGCGGGGATGACAATATTATTGAATATTTTCTGATGATTTATTTTTAATGTCTTCTTTAAATATCGCCCAACCAACTGCAAATTGCAGCAAGCCCCTATCCAGGATAAATCCGCCGTATGTCCGGTGGATAAACTTCGTAGCAATCCTCCTGGTTCTGTTGATAATACTGGGCGGTTGTAAAGCAAGGCATCTTACCAAGCCGACACCCCAGATGGATGTCAAGCCACAATTCTGGGTGAGGGTCCTACTGTTGGAAGATGCTACAGAATGCGCGCTGAAAACCGGCTCATCCTTCAGTATCATCCACCCTCAAACACAAATATTAGAAGGCTACTTTGGCCAAATTAATGAACCAATAAAAGCCACAATTTCCGCCGGCAGAATTGCTATTGCCGGACGGCAACTCAAGAGTAAGGAAGTAATCATTGTTCCCGATGCCCCCTATATCTTTAACCTAAACGGCAACGATTACCGTGGCAAATTAAAACTCACAGTCAATTCCAGCGGCGACTCCTTTGACGCTGTAAACCTTGTACCACTTGAGCCGTACTTAGCTGGTGTAGTGGGAGCCGAGATGCCTGATTACTGGGAGCCGGCAGCACTTCAAGCCCAGGCAATTGCAGCAAGGACCTATTGCCTCTATTATAAAAGACAATTCGGTCGCAACCGCAATTGGGACGTTCAGAAAACACAGGCAAATCAGGTTTACCTCGGTGTAATCGCTGAATCAGCTCAGATTTGGGAAGCTGTCAATAGAACATGCGGCAGGGTGCTGGTCTGTAAACACACTGACGGCAGCGAAGATATTTTCCCCGCCTATTACAGCTCGACTTGCGGCGGCCACACAGAAAACAGCAAAAATGTATTCGGCGATTCATTCGAAGCACTCGCTGGGGTGCCGTGTCCCTATTGTCAGGACGTGGCGAGGCCCAACTCTTTTTTCTGGCCTATGGTTCAATTTGATAAAAGCTATGTTACAACGAAGCTATTACAAAAGTACCCAAAGCTAAAACGCCTCGGAAAGATTACAAATATCACCGTAGCCAAACAAAGCGAATATGAAGAATTCTCGCGCTTGACTAAGGTAAAATTGAAAGGTTCGACCGGCAAAAGTGATTTTTTGAAAGCTGAGGACTTTCGTCTCACAATCGACCCAACCGGCCGAAAGCTAAAAAGTACAATTTGCCAAATCATCAATATGGGCGACAAATGGGCGTTCTCATTAGGCAGAGGTTGGGGCCACGGCGTAGGGATGTGCCAATGCGGTGCGCAAGGTATGGCGAGACAGGGTAAAAACGCAAAGCAGATTCTCCTTTATTATTATCCCGGCTCAAAAATTGTGAGTGTCCACTGAAGGCGAAAAGCTTAAAACAAAAAGAAATTAAAAATGGCCGATTTCGAAATCATCCATCAGGATTCCGGAACGCAGGCACGACGGGGCTTGCTTACGACGGCACATGGCAAGGTTGAGACGCCGGCTTTTATGCCGGTCGGCACTGCCGGTGCGGTGAAGGGAATCACACCACAACAACTCGAAGAAAGCGGCGCTTCTATAATCCTGGCTAATACCTACCATCTGCTGCTGCGACCCGGAGTCGAGACGGTCGAGTCGCTCGGCGGACTACATAAATTTATGGCCTGGGACAAACCGATACTGACCGACAGCGGCGGATACCAGGTCTTTTCGCTAAGCTCACTGACAAAGGTTGATGATGACGGAGTGGAATTTGCCAGCCATGTAGATGGGGCTAAAGTGTACCTTAACGCCGAGAACGCAATAAAAATCCAAGAACGACTCGGAGCGGATATAATAACCTGTCTGGATGAATGTACGCCTTTCGATATCGATTTACCACAGCTAAAAAAGGCCGTGGAAAGAACGATTCGCTGGGCCAGACGTGCCAAAGAGGCACATAAAACCGGCAAACAACTGTTATTTGCCATCGTTCAGGGCGGCCTAAATCAAGAATTACGAACTTATTGTGCCAGCAAGCTTGTCAAAATGGACTTTGATGGTTATGCTATTGGGGGACTAAGTGTAGGTGAAGGTTATGATAATATGATACGAACAGTAAATCACACAACCCAGGTCTTACCGAAAGATAAACCTCGGTATCTTATGGGCGTAGGCAGGCCAATCGACATAATTGCCGCCGTTAAAGCCGGAGTCGATATGTTCGACTGCGTGCTGCCTACCCGAAACGGGCGAAACGCCTTTGCTTTTACTGAAAACGGCCCTGTGCGGCTGCGCAACAGCGCCCTTATAAACGACCCCGAGCCAATCGAGGCCAGCTGCGACTGCTACTGCTGCAAGAATTTCAGCAGAGCAGCTATCAGACATTTCTTCAATTGTGGAGAAATGCTCGGTCCAATTTTAGCATCTCTGCATAATCTAAGATTCTTCCAGAGACTAATGGCCAAAATCAGGCAGGCCATAGAAAAGAACGAATTTAGTAATTGGTAACCGGCGAGAGGTGATTGGTAATTATTTAACCAATCACCATTTAATCAACTTATTTTTAGGAGCTCAAAATGGACAATATATGGATATTAGCCCAGGTAGAAACCGATGAGGCGCCTTCGAAGATTAGCTCAGCGCCGGTAACTTCGGAAGGCGAAGCAATGACGAAGGTACCATCCGACTCTAACGCCCCTGCAGCCGGGAAGGAACCGCCAAAGCCACTTTTTCCGCCGTGGCTTCTGCTCGCTTTGGCCGCCGTATTTATCTTCATGCTCTTTAGAGGGCCTCGAAAAAAACAAAAAGAGCACAAACAAATGGTCCAGTCACTGGAAAGAAATGACCGAGTCAGAACAATCGGCGGGATTATCGGGACTATCGTTGACGTTAAGGACGATGAGATTACGTTGAAAATAGATGAGTCGAACAATACGAAAATAAAAGTTGCCTCTTCAGCAATCGGAAGGAATTTGTCGAAAGAGAAATAGATTAGCCACAAAGCCACGAAGCCCGTCCTTGCAGAAGCGGGGAACTAGAGGCAAAAAGTATGGATACCTGCTCCGCCAAAAAGACGGCGGACAAGTTTCGCAGGAATGACATATCGAAACTTTAGTGTCTGGGTGGCAAAGATGCGAGAAAATTATGAACAAGAATCTGGTGCCGAAAATAGTTTTAATCATTGTTTTATTGGCTTTAGCAGCGTGGACTTTATATCCTCCAGGCAAAACCTTACAGCCAGGAATAGATTTAGGAGGTGGAGTAAGTCTCATTTATGAAATTGACGCTCAAGACCTTGAAAAAGCGGAAACAAAAGACCTGGCGCAGAGAATGATAACCGTTCTGCGAAGGCGCATAGACCCTGCCAACATCCAAAATCTCATATGGAGGCCACAGGGCAATACTCGCTTTGAAATACAAATGCCCCTGTCAAGCGCAGAAGCCCGCGCAAAGCGCCATAAGTACGAACAAGCTCTGAACGAGCTGCTTGCTAAAAACATAAGCTCTGCGAAGATTATGCGCTCGCTTAAAAAGTCGCCGGAAGAACGAATCAAAGATTTCAGTGATTTCGCCCAGAGCGACCCCAACAGACTGACCATTCTCGAGACACTCGCGGCCAGCTATGATGAGCTTATGGAAAAACAAAATGAAAGAGACAAGCTCGAATCGCAACTGGAAATTCCGGAGAATCTAATCGACCTTGCCCAGCTTGAGCTCGACGAAATCAAGCTTCACCTTGGAGACTGGATTAAGCAGGATGCCGAACAGCTAACAGAATCCCTAAAAGAGTATCTCGGCTCCGAAGCTAATCTGGACCTGCTAAGCAGATACGTAAAAATGTATGGCGAATGGGCCAAAGTTGTTGATGAGCTGACCGACCCTGAAACCGGCAAAAATATCCAATACGAAGAGGCTAAACAAGACCTCGACAAATTAAACCTGACTGAAGACCAGATAAACTTCGTTTTGCAGCTACCCGTCAAATCAGCCAGACGCACTGCTGCCCTTGAAGAAATGAAAATCAAGTTTGCCGACCGGACAGTCGAAATTGACAACACAACTGCAGCGTTTGATGAGTATCGCCCTTTTGGAGGCAGACTCGATGACGCCAAAGACCTGCAGCGCATGCTCAAAGGAGCCGGCATACTGGAGTTCAGGATACTTCCAACACAGGAACATCCAGAAGTAGATATGGACGCAATGGCACAGTATGTCGAAACCCTCAAAGAAAAAGGTCCCAAATATGCCTCAGATAATAAGTATGTATGGTGCGAAATAGAAAATATCAACGACTGGGGAGCCACTGACGACCAGAAGCGTCCTTCAATTCCCGGGCAATTCGGTGATAAGTACTATGTTCTTACAAGCAACAACAAAAATGAAGTAATGCTGCATCAAGGCGACAGTAAAAGCTGGAAACTTAAAAGGGCCTCGGCGGGCAGAGAACCTCGAACAGGTCGAAGGGCTATTGATTTCGCTCTTGACGACAGAGGCGGAATGATATTCGGTAAGATTACCGGCAACAACATCGGTCGACCACTTTGCATCCTGCTGGACGGGGTCGCAATATCAGCCCCGATGGTCAATTCGAGGATAACCACACGCGGGCAAATAACAGGCCAATATTCAGAAGACGAACAGCGCGACCTGATCGACAAACTAAACGCGGGCTCACTACCTTCTAAATTGATAGAGCAGCCCATCAGTGTAAAGACAATCGGCCCAACAATCGGCGCCGACAATCGCAATCAGGGTGTCAAGGCCGGCATAATCGGCCTTATAGTGGTTATGGCCTGTATGCTGCTTTATTACACCCTTGCCGGCTCAATAGCCGATGTGGCACTATGTATGAACATATTGTTTGTGCTTGCAATAATGGCAGGAGTCAGAGCAACTTTCACATTACCGGGTATCGCCGGCATAATACTAACCATCGGTATGAGCGTTGATGCCAACGTTCTGATTTTTGAGAGAATCCGAGAAGAGCAACAACGAGGTTCTTCTTTGAGAGTTGCCATAGCAAACGGCTACCAGAGAGCATTTAGAACTATCTTTGACGCGAATCTAACTACGTTTATCACCGCAGCTATTCTTTACTGGCGCGCGTCAGAAGAAGTGAAGGGCTTTGCTATCGTGCTTATGTTAGGTATTGCATCGAGTATGTTCACCTCGCTATTTGTAACGCGGGTAATCTTTGATTTCCTTTCGGCCAGGCGAGTCATCAAAGAGCATTTAATTATGCTTCGGCTGATACACAAACCAAATGTCAACTGGATGAGAGCAAGGCCGATTTTTCTTACAATATCAGTCGTACTTATCGCAACAGGTTTGTTTGTTTTCTTTACCAGAGACGATGCAAAAAACAATAAATACGATATCGAATTTACCGGCGGAACAAGTGCCGTAATCAATCTGAAAGAGGGAGTCTCACTCAGCAGAAGCGATGTAGAAGATAGAATCCACAAAATCGGGGAAAAATTGAGCAATCCTGCCTTGTCAACAGCAAATGTCTATAGCATTGGGAAAACAGGCAAGCAATATGAAATCAACACTACCGAAACGAATAAAAGCAAAACTACCGTTAACTTTGCCGAATCTGAGCAACATACTGTCGAAACTGTAATATCAGCAATTGAAAAAGCTCAGGAAAAGAGCGTCGGTGAACTAAACAATCTTCTCGTAACACAAGATGCCAACAATCCGGCGGAGTTTATAATAACAACGAGCCAGATGAACCAGACATTAGTCAAAAATGTGCTGACAGAAGCTTTCGAAAATGCCCAAATTTCAGAGCCAGAGATTGATGAAGTCGTTAATAATGCAATCCTGGCTACCTTCGCCGACGAGCTTGAAATCCAACAAAACCTCCAGCCCACAATTATCTCACAGGAAAAAATTACCGAGGAACTCATAGATTCATATCCTGAACTGGCTGAGTTTACAGGCGGCATCAAGATTTTATGCGAAATCAAAAGAGCTGCAATTATAGAGGAAATTGAGACAAGACTGGCATCGCTGCAATTCAAACCCGATACACAAAACCTCCAACGGTACCCTTACCAAATCCTTGACCCAAATCTATCAACAATCGAACAAAGTAAGCCGGTAAACCGTTTCACTTATATAAGTGTCGCTCCGGAGGCGGGCCTGCGCGAATTAAGCGAGGATGAATGGACGCAGTTTGTTGAAAACGAAACAACTAAAGTTCTGGCAGCGGCGAAACTCGAAACATCATTACCCCGAGTAACACAGATAGACCCATCTGTTGGAAAAGAGCAAAAAACAAGAGCGATAATCGCCATTATCCTGTCGCTATTCGCCATCGTCACCTATATCTGGATTCGATTCGGAAATGTTCGGTACGGCATCGCAGCTATTATAGCATTAGTGCACGATGTATGTATCACGCTTGGAGCGGTAACGGCCTGCACCTATATCGCAGCAAGCCCAATCGGAGAGAAACTTCTAATCGGAGATTTCAAGATTAACCTGGCGATGATAGCCGCCTTTCTGACGCTGATTGGGTACTCGCTGAACGATACAATTGTTGTTTTCGACCGAATCCGGGAAAATCGTAAAAAGGCCCAGCTAAATCCCAAGATAATTACCGACAGTATCAACCAGACTATATCGAGAACCATTTTGACATCGTTTACCACATTTATCGTGGTATTGATTATGTACATCTTCGGCGGGCAGGGATTGAGAGGGTTTACCTTCGCAATCGGCTTCGGCGTTATCATCGGCACGTATTCATCCATTGCTATAGCAGCGCCGATATTACTGCTCGGAACAAAAGCCAAAAAAGAAAAAAGCAAACCCCGTTAGAGACCCGAACGGAAAAGTCTCTAACGGAGCAAATAGGAAAATTAACCACGGATTTCACGGATAAATATAACCACGCCCCGTTAGAAGTAAGACGTTCCATTTCTAACGGGGCACGAATCAGCACGACACAAGGTGATTACATTTCTTTTGCGGCTTGTTTGTCGATGAGCCAGGTAACCTTGTCAAGGACCGGCCAAAGGGCGTGAATTGGATAGCGGACTTCATCGGGTTCGGCGGTTAGAACCTCTTTCAAAATGCCGGCCTTTTCTTCGCCGGAAACCAACACAGTCAGATGAGACGCAGCACATAAAACCGGATGGGTCAAGGTTATGCGGTTTAGGTCCTCATCCAAAACATAAACAACACAGGCCAAATCTTCAGTATCAAAACAGGCATAACTATTGGGAAACAGCGAGCCGGTATGACCCTCAACACCCATTCCAAGCACAATCAAATCAAATGCAGGAGTCTGCTTTTCTGCCAGGCCGAAAACTTCTCGAATGATTCCTTCATAATAACGAGTTGAAGCCAAAAAGTCACTTTGCTCAGTCGGAATCCGATGAACGTTCTCTTTCGGGATGGCGACTTTAGATAAGAAAGTATCAGCGGCCAGTTTGTAATTGCTCCATTGCGAATCCGGCGGAACGTACCTCTCATCAACCCAGAACAACTGGATTTTATCCCAGGGTAGAGATTTTGCTTTCGGCACCTCTCCAAGCAGCTCAAAAAAACGTCTGGGGGTATGGCCTCCCGATATCGCAACGTAAAAGGCATCTTTTGCCTTTATGGCTTTCAGCGCATCAGCAACAAAGAACTCAACGCTTCTACGGGCAAGGGTCTCAGTGTCAGAAACAATCTCCAGATTCGGTTTATATTTTGCAGCGGTCTGCATACCGAAACCTTCTTTCATCTCGCAAGCATAAACCCCGTTAGAAAACCCATCTCAAAACACTCGAAAGATATCGAGTTGAGATTTACCACGCATCGCTATAATTTTTTTACTCCACCCGCGATTTCTTTCTAACGGGGTAAACCTAAATTATTTTCTACTTTCAGAAATGATTTGGCCAGAAAATTCTTCAAAAATGGAAAAAAATTGCGCCGGTATGCTGTGGTTTGCTAAGCCCTGGTCACAAAATAAGTTACAGAGTAAAACCCCCGGCAAAACCCGACAAAAATACGGCGGGCAGGCAGGGGTCGGGGCTAAACAAGTTACGTTAGGTGATATCTTCAATTTCCCACATAAACGCTTTTACGCCTTCTGAGCCGAGTTTCTTTCGCAACTGCCGGACATTTTCCAATATCTGTTTGGCTTTTAGCTTTTCAGTAACAACAAAAGTGCCGTAATTCACCCCCGGCCAAACATCGGTATTCAAATGCGGCTCACTAAGCCGGCCTTTACCTAAAGTATTGGTTAATTTGGTGTAGCAATCAACCCCGACGGACACAAGTATCTCATTTACCTGCTCATCTATAGCAACATTGTGCACAATCAAAACAGCTTTCATAATTGGCCTCTTGCATCAGCAGTCTTCAAACCTTCGAAGACACTGTAAAGAGTAGGCATCAAAACCAAAGTAATAACCGTACCGACAAACAAACCACCAATCACCGTTATTGCAAACGGCACCCAAATTTCAGACCCCTCACCCCTCGAGAGGGCCAGAGGCGTCATCGCCAGAATCGTAGTAGCGGTGGTGCATATCACAGGTCGCATCCTGCTACGTCCGCCTTCAATGATTGCCGAATAGACACTAAATCCTCGCCGGCGAAGTATGCCTATAAAACTTATGAGAACAATCCCGTCATTTACTACAATACCAACCATCATAATCAATGCCAGAAAACTAATAACACTCATTGCCTGTCCGGTCAATGCCAACGCAATGATTACCCCGACAATACCAAAGGGTATCGAAAGAAATATAATAAATGGGTCACGCAGAGATTCAAACTGCGAAGCCATTACCATATATACCAATCCCATCCCCAAACCGACAGCTATAATCAACAGCCGGAATGCTTCTGTCTTTTCTTTCTCAGCACCGGCAAATTTATAACTGAAACCCGGCGGCGCCGGGATATTATCAAGGACCTTTCTAACATCTTTTACTACAGAGCCAAGGTCCCTGCCGACAATTTCGCCGGAAACCGTAATGTATCTTGCCTGGTCTTTTCGTTCTATCTTAGTCGGCCCCACGCCCTGCTCAATTGTAGCGATATTTGCCAAACTAACCTGAGCACCCGTGGGTAAACTAATAAACACATCCCGCAAATCTTCAATTCTGTTACGGTCCTTCTCCTGCAGTCGAACTTCTATATCATATTCATCTCCGCCCTCTCGATACATTGTTGCAGTGTTACCTGCAAAAAACGTCTCTATCGTTTTACCGATGGTCTTCACATCAAGTCCTAATTTCGACGCCTTTTCGCGGTCAACGACAACCTTAATCTCCGGCTTTTCTTCCTTTCTGCTGATTTCAACATCCTGAACGCCCTCAACCGCCTCTATTGCCGTTTTAACAGAATCAGCATATTGGCGAGCCAAATCCATATCGTGTCCGTAAAGCTCGACAGCCATTTTCCCACCGGTGCCGAATACCATCGCTTCAATGGGGTCCTCCGCACTATAACGAATAGTTACTCCCGGTATCTTTTCCGTGATTTTGCGAAGTCGCTTCATAAGGTCACCGGGGGAAACATCACGCTGGCTTTTAGGTTTCAAGCTGATAAACATAATACCCTTGTAGCTTTCCTCCTCTGTAGCAAAGTGGCCACCGCCGGCACTACCGTAAACACCCCAGCGGATAAAGCTATCCCGCCTTTCAGGGACACTCTTTTCTACTATTTTTTGTAACTGCTGTGCTACGGCGCCAGTGCGCTCATAGCGTGTGCCGATGGGCAATTCATAGTTTGCCACCAAACGATTCTGGTCCTGCTCAGGGAAAAATTCCGTGCCGATAAAGCCAACAAGCCCGATGCTCAAGACAAACAAAATAATACAGGAAATGAAAACTGTTTTGCGATTGTTCAGCGACCAGTTCAAGAACGTGACGTACAGGTCTTCTATTTTCCCTAAAACCTTCTCACCCAAGTTGTAAAACGAGTCCAAAATAGATTTTGATGAATTTGCATCACGCACAATCAGAATTTTTGAACACACCATCGGTACAAGCATAAGGGCTGTAAACAGTGAAGCAACCAGGGCCATCACAACAATAGCTGCGAACTGGCCAAATACAATCGCTGTTATTCCACCGACAAATATAATTGGTGCAAAAATGGAAATGGTCGTTAGTGTTGAAGCAATAACAGGTACACCCACTTCATTTGCACCAAGAATCGCGCCTTCCTTCGGCCTTTGGCCCTTAGCGCGATGACGGCTGATATTGTCAATAACAACTATTGCATTATCCACGACAAGACCAACGGCAATAGCCAAGCTGGCCAGCGAAGTTTCATTAATCGTGTAATCGGCTAAGTACATCAAGAGAAATGTAATGATTAGCGATGTTGGAATGGCCACCGCCACAATAATGCTGGCTCGAAGGTCTCGCAGGAAAAAAAGAAGCACTATAAAGACAAACAAAGCTGCCCAGAAAACCGTGTTACGTAAATTGCCCACTGAGGCTAAAATAAACTCGGAATTATCCATTACCATCTTCGGCTCAACATCAGGCGGCAAATTCTCTTTTATCTGGTCAAGCTTTTTCCTGACCGCCCTGGCAACTGCTACTGTGTTTTCACCGCTTTGCTTCTGGACAAATACAGCCATTGCCTTTTTGCCGTTCATCCGTACTTCATAGGTCCGCTCTTTGAAAAAATCTCTCACATCGGCAACGTCTTTGAGTTTTATAAGGATGCCGTTTCGCTGAGCAACAACAACTTCAGCAACCTCCTGAGGACTGGAAAATTCCTCAGGCGTTCGCAGGAGATAGTCCTTGTAACCGGTCTTTATGTTACCGCCGGGAGTATTGATGTTCTGAGCGGCAAGAGCTGAACTTACCTGTGTAACCGACAAATTCAAAGCGGCCAGCCTGTCACGGTCAATATCAACGCGAATCTGCCGCTCCAATCCCCCACGAGCCGTTACCGAAGCAACGCCTTCAACACGCTTAAGCGGGTCAACTATCTCATCGTCAACTATATCCTCCAAATCAGGATAACTGTCCTCCGCTGTAATTGCGATAATTGCAATCGGCATCATCGCAAGGTCAAACTTGAAAATGACAGGATTGTCAGCTTCCTCCGGCAGCATATCCCTAATCAGGTCAATCTTCTCGCGCACGTCGTTGGTGCTTTCATCTATCTTTTCACCCCAATCAAACTTTAATGTTACCGCTGACAAGCCTTCCTTGGAAACTGAAATTACCTCATCAACCCCGGATATGGTACTAAGCGTATCCTCCATCGGCTCAGTTATCAGCGTTTCCACTTCCTCTGGCCCTGCCCCCTGATAGGAAGTCATAACTGAGACAGCCGGTATCTCCATCTCCGGCATCAAGTCCAATCCCAGCATTGACAACGATACCAGGCCCAGAACTACCATTGCTATAAATATCATCGCAGTGGTTACAGGTCTATTTACAGATAATTGAGCAAGTTTCATTCCGTTTTTTACCTTTTAGTCTTTACCCCGTTAGAAAGCTCGGGCGTGGCTTTAAACTTTACTTTCGCTATGTATTTTTTTATTCCGCCCAAAAGACAGAGCTTTCTTTCTAACGGGGTGAACTTACACCGACTTCTTCTAACTTCACAACCTCGACCTTCATCGCATCGGTCAAATAATTCATTCCATTAACTACAAGCATCTCTTTCGCCTTTAAGCCATCAATTATTTCATATCTGTCTGCCTGCTTTATTCCAATCTTAACAAAGCGCTTATGGGCAATTCCGTCTTCTACTACGTATACATAAGGCTCGTCTATCTTACCACCAAGAACAACATCCCGTGGGATAACAACCGCATCATCTTTGCGTTCTGTTATCAAAGTAACCCTGGCAAACATGCCCGGCTTTAGCAGCAATTCGTCATTGTTCATACGTATCTCAATTTGTATTGTGTGGGTCTGAGCATCCAGAGCCGGATAGACTGAGTACACTTTAGCACTGAAAATCCTGTCTCCAAATGCATCAACCTTGATTCTCGCAGGCGTCCCAACGGTAATTTGTCCACCATATTTTTCTGCAATAGCAACAATTACCTTGACAGTTTTCATCTCGGCTATTGTAACAATTCTGTCTCCTTCTCTAATGAGATTACCCTGGTCAATATGCCTGGCTGTAACTATTCCCTCAATAGGAGCAATAATAGTTGATTCTTTCAGATTTATTTGAGCAAGTTGAAGATTGGCCTTGGCTAAATTAAGCCTTGCTGCAGCCAGCTCTGCCGCGGTTACAGCTTTGTCCTTATTCTGTTCGGTAGCTGAACCGCCCTCGAATAACCTGATAATACGTTTCTTTTCGCGCTCGGCATCGGCCAATTCAACTTCTCCGGCCTGTAAATCCGCTTTTGCCGCATCCACCTGGGCCAAATAAGTATCATGGTCAATAACGGCAATCTGCTGGCCTTTTTTGACCGCCAGTCCTTCTTCAACTGCAACTACATCACCGTCATCCAGAATAACCTGTAAAGATTCAATTCTCCCCGGCACCTTCGACGTAACATCCACAACCTTGTGTGCCTTTATCCAGCCGGTTACTTCTATCGTCTCTTCTATCGAGCCGGTGCTTACAAGCTCAATTTCAACCGGAATTATACTTTCCTGCTCCTGACTTGTTGTGGACCTATGAAAAAATCCAAACCAAAAGGTAATGAACACCAATACAAACGCCGCTATCCAATATACAGTCCTTCTACCTACTTTCATTTTGCCCGCTCTGCCTTTCGCTTATAAAAGCTGCCGAAGCTGCTTCTCTGGCTGTTTTTAATTCGTTATTTTTAATTTTGCCTTCGGAGTCATCTGCTTCAAACGTCATCATGGTTCCCACCGCTTTTTGCAAATCCAATTTAGCAATGATGTGCGAGTATATGGCCTGGTAATAGTTCGCTCCTGCAGTTGTCAAAGCCGCCTGAGCATCTATCATCTCAACCTGTGTATTTATCCCCTCTCTATAACCAACTTCGGCAAGCCGCAATCCTTCCTCTGCTCTGGTAAGATTTAACCGCTGGGATTCGACAAACTCCGCCGCATTCTGTATGCTTAATAAGGCACTGGTTATTTCAAATAAAGCAGTCTCTTCGGCATCAATCAAATCTATCTGTGCCTGCCTAACTCGTGTTTTCTGTTGAATTATCTCACCCTCGCGAGATAAACCGTCAAATATAGGCAGTGTTGCTGTAAAGCCGGCCCGCCAAAGATGTCCCCCGTCAATTACCGTACTTTTGTGAGGGTCGGGCCTCGACCAGATATTTTCATAGAAGCCGCTAATGGTCGGCCAATATTGACTGCGGGCAATTTTAAGTAATTCCTTCTGGTACTTTATATCAAACTCGCGACCAAACAAATCAGGCCGATTACGAAAAGCAGCTTCAACAGCCTTTTCCATTGTCACACTTGAAGGAAAATAAAGCAGCTTATCCGACAGGATAAAGTCACTATCCTGAGAAACGCCCATCTCCTTAATCAGCTGGGCCTTCGCTATATTTATGGCATTTTTGGTCTGAATCAATTCAGCCTGGAAATTTGATAGTTCCACTTCAGCCCGCAGAACATCAAAATCAGAAGCGACCCCCCCCTGCCGCTTTCGTTGAACATTATCAAGATGGGCCTGAGCCGAGCGAACAGCATCAGCACTAATCTGCAGCAAGTGTTGATTGAGCAAAACATCATAATAGGCATGACCGGCTGTATAAGTTAAGTCCTGAACTGCTGCTCGAACCGTCTGGTCGGTAAGCAAAGAAAACAACTTTCCTGCGTTTATCGTAGCCGGTATCGCACCACCGGCGAAAACCGGCTGAGTAACCCTAAGCGCTGTCGAATAATTGTCTAAATCACCGAACGTTATTGGCCCAAAAGATGAAACCTCATCCTTTCTCAAATACTCGGCTGAAAGATCAACAGCGGGCAAAATGGCGGAATATGATTTGAAGCGTTCTCCACGGGCAATTTGTTTTTCCTGAATTACACGCTGTAAAACCTTATTGTTGACCAAGGCCAGCTTTAAGCAATCTTCAATACTCAGCTCGCCACTTATATGCGTTTGAGAGCGCTGCTGGCGCTCTTTGCGACTGGCCCACTGGCGATATGCAACCTCTCTGGACAAACCAACATCTTGATAAAATTTCTCACTGCTGACACAGCCAGCCGGCACCAATGCTGCAATTAAAGAAAAGCTAAACCAAATGACTTTTTTCCTTATCAGATTCATATCTTTAACCCACAGATTTTTCACCCGCACAAGCCCGAACCCCGGCAGCAGAGAATTTGACAATGTGCTCAACTGCTTCATCAAGGCCAAACCCTGGCAATTGTACAGGGTAACTCTGGTCAAACAAAGTTTGCACACGGATTAGATGCACCAACTGGCCGATGATAGAAAACAAAAGGAAAGGGACCTTCGATTTATCTAAACCCGGAAAGATTTTCACCAAAGCATTCTGCATAGCATTAAAAGTAGGTATAATCATTTCTTCAAGAAACATATTTTTAGGTAGGTGTGGTTCTACCATTTCATGGTCCATAAGTTTGATTAGCCGATAGGCTTTACTTTTATCTTTAATTGGCTCAAGAAAAGCCGTTGCAAATGACTTAAGCAAATCGTCCAAATAAGCTTTTTTAGCATTTTCAGACATCACCCTTTCGATACTGGTCATTATTCTTTCCCGCATAATTAGCAGATGGTGTCTCCAAACTTCGATGTATAATTTTTCTTTACCGCCAAAATAATAATTGACCGCAGCAAGATTGCAGCCAGCAGCGGCAGCAATTTCGCGAACACCTGCGACTCCAAAGCCATGCTCGCAGAAAAGCTCCTCCGCTGCATCAAGCAACCGGTCCTGAACTGGCTTATCTGAACCAGGACCCAGGTTATTTTTACCTGAAAACTCCATATTTCTAATCCTTAAACAACTGTTTTATACTATAGTTTAAAACATTTGTTTGAATGTGCCAAGCATTTTTCCTAAAATTTTCCTTGAACGTAGAATGGCTATACCATAAGCTCTTGGCTCACAAAAGGTTATGCGTTCTCAACTAACTAAAAAAAGATTGGTAAAAGCTTCATTTAGGTGGAAAAAGATGCACTCCGCAGCCAAAATATGTGTGCCGGAGTATCCTTGCCCGCAAGTGGCGATGGGGAATATCCACATTAAAGAAAAAAATCTTGCCCCTTAAAAAGATTTTACCATCCCTGGTTGCCTACTTATTCTTCAGCATTTGCTAAGTTATAAGACAAAGGCGGAGTTGCCCCAGCTTTTCATACCTTAAATCATATTTTCATAGGAAGCTCTGGCCATACATCCTAATATTATGCTAATGGATATACGACGTTCCCTGGCCATCCCAAAAGAATTCAGAATTCCCTTGACAAATGGCAGCCAAAAAGATAGACTATTTTGCACAAGAAGTATAAATAAAGTGTGTATTTACCCCGTTAGAAATGGGATATCCGACAGTTGCCCTACCGGCAGCAGGTTTTCTAACGGGGTTGAGATAGATTTTGTCTATCTGTTTTTGTAAATACCAAAAAGGAGAGTGTGGTGAAGAGTTCATCTCTTCAAGTTGTAATCTGCACTTTACTGGGACCCCATTATGCCCGCCGCCCCGCCTTGCGTCGGAAGACGCGGGGGCAGGCAATTAGTGGTCCACAGGACGCCTTACGGCGCAAAATGGGTATCCTTTTAACACGCTGCAGTTGTCCTGCCTCGGGCTGGGGAAGCAGTATTTCAATACTGTTACAGGATAAGATAGTTGTAAAAGAGGGTTAAAATGGGCGGGAAAACAAAAATAAGCTCTTGGTTTGTAATATCCATTCTGCTACTAATAACAGCGGGTACGAGTTTCGCGAGACAAATCTACGTTGACGCCAACGCTCCGGGGGACAACAATGGGTCAAACTGGACTAATGCCAACACATCTCTGCAGGACGCACTGGCTACCGCCTCAAGCGGTGACAAAATTCTCGTGGCCAAGGGTATCTATAAACCCGACAAGGGCAGAGGAATCACACCTAAAGACCGCGGAGCCACATTCAAACTGATAAACGGCGTAACTATCAGCGGTGGCTACGCCGGTTATGGCGAACCAAAACCAGACGCCGTCGTCCATAGCCGGACTTCGGCGTCGGACGATGAGCGGGACATCAATGTGCATATAACAATCCTCAGCGGTGATTTAAATGGCGACGATGAACCTAATTTTGTTAACTACAGCGATAACAGCTACAATGTAGTAACAGGTTTTGGGACCGACAAAACAGCCATATTGGATGGCTTTACTATTAGCGGTGGTTGTTCCAACATCAACGGCGGCGGTATGCATAACTATAGAGGAAGTCCGACACTAAAAAACTGTACATTCAAAGCAAACTCGGCACTTCTCGGCGGAGGAATGTATAACGACCAAAGCCACCCTACGCTGGTAAACTGTACTTTTATCAAGAACTCTGCGGGCGACGGCGGCGGCGGAATATACAATTGCACCAGCAGCCCAACGCTAACCAGCTGTACCTTTAGCAGTAACTCAGCCTTGAATGGCGGCGGGATATACAATAAGAATGATAGCAACCCTGCTCTGGCCAACTGCACATTCAACGAAAACTTGGCACGAAGCAGCGGAGCGATGGCCAACTCCGTAAACAGCAATCCGACACTGACCAGCTGCACATTCAAAGAGAACTCGGCAAGCTACGGTGGTGCAATGCGTAACTACAGCAGCAATCCGACATTGACCAACTGCATGTTCATTAATAACTTGGCCAGTAGCGACGGCGCCGGGATGAATAACAACAGCAGCAACCCAATACTGAACAGTTGCTTATTTGCTGAAAACTCAACAAAAGGCAATGGTGGTGCGATACGAAACTATCAGAGCAGCCCGACACTGACCGGCTGCACACTTACAAAAAACTCCGCAGGACAGCACGGCGGTGGGACTTACAATCATGAAAACAGCAACCCCACGCTTGGCAACTGCATCCTCTGGCAAAATAGTGACAGCAGCAGCGATTTGGAAACAGCTCAGATTTATGTTTTAGACAGCACACCGGTTATCAACAATTGCTGCATTGAGGGTTGGACAGGTATATTAAACGGCAGCGGCAATTTCGGTGCAGACCCTATGTTTGTGGACCCGGACAATGGAGACTACAGTCTATCACCGGAATCGCCCTGCATCATTGCTGACGATGCAAAGAAGGTAGCTACGACAGATGAGCAAATCGACATCAGCGTGGATAGCAACCAAGTAGATATTGAGGTCCACGAACATGACACCCAACGTCTGGTGCCATCTGAATATCCTGCCATTCAAACAGCTATCGATGGTGCTTACGACGGCGACGAAGTTATTGTCAGCCCCGGTGCTTACAGCGGTCCCGGCAATCAGGATATTGACTTTAAGGGTAAGGCAATTACTGTCAGAAACACCAATCCCCAATTGCGCGATGTTATTGCCGCAACAATTATCGATTGTAAAAACAAAGGCCGGGGATTTTATTTCAATAGTGGCGAAGATGCGAACTCAATCATAAATGGTCTGTCTATTATAAATGGCAACGCAATAAACGGTGGTGCAGTATTCTGCAAAGACAGCAGCCCGACGCTGAAAAACTGCATAGTCAGCAACAACTCAGCCAAGGATAATGGCGGGGGTATGTACAACGATAACAGCAAACCAACTCTGTCAAACTGCATATTTAGCTTCAATATTAGCCCTTACGGCGGCGGTGGGATACATAACATTAACAGCAATCCGACAATAACTAATTGCACATTTAAAGACAACAAGGCTAAATACGGCGGGGCAATACACAACCGCAACGGCAGCAGTGCGACGCTGAAATACTGTATGTTCAACAATAACTCAACGACCGACTACGGTGGTGCGTTTAGCAATCACGACAGCTACCCAACATTGACTAACTGTATATTTACCAGGAACTCAACTAACGGCAACGGCGGCGGTATGTTCAGCCAAGGTGGTATAACAACATTGAACAACTGCAAATTCATCGAGAATGCAGCCAACGACAACGGCGGCGGGATGTACAATTTATCCGGCAAAGCAACGCTGACCAACTGCAAATTTAGAGGCAACTTGAGCAAATACCACGGTGGCGGGATATTTAATGGCAGAAGCAGCCCAACACTGACTGGCTGCACGTTCAGCGCAAACTCCGCTAACAGCAATGGTGGCGGAATGTACAACCGTGAAGGCAGCCCGATACTAACCAAATGCATGTTTAGCGGTAACTCGGCCAATAGCAATGGCGGCGGTATGTTCAACAACGACAGTCCCAAACTCACGAACTGCACGTTCGGCGGTAACTCCGCAGGTACAGGCGGCGGGCTGTACAACGACATCTCCAGTTTTAATTGCAGACCGAATTTGACCAATTGCATTTTTTGGGACAATAGAGACAGCGGCCAGGCGATTGAGTCAACTCAGATTTACGGTGGCATACCACTCGTGTCATACACTTGTATTCAGAAAACCAACCCGAACGATCCAAATGCGTATCCAAGCATAGGCAATATTAAGGACAATCCATGTTTTGTTAAACCGGGTCGCTGGACATATCCAAATAATCCGAATGCCCGAGCCAAACCCAACGACCCAAATGCTGTCTATGTTGAGGCGGATTATCACCTGCGGCCGGATTCTCCTTGTATCGATGCCGGTGACCCAAAGTCGGACTTTTCAAAGGAACCTCAGCCGAACGGCGGCCGGATAAATATCGGCGCATACGGAAACACATCGGAAGCAACTTCTAAAGGCCATGTGGCTATTACTCAAACCGGCCAAAACAAAGCTCACCCCAGCAGAACCTTACCTGATACCAAACAGCGGCAGGATAAACATAAGCAGATACAGCAGAAACGCACCGGACCGCAACCCTTAAAAACCAAATAACCATCCAGCCTCATAACAACGAACGCCAAACTTAACTCGCTTCAGCAAAACCTCATTTGATTATATACCCATAGTTGCCAAAGTTACACTTTATTGCCTATTTATAACCGTCCCAAGGATTGGAAAATTTGGGAAAATTTGGGACAGTTACCTCGATACTCGAAACAGGCGATTGTTCTCTTGCTGTCTGAACCAAATCCGATATACTTATCCAAAGAGAAATAAGTAGCCATAAAGAAGTGAGCTAAAGTGACTAAAGTGAGCTAAAGTAGAAACAGTTGATTAGTGATTAGTGAATTAGAGAATTAGTTACCAATTAACTAATCAACTAATTAACCAATTAACTAAAGCACTTTAGGCACTTTTCACTTTAGGCATTTTTAACTTTTTCGTGTCTTTGTGGCAAAAAAGAAACGATTAATGAAAAGGCATTAGAAAAATGGGATTGCAGCTTTATAACAGTTTGACGCGAAGAAAAGAGGAATTTAAGCCGTTGAAAAAAGGTCAGGTTGGAATATACGTCTGTGGGCCGACCGTATATGGGCACGCACATCTCGGGCACGCAAAAAGTTACGTAAGCTTCGATATTCTGGTCCGATACCTTCGCTATCTCGGTTTTAGTGTTACCTACGTGCAGAACATAACCGATGTGGGCCATCTGACCGACGATGCGGATGAAGGTGAGGACAAGATTGGCGAAGCAGCGAAAAAAGAGAAGAAGCATCCGATGGCACTGGCTGAAAGTTACACCCGCAGTTACTTCGAGGATATGGATAAGCTCAACTGTGTTCGGCCGGACATCAGCCCGAGAGCCAGCGGCCATATAACCGAACAGATAGAATTAGTAAAGAAACTTCTTGAGAAGGATTACGCCTATGAGGTCAATGGCTCGGTGTACTTCGACGTCTCCAAATTTAAAGACTATGGCAAACTTTCCGGCAGAAATATCGAGGAGATGTTAGCTGGTGTCCGCGTGGAGGTTTCGCCTGATAAGAAAAACCCCGTTGATTTTGCTCTCTGGAAGAAAGCTGAGCCGAACCATATTATGCAATGGCCGAGTCCCTGGGGAATGGGTTTTCCCGGCTGGCATCTCGAATGTTCGGTAATGAGCACAAAATATCTTGGCCAGCCCTTCGATATTCACGGCGGCGGGCTGGAAAATCAGTTTCCACATCACGACTGTGAAATCGCCCAGGCCGAGGCCGCCAACGGCGTCCAGTTCGCTCGTTACTGGATACATAATAATATGGTTACTGTTGACGGCCAAAAGATGGGCAAAAGTTTGGATAATTTTATTACGCTAAAACAGGCCTTCTCCGGTGCGCATGAAAGATTAATGAGGGCCTACGACCCGTTGGCGGTCAGGCAGCTGGTCTTGAACAGTCATTACAGAAGTCCACTGGACTTTTCAGATGCTGCTCTATTTGCGGCGCAGAGCGGCTACGAAAAAATAACCGAGATGGTTATAGCGGTGCGAAAAAGAATTACAAAGGTTCCTGAAGGCGAAGCTGATAGTGCAGTGATGGAGCAGCTGAAGCAGATGAGGGAGAAATTTGAAGCTGCAATGAATGACGATTTGAATACCTCTGTCGCCCTCTCGGTTGTGTTTGAGCTGGTTCGGCTAACAAATAATCTACTTGAAGAAAGCCAGATAACCAAAGAAACGCTTAATGCAATTGATGTTTTGTTTAGCCGGCTTGGCGGAGATGTCCTGGGACTGGTAAAGGAGGAATATCCAGAGACAAGCAGCTTCGAGGCTGATTTGCTGGACAAACTGGTTAATGTTTTTATTGAGCAGCGCAGCAACGCCCGCGAGAGAAAAGATTTCGTAGCGGCCGATGCGCTGCGAGACAAACTTGAGGAAATCGGAATATTGGTGGAAGATAAACCCGGAGGGATTACTACCTGGAGAAGAAAATGAGAATACTCGGCATTGACCCGGGTTTACAGGTCTGCGGATACGCTTGTTTAGAGACAGACGAAGGCAAAGAAAAGATAATTGAAGCAGGCGTTTACCGCACATCCAGCCGCCTGCCAATAGAAACAAAGCTGAACCAGATTGCCGAAGATACGAGGGCCCTGTTAAAAAAGTTCAGACCTGATATCGTGGCTGTAGAAGAATTGTACTCCCATTATGCTCATCCAAAAACGGCGATATTGATGGGACACGCAAGAGGAGTTATACTACAGAGCTGCGCAGAGTCAGCAATTGAGGTCAGAAGCTTCAGTGCAACACGCATAAAAAAATCGATTACCGGCAACGGCAGAGCATCAAAACAGCAGATGCAAAGGGCCATTCAAGGGCTTTTGTCTCTACCCGCCCTACCGGAGCCGGACGATGTGGCTGATGCCATAGCGGCGGCATTATGTTGTGCAAATTCGCTAAAAGGTTTTGACTCGTATCTTGTGACTGGGGGCATGAGCGACGAGCGACGAGCGACGGACGACGCTTATGATAGCCAGGATTGAAGGAAAACTTGTCAATCTCGATAGGGACAGCGCCCTGGTGCAGGTCGGGGCGGTGGCGTACGAAATAATGCTGCCGGGCTATTGCGTAAATGCGCTTTCAGAAAGCATCGGCTCGGATATTACTCTTTGCATAATGGAATATTACGAAGGCACACCGGCAGGCGGTAATCTGATACCGAGAATGGTCGGTTTTTTAAACGCAGCCGAAAGAGACTTCTTCAGAAAATTTATCAGCGTCAAGGGCGTAGGCATAAAAAAGGGCCTGCGGTCGCTGAGTATTCCGATAGCCAACATAGCAGCGGCGATAGAGAATGCCGACGACAAAATATTGATGTCGCTGCCATCAGTGGGCAAAAGGTTAGCTCAGCAAATTGTCGCCGAGCTCAAGGGCAAACTCGGTGATTTTGCGCTCGGGGCAGAAGCCAGCCTGGCCGGCGCGGAAGCGATATTTAAGCCGTTCCAGCTTGAAGCGCTTGAGATTCTTATCGCCTGGGGCGAAAGAAGAAATGAGGCAATGGAGCTTATCGGATTGGCCTGCCAGAGGCACCCCGATATCAAATCGGCTGAGGCGCTTGTGCCGCTGGTGTACAGGTTGAAACAAGGAGTAGAAGTCTGAAAGAATAAATACGAAATTCGATATTCGAATTTTGAGTTTTGATATTATGGCTATAGGCAGAGTAATAAGCGGGCGGTCTCTAAACGAGCAGGAAGAAAGTTTCAATGTTGCTCTTCGGCCGAAATTCTTGGATGAATGTATAGGCCAGTGCAACGTTAAAGAGAAACTTGCCATTGCGATAGAGGCAGCTAAGCAAAGGTCCGAGCCCTTGGAGCATATTTTATTTTACGGCCCGCCCGGTCTCGGCAAGACAACTCTGGCCAATGTCGTAGCGAATGAAATGGGAGCCAGGATACGAAGCTCATCCGGCCCGGCCATGACAAAGCAAGGCGATGTGATGGGCCTTTTGAGCAATATAAGTACCGGCGATGTGCTTTTTATCGATGAGGTTCATCGGCTCAGCACGCCGGTCGAGGAGTTTATTTACCCGGCGATGGAAGAGTTCAGGGTCGATTTCACCGTTGATAGCGGCCTGCACGCAAAAACCATCAATTTTCCGCTGAAGCGTTTTACCTTGATTGGTGCGACGACGCGTGCAGGGCTATTGAGCGCTCCTCTTCGCGGCCGATTTGGAATGCTGTATCATCTTGATTTTTATAACAGCGAAGAGCTGACCGCGATTTTAGAGAGGTCCGCAGGGCTATTGCAATTGCAATGCGAAGATGGGACGCTCGAATTGATTGCCAGCCGGTCCCGTGGAACACCGAGGGTGGCCAATCGATTATTAAAAAGAGTCCGTGACTACGCACAAGTAAAAGGCAAAGGAATCCTCAGTATCGGGATTGTCGAAAACGCACTGAAGATGGAGCAGATTGACCCGCTGGGCTTAGACGAGCTTGACAGGGCCTTTTTGCGTGCATTGGTCAATACCTATGATGGCGGCCCAGCCGGCGTTGATGCAATTGCAGCTACTCTTGGCGAAGAAAGGGACACACTGGAGGACGTGGTCGAGCCGTATCTTTTACAGGTTGGCTTTCTGCGCCGAACTAAGCGTGGCCGAGAAATCACCAAATCCGCCTGCGAACACTTAGGCCTAAAGTACCACAAAAAGAAGAGCAACTCCAACCAGCCAGAATTATTTGAAGAAGAGCCGTAGGTCATTGCGAGCGACCTGTCCTCCGTAGCCTTGGCGAAGGAGGAAGCGAAGCAATCTCATTCCACTAACGGCTATCTTGCCATAGCCTGTCCTGTAGTATGCACCGGTTCCTATCTCCTATGGGTTATACTATTTCAATGTGGTCATTCCTTTCCTACTTAGCTCCCCGTATTGCGAAGGGATGCTATATCCCATGTTCCCCCCTCCTACCCTCCCTTTATACATACCTTTACTCCTTCCCCTATTGCACAGCTAAAAGACGTTTTTAAATAGCAAAAAATGGCGTTTTAGTCTTATGTTAAAATTATACTACCCCAAAAAAGTTTTTTTTGGGCAAGTAAATATCCATAAGTACCGACAAATAAAGTACTTGCTAAAAATACCCTCAACTTTACCTTTTATCCTTCCAAAAATTTCCAAAAAAAGTATTGACAAACCTGTTTTGTAGCAAGTAATATAGACATAGAAACAATAGTGATGATTAAAATTTGAAAGGTAAAAACTATGCCAAAGATACTCGAATATCCAGCGGCTTCAATCAAGAAAAGTCTTGGTCTTGCTAAAGCGGTTGATGAATTGGGAGGTAGCTCAAGTATTGCTATGTGCGCCGAAAAACTCAAAAAGAAAGTTAGTGGCGGTTTCCGAGACATAATTTACGGTGCAACTAAACACAATTTTTTAGTCCAGAATAAAGGTACGCTGACTATCACCCCCTTGTATAGAGACATTAAGTTGGCCTATAACGAAAAAGAAAAAGAAAACCTCCTACAAAAAGCTTTTTTTAATGTACCTCTTTTTCAAAAAATATACGATCGGTTCAAGGGTAGTAAGCTACCTGTTGACATTTTTGACAAACTACTTATCAAAGAATTCGGCGTAAGTGAACGAATGGCTAGTCGGGTAAAGAAGTATTTTATAGAAGGCGCAAAAACAGTTGGCCTACTAACCCCTGATAATATGGTCATATCATCTGCCGAATCCTACAACAAATCAATCGACGACGATTTAGAAGCTCCGTTTGATAAATTAGAGAGTGAAACAGCAAATTCTGAAAAACAAGTATATGGCTTATCGCGCGATTCGTATTCAGTTAAAATATTTGGACCTGGGATTAATTCTACTATCTCAATAATAGAAAAAGAGGATCTTGAGATTGTAGAGAAAATGCTAGAAAAAATAAAGAAAAGACTACAAGACGAACAAGATAATTAAGATAGAGGCCACGACTCTGGTCGTGGCCATGAGAAGCTGCAACGAAAGTAAGTCCGGAATTTGTTGGTAAAGGTCCAAACTTTATCGATACCGCACTTACTTCGTGGAGTCAGGTCCAAACTGGCTCCTGCAGCTTTATATTATCACAAAAGTATCTTCATGTCAAGAGGTTACATATTAAAATTACAAACTACTCAATCTGCACCTAAAAATTCCACCGACCGGAGTTTTGAGCACTAATCCCAATTTTCGCTCTAAAATACTAATCTTATTTAGCTTTTCAGTATATATTTTGCCATTTTGGGCTGGTGGTGGAGAATCTCGGTGAAGTGGTGAATTAAAATCTTTTCGATTTCGTTTAGCGTTTTTTCATCTGCATCAGCAATCAGCTCCCGATTACTCAGGCAATCCACTGCGTTTTTGGTTAATTTAATTTTGTCCGGGAAACTTGCTTCACAATCCCTGCAAATAAGGCCATTAGCGGAACTGCTGAAGTAAAACTCGTCCCTCGCCTGCCGCGGCGTAGCCGAAGGCGAAGCCTGGGTCGTTTTGCAATTCACGCAGTAATCAAGTACCGGTATCAGGCCGACTTCTTTGAGCAAAGACAATTGGAATAATATCAGAAATGAAAGTATGTCACTTTGTTCATTGTTCATTGTTCGTTGTTCATCGACATTTCGCAGGAAATGCAGAAAGCTATCGAAAAGCTGCGGATGTGGGTCGTAATCGCCTGTCATACTATTGAGCAGCTCCACCGCAAAAAGACAGCAATGTAAGACGAAAAGGTTATTGCTTAAGTGTGTAAGGCCCCCCTGCTGCTGGAATTCGGTTAGTGTTGCAAGTTTTTCCTTATTTGAATCAGAAAAGACAATTTTTCCGTGCGCAAATATCTCGATGGGGCCGTCAAATGCCGATTTTGGCCTTTTTGCGCCTTTGGCGATTGCGCTGATTTTGCCGTTTTCTCTGGTAAAAAAAGTTACAATCTGGGATGTTTCGGAGAAATCTGTAGCGCGTATGCAGATAGCTATATCTTTGGTCAACATGAATTATGTTGATTAGTGAATTAGTTGACTAGTGAATCGGTAACTAATTCGCTAATTTTCTAATTTACTAATTCGCTTCCTTAATCTTCTGGATTCTGATGCGTTTTATTCTTCTGGCCTCGGCGGAGACAATGGTAAATTTCAGATTTTCGTAATTAAGGCTCTGACCAGTTTTGGGAATGAAACCCAATTGCGAAAAGACAAAACCGCCGATGGTATCGTAATCTTCATCTTCCGGCAGTTTCAATTCGAACTGGTCGTTTAAGTCATCGACGTATGTTCTGGCATCGACCTCAATGGTACTTTCATCGATTGTCTTTATTGGTTCAGGTGGAGTTTTTTCGTACTCGTCAGCTATCTCACCGACAAGCTCTTCGAGAATGTCCTCCAGAGTAACAACGCCCGCTGTTCCGCCATATTCATCGAGCACTACCGCTATATGCTGTTTTTGATTTTGAAACTCGTGCAGCAAAACCCTGAGAGGTTTTGTTTCAGGAACGAAATAGGCATCTCTCATTTTGTCGCGTAGTTTGAAATCCGCAGCGTCCTGGCCGATTTCGCTCAGCAGGTCCTTGGCGTAAACAAGGCCGACTATGCTATCTATATTTTCTTCGTAAACCGGCACACGGGTATGACCTGCGGTAGTGATAGTTTTCAAAACCGTTTGCAAATCAGAATTGATTTCAACTGCTACTATGTCTGTTCGAGGTGTCATAATTTCATCAGCAGTGGTTTCGCTTAGCTCCAGCACATTTTCAATCATCTCCTGCTCTTCTTCATCGAGTACACCTTCGGTTCTGTGCTGCTCAAGGCCGTCTAAGAATTCTTCCTGTTTTTCTTCCTGCTGTTCCTCAAGTGTCGTTTCGGCTACGCCGGCCAGGCGCTTGACAAAACCATCGGTTAATCTCCAGATGTACAGAACTGGCGATACTATAATTGCAAGGAACATTAGCAGTTTGTATGTTCGGCTGAGAATTTTTTCGCCTGCGTACTTGGCCCAGGCGTGAGGAATTGCCAGAGAGAACATTGAGAATATCGCTATTGCAATAATAAATGTGAGCAGATAATTGGTAATTTGTGGACTGGCCGGACGCAGCGTTATTAAAACATCGGCCAGCAAAAGCAATATACACATATTAAAGATGACCCTGTATAACGAGCAGGCCAGAATCATCTTTTCAGCGTTTTCTACCAACTTCTCGACAAGTTCTTCCGGGCTTGTCTTTTTGTTTGCCACACTGAGGGCTTGCTGCAATTTGATGCGTGAAAATGTTCGCAAAGCAATGGTATTGACTGAAAAGAACAGCGTACCACCAGCGAGAATACAAATCAGCAGCACCATCCAACCAACATAACTCACTTTTTAATACCCTTTCAATTAGCAACTATTGATATTTGAATAACTAAAGAAACACACGGCAGCTCTTTTGTCATTCCGGGCTTGACCCGGAATCCAGGAAATTTTAACTGGATTCCTGCTTCCGCAGGAATGACAATTTTTGACTTTTTCAGAAAATTGTTTCATTAGATTTTCAAAACTCAATAATTCGTAGTCAGCGATTGAAACTACGAACTATAAACTATGAATTATATACCAAACCGTAACCGATTTGTTGTAAAATTTTGTCTTCTTCCTCATGCATTTTCTTTGCCTGGCTTTGTGTGGTATCGTCGAACCCGAGATTGTGCAGCAAGCCATGGGTTACGTAAAGTGCTAATTCCGCTTCGCCTGAATGGCCTCTTCGCTTTGCCTGTCTTACGGCCATTTCACCATTTACGACCAGCTCAAACAATTTTTGGTCTTTCTCATCTGATAAATCGAAACTTATAACATCGGTAGAGCAATTACGGTTTAGAAATCTTTTGTTCATTTTGCGGATTTCGGCATCACTGACTATTGCGATGCTGACGACCGTTGATTTGCTTTGGCAGGGATTAATCCGCCGTGGCGGATTAAAACAATCGAGGATGGTTTTAACCAATTTTTTAAGCTTAGACAAAGACACGTCTATGTCTTTGAAATTTTTGGCGATTTGAACGATTGTTTTTGGCTGTTCTTTAGCAGGGCCCATAATTGTTACCTGTCCCGAGCAAAGTCGAGGGAATCGCTTTTTTGCTCATTTTGGCTGGTTCGAGGTTGCGCGGACTCAGGACTATCTGGTGCTTTTGGGTATGCGATTCGGCTATGATAGTGTGCAGCAAGGGTTTTAGATATACTTGCTTCTATCTGACTTAACTCACGAAGAGACAGGTCACACTCATCGAATTGCCCGTCCTGCAGCCGCTTCATAGCCATATTGTGCACGACCGCTTCTATTCTCGTAGGTGTTATTTCAGGCAGGCTTCTGACGGCACCTTCCACGGTGTCAGCCAACAGCACAATAGCGGCTTCTTTTGTTCGCGGCTTTGGACCCGGATATCGAAATTCGCTTTCAGAAGGTACTTCAACCGTTTTCTTCTTTGCATTTTTATCCGCCAGACGTACGGCGGATTTAGTTTTCTGTTTTTTTGCTTCATTATAAAAATGTTCAACCAATGTCGTGCCGTGGTGCGCTTCGATAAACTGCCAGAGCACGGATGGCAAGCTGTATTCCTTGGCCATTTCTATTCCATCTTTGACATGGCCGATGATAATCAAATGACTCATCGTGGGTGAAATCTCCTTATGTCGGCTGGTTAAGCCAAGTTGGTTTTCGATAAAATAGTCGGGCTTATTGATTTTTCCGATATCGTGGTAATACGCACCAACCCTGCATAAAAGACCATTACGGCCAATTGCCTCAGCCGCGGCCTCAGCGATGGAACCTATTAACAAACTATGGCTGAACGTGCCGGGCGCTTCCATAGCGAGGCGTTTTAACAACGGCTGATTGGCATCGCTGTAGTCCAGCAGGGTCATACTCGTAGCTATTCGGAAGATTTTTTCGATAAGCGGGAGCAAGCTCTGGATAAGCAGGCCCACCAGAAAAGCTGCACCCGCATGACAGCCGGCGCCGCTTATGACATCAGTAGTCTCAGGATTTTCACCCAACAGGTCCAAATAGGCCACAGCAATAGCCGTTATGAACACTATTGCCGCTGCTAAGGTACTTACTTTTAGAAGTTTCATTCTTGTGCGGATTTCTTTTAAGGAAAAACAGAAGGTGAAAACGGCCGCCACTATCGTCAACAGCAGGTTCATATCCTTCAGTTGATATTCTTCATTCGACACCGACCCTACAGCCAGACATGCCAACAAACAATAGAATAAACTCATACCTATTGCAAAACGTTGATTATAGGCGATTGTCAAAACAATAGCTGCTGCTACGGAAGTAGCGGTGGCCCAGTAGGTACGGCCGGACAATACGGCACCGACTCTGGTTGCGGCTAACAGCGAAATAAACAAGCCTATCAACACGAGTGCTCTGACGTGGTTTTTTATAATTCGGCCTTGATAATGGTAGATATAAAAAGCTGCTGCCAGAGAAATCAGCACCACTATTACGGTTATCTGTATCAGCTTATTATAGTTTTCCAACGAGATGACAGTGATACATAGAACGACGAAAAGCAGGCACAGAAGAACCGAGATTAAACTATCTGCGTCGGCAAGCCGGCTTATCCGGCTGAAGCGCTCGCCGGTTTTCCTCTTGCGCACATGGCTTCGACGTAAGCTTGTTTTCTTAAAAAACCCCATATTTAGTTAAATAGATAATAGTATGCTATGCACACCGGCAATATACCACTCAGTTTTCTTTTTAGCAACAGATTCTGGATTTCTGTTTCAGCGGGAATGTCATTTCTATCTTACCATTTCAGGACTGCTCCGGTGTCGGCGCTGGTGGCCATCGTGGCGTATTTTGCAAGGCAGCCCTCTGTTATCCTCGGCTTTGGTGGCTTGAACTGCTTCTTTCGCTCAGCCAATTCTTCGCCAGATAGCTGTACATGTATTTTGTTATCTGGGATGTCAATTTCGATGACGTCACCATCTTTCAATAATCCGATTGGCCCCCCTACCGCTGCTTCTGGACTTATATGGCCGATACAGGCACCTCTTGTTCCGCCGGAGAATCTGCCATCTGTAATCAACGCAACGGATTCACCCAGGCCGGCACCCATAATATAACTTGTGGGGCTGAGCATCTCCTGCATCCCCGGCCCGCCCTTAGGACCCTCGTTACGGATAACCACGACATCGCCTTGTTTTACCTTGCCGGCCAGGATACCTTCGCAGGCGCCTTCCTGGTTTTCGAAAATAACCGCAGGGCCGGTGTGAGTCAGCATTTCAGGAGCAACCCCTGCTGTTTTTACTACGCCGCCTTTGGGAGCGAGATTACCGCGCAGAATCGCCAACCCGCCCGTCTTCGAGTACGCATTATCAAGAGAACGAATAACATCAGGATTTTTTATCTCTGCACCAGCAATATTCTCACCGATTGTTTTGCCCGTTATCGTCAGGCAGTCGGTATTCAGCAGATTGGCTATCTTACTGATTTCCTTTAGTATCGCGCTTATGCCGCCGGCGGCATCTACGTCCTCTACGTGAAACTTACTCGATGGTGCTACTTTGCAGATATTTGGGCATTTAGCTGAGATTGCGTTTATCCGCTCAAGGTCGTATTGGATGCCGGCTTCACTGGCGACGGCCAGAGAGTGCAGGACCGTATTCGTCGAGCCGCCCATCGCCATATCCAGAACAAGGGCATTATCCAGCGATTTTTCATTGATTATATCCAGCGGTTTGATGTCGTTGGCAAGAAGTGCCATAATCTGTTTACCTGCCGCCTTATAAAGTTCCTCTCGTTTTGGGTCAATCGCCAGGATGGTACCATTGCCGGGAAGGGCCATCCCAATCGCCTCGCAGAGACAGTTCATCGAGTTGGCTGTAAACATACCAGAACAGCTACCCTGGCCCGGACAGCCGGTGCACTCGAGTTCTTTTAATTGCGCTTCGTCGATTTTGCCGGCGGCCAATTGGGCAACACCTTCAAAAATACTGATAAGGTCAACTGCCCTGCCGTCTTTTGTTTTGCCTGCCGCCATTGGCCCGCCGGATACGAAAATCGTTGGAATGTTCAGACGAACCGCCGCCATCAGCATTCCTGGTATGATTTTGTCGCAGTTGGGAATACAAACCAGGCCGTCGAAACAGTGCGCTCGTGCCATAGTTTCTACGGAATCGGCGATAATTTCACGCGATGCCAGAGAATACTTCATACCCGTATGGCCCATAGCAATACCGTCGCAGACCGCTATGGTATTAAATTCAAAGGGTGTTCCACCTGCTTCGCGGACGGCTTGCTTGACAACCTGAGCCACTTTGTTCAAGTGAACGTGGCCCGGCACTATTTCACAAAAGCTGTTGGCAATACCGATAAATGGTTTGTCGATGTCGGCGTCAGTAAGACCGCAGGCGCGAAGCAAGCCCCTGTGCGGTGCCCGCTGAAAACCCTTTTTGACTGTATCACTTCTCATTTGTCACTTCCTTCTGCCACCAAGGCACAAAGACACGAAGCCTTGATTATTTTTTTATTTGTAACCGTTCACGGCACAAATATGCCATTTTCTGTCATTGCGAGCAGCGCAGCGACGAAGCAATCTAAAACGTGACAAATTGAGATTGCCACGGCCTGCAAGGCAGGCCTCGCAAGGACGCACGAGTATCGAGTATCAAGCATCGAGAATCGAGACTGATTCCGCTGATTTTAACTAAAGAACAGAGATAAATAAAGAAAAATCCGTTATCTTAAACCCGGATTTCCCAGATGAAGTTGTGCAAAGCAAATAAAATTTGTTAGAATACAGCTTATAGAAGGCGTTTGATTGAGTTATCGTTCACCCTGTTAGAGTTTTAGAATGTATTATGTTTATGTTTTACAGAGCGATCTCGATATATTAGGCGACTTGTCCTCCGTAGCCACCATGGGGCGAAGGATGGAAGTCCCGCACTTACATGGTTAGTGCGGGGTAAAGAAAAGATAGAAAGTTTTGTTTAGCACCGCGTTTTATACGGTTTTCTCATCATTTAGGGGTTTTACTCCGCACACGGGGCTTTATTACCTCAAATTGTTGCTGGAAAAAGATTTGACAAATCTTCCAAAATCACCCAAAATCCACTTTTACTTTATACTATACCCAGAAGAATGTTGAAGACCCCTTAATTTCAAAGGACACATTAAAATGATAACAGATGTTCTGGTTAAAAATTTCAAGTGCTTCAAGAGCCTAATCGTTCCCGAACTTGGCCGCATAACACTAATTTCAGGCCGAAACAACGTAGGCAAAACAGCCCTGCTCGAAGCTCTTTTCCTTCTCCTGGATATGCGTAATCCAGTTACGGTTCTAAATCAATATAGTCGGCGCGGAATTAAACAAATTACTCTAACAACGGAAGCAATATGGGGCCCAATATTTTGCGATTATGCTAAGGATGGGGAAATCCTTGTTTCTTTAACTATAAATGGCAACCCTGAACAAGTAACAGTTCGGTTTAATCGAGAATTTGCACCTCCACCTTCAATGACGGTCCAAACTGAAGAACAGCAAATATCTACAGATGAGGAACTTACTACTTTAGCTGTGGAAATTGAATATACCGCCAAATCAGGTGAAAAAATCATTCTATACCATTTCTGTGACCCCAATAACCAAAGCCGCCCTACCGTTGTATCTAAAACAAAACCTTCTAAAATTCCGCTACAGTTGGCCAGTTTTTTGCCAAGTAAAGAGCACAACCAACCAGGTGAAATTGCAAAACAATTCAGCAATTTAGCACAACAAGATCGGGAAAATGAAGCTGTTGAATTTCTCAGGATAATTGAGCCTCGTCTTGAAAGCCTCAAAATCATCACAGAAGGCCCAAATTCACTTGTTCATGGCAAACTCAAAGACCTCACGCGTACTCTCCCAATCAATTTTATGGGTGAAGGCATGGAAAAACTTCTGGCTCTTATAGTTGCTATCACGCATTCACCTAACCGTATCATTCTTCTCGATGAAATAGAAAACGGCCTTCACTATTCTATTTTGCCAAAGATTTGGGAGGCTCTTGGTAAAGCACTTCGCAAATATAACTGCCAGCTTATCACCACGACTCACAGCTACGAATGCCTCCAGGCTGCACACGAAGGTCTTTCCGAAATGCCCGAGGACTTCAGATATATCCGCCTCCATCAAAAAGACGATGAAATATCCGCCAAACTTTCAAACTATGATATGATCGGCACTGCAATAAAAACAAATCTGGAGGTAAGATAGTTTGCCCAGACCTGAGCCAATAGAAAAAGAAAAACTCATTCTTGCCGAAGGAAGGGATGCTTATCACTTCTTTTGTCACGCATGCAACTTTTATCGAGAGGTCGAAGATGTTCAGGTAATGAACTTTGGAGGCAATGACGAGCTACCAAACTTTCTCTCAGACTTAACCAATATGGATAAATTTGACGAAGTCAATACGATAGTAATATCCCGTGATGCCGAAACAGATGCCGATGCAGCTATTATGAGTATACAAGACGCCATCAAGCATGCTAATAACAAAAACTCTGCCAATATTCCAATACCTCAAGAATCATTTAAATACACCAACAACCAAAAATCCTCCATGAAAGTTGCGTTTATGATTTTCCCTGGTCCCAAACTAAAAAAAGGAACGCTCGAACACTTATGTCTTTCGACAGTTGAAGGTGATCCTTTATTGGAATGTGTGGATGACTATTTGGAATGTGCAAAGACCAAAGGCGAACGATTTCCTCGTGCCCACAAGAATAAACTTTATTGCTTCCTATCAGGCAAAGACGATTTTATTGGCTCGCGGATCGGCCTTGCGTTTAAGGCAAAAGTGTGGCCACCAGACCATCTTGCATTAGAACCATTTAAGAGGATTATCCAAGAAATGTAATCCCCTACCCCCGCACTTGCCGCCTTTCAATTGATTCCTTCAATTAGTTTTTTGGCTCCGCGCAGCGGAGTACAGCCCCCGCGGCCTGCCTCCGCGACTCTCGTCGCAAGACGAGGCAGCAGGTGTGCCAATTTATGCCATAGGTATCTGTGTAACTTGTCTCGCCATAGTTGGTTTCTTCATAGCTTTAGCGAAACAGAATAACGACGGCGGATTTATCTCGCCGTAGCTTTAGCGAAGGCGGATCAGTGTCTAAAAAAACCAGCAAGCCAGCCGAATATAAATTATGAGGCCATCACAGATGGCCTGTTGTCTGAGGACGAAGCTTTAGCAGAAACTTGTTTCGTTCAGAGTTTCGGGCGAAGACTACCGGCTGGCGCCTCTCTGCGGCAATAATAAATCTGTGCTAATCAGCGCTAATCCGTGGTTAAAAATAATTAGTGCATATTCGTGTTAATTCGTGGCTAATTTTTCCGTGTAATCCGCGCTAATCCGTGGTTAAAAATAATTAGTGCATATTCGTGTAAATTCGTGTTACCTCGTCCTGCCTGCCCTGCCTGTCCTGCCTGCCCTGAGCTTGTCGAAGGGAGCTTGCCTGCACTGAGCAGTGTCGAAGTGTCGAAGGAATCCGTGGTTAATAGATTTTTATCAATCCTGTTTATCCTGTCAAGTAAATTTGTTTTAATTGTGTTTTATCCTGTAAACTTGTGCCCGCGTAAGCGGGTATCCTGTCCGAAAAATAAAAAAATCAGTTGTCATTTTCATTCTCCGTAGTATAATACGAAGAATGAAAGAAAAGCAAAACGTATAATGATAAATCGAATGGTTCAAAGTGCCTAAAGTTATGGATGCACAGCATGGCCAAGTCCATTATTTTTCAACTTTAGCTCACTTTAGTCACTTTAGTTCATTTTAGCTCACTTATGATTATGGAGATTAAAAAATGAAACGAATCAGAATTCTCAGTCGGTTTTTGACCGTCGTAATCTGTTTATTGCTTTCGGCGGCAGGTTGTGCTCCATCCGGTGAAGAACCTGCTAAACTTGAGGTCAAACCCGCAGAGCAAGCACCTGAACTGGCGGTCGAAGTCGCCAAACCTCCAGAGCAAGACGAAGAAAAAGCCTCGGAAGTGGAAATTGTTAAGCCCGAAGTAGAACCAGAAGAACAAATTCCACCTGTCGCGACGAGTCCACGACACGGCGGAGAAGAGGCACCAGAGATTATCAAACCTGAGGTCGAGCTGCCCCCGCAGCTTTCTGCGAAAGCAGAAGCGGGGGTCGAACTAACATTGAAGTTCACTCAAGAAGACTCAACGACTTACAAAGTAATAACAGAAGCGCAGAGGATAATTAAAGGGGAAGGGGCATTATTGGATGAAAGCACTTTCAAGGGAGGAATCACCAGCAACAGAATCGAAATGACTTTCACTCAGCAAATACAAAGTGTCGATGCTCAAGGCAACGCCGTTGCAAAGATAACGATAGACAAGCTGAAGTATTCAGCTAAAGTCAAAGACAAGGTTACTACGGACTTCGACAGCTCCCTCGCCTCGCTGAGTCAAAGCGAGAGAGAAAAAGACCAGAATAGCTCTTTATACAAGCTAATCGGGCAAAGTTATACCATAGAAATAACCCCTGCAGGTCAGGTTTCAAAGATTATCGATTGTTCCCAGGTACAAGCTGCTGTTGAGGGTAACCCTGCAGACAGCCAGGCTGCTTCAATACTGCTTGAGCCGGATGCAATCAAGCTGCGTCACACAATCCCGGCCCTGTCCATTACCGACAAAAACCAGGTACGGATAGGTGACAGTTGGAGCAACGTAAAGCCCTTCTCTTTTGGTATGATGGGCTCTAAATCATACGAAAGAATCTACACATTGAAGAAAATCGAGGACGTGGACAATCGCCGGATTGCCGTCGTCCAGATGAACGCAATCCCATCCTCGGAAACGACCGAAGAGCTACACAAAGAACAGGCAATGGACATCTTCTCAAAAATGTTCGACAACATTGAAACATATACGGGTGGGCTAAAGCTGGATTTAAATGCCGGCAAGACAGAAGAGTATTTTGAAAAATTGCAGTCAGAATGGGTCGCAGTAGACCCATCAGCCGGACAAAAAGCAGACATTGAACCTGCTGCGCTGAGGATGACCGCCACGCGTTTCCACCGTATCGAGAAAATTGATTAGAAAGAAGATTAACCACAAAGTCACAAAGACACAAAGAAAATAAAAGTTAAAAAAAATTAGTGCCTTCGTGTCTTAGTGGCAAATAAAAAGGAGCAAAATTGAAAATGGTTCGACCAATTCGACTCCTTCGATTCCCTCGACCCTGCTCGGGACAAGTGCACTCAGGACAGGTACGCCCAGGGCAGACAGGCTCACCATTTATCTTTTTGGCTATTGTTATAGGTGTTCTTGCTGGTTGTGAGCCGCAAGCCGAGCGGGAGAAACGGTTCGACCGCCCTGAGCGGCTCACCGTCGAAGGACTGCTAAGTAAGGAAAAAGAGCTATTAGCAGCGGGAAAAGAATTATTAACCGTGGATTTCCAAGAAGGTCAAATTCTGAGATATAAGTTTATCTCCAGCAGAGATATCATCATTGATTGGGACCCTCAGAAAAAACAATCCAGGCGGGGTAAAAGTTCCATCGACAAATCTTCTGAGTCGATGGAGATGATTGTGTCGTATGAGCCGGTTGAAGTAAACCCATTCGGTCTTACAACTATCAAGGCAACCTGCGAATCGGCGAAAATCCGGCGAAGCAAAAATCCACATACAGATGCGGTAGAAAGTCTTTCAGGCAAAACCTTTACGTTTACCGTCGACCCTACAGGCATAATAGAAGACTATTTGCAGTTAACGGCGTTAATTGAAGAGGCCGGCGAAAAGGCATTTCAGCGGGATACCGGCAGAGGAAGAATTAAAGAACCTGATATGATAGGCGATTTTGCTTCCGCTCAATGGTTTCTATGGGATTCGATTTCCAGTATCGAAAAAGCCACAGATGGTGTATCAGTGGGTCAAAGCTGGAAATCCAAGCTCCCTGTTACCGGCCCAATGGTAATGCGAAAGGCAAGGGGCGTAACATACACGCTTGCTGAAATTCGGCCCTTCGACACTTCGACGAAGCTCAGTGCAGGCAAGCCCGGGGCGGTGAGCAACGTCGAACCGCAAAGCGAAAAAGGACGGCCCGCCGTGTCGGAGCACTCGCCGCGCTGCGGCGCAGAGCATCGGCGAGGCAGGCTCGCGGTCATACGAAGCTCCTATTCGCCTGCTGCCGAATCGGTCCCGGATAACTGGCCGCCATTGCCTTATTCCGGCAGATTCCAGATGCGCGGGACTTTTGGTTTCCTCAAGGGCTATAAAATCCTGGACCTGCAAGGCCAGGGCGAAGAGCTGTTCAACATCGATGCCGGGCGAATAGAACGATACAACCAGCAATATCAGGTTAAATTGCAGGCCTCTATTCCTTTTGGTATCGATGTGAAGCCACAGATAACTATGAAGCAAAATTTCAAAATGCAGCTTCTCTGACTCGTGCCCGGTCGGCCGTGACCCGTCGCCCGCTTTTACGAGTCACGAGTCACGAGCGACGAGTCACGAGCGACGAGTCACGAATTATGGAACGCAAAAATCTATGGGCGCCGTGGCGAATTAAGTACATTCAGGGCCTGAATGAAAAAAGCGATTGCTTCATCTGCCACAATCAGCAAAACCCTCAGGATGACGACAAAAATCTGGTACTGTGGCGAACAGACAGAAGCATCGTAGTACTAAATCGCTTTCCTTACAACAATGGTCATTTATTGATAGCGCCGGCCCGACACATCCCGGACCTTGACAAGGCGACCGACGAGGAGCTGCTGGAGATGCTCAAGCTGGTCAGGGAATCGCAAAAAGCCCTTTCACTGGCGATAAAACCTCACGGCTTTAATGTCGGTATGAATTTCGGCAGATGCGCCGGAGCGGGACTGCCCGAGCACCTGCATATCCACATCGTGCCGCGATGGGATGGGGATACGAACTTTATGAGCGTATGCAGCGATACCGATGTCATCAGTCAAAGCTTGACCGAGCTTCTCGAGCTGTTGAAACAAATAAGCAAGGAACATAATCTGCCAGAGTTATAATATAGGAATTCTACCTTTTCCTTCTGTTTGCTTCCTTTGTAGTTATTCGCTTTCCGGTTTTTGCATCTCTACCAGCTTTAGAGCTGCCTTTTTCTTTTTTAGCCGTGCGTTCTTCCATATATAAACTTGCATGAAGCTGTGTAGGGGTTCGAGACCTCATCGGTGATTATTCTCCTTATGAACGATATTTTTTCGATTGATTAAAGGATTCTCGTCCATATCGAATCCCTTCGACGATATTGCCTAACAATAATTTTATCAAGCGGTCAAGTTCGGTTCCACTTTTATAATCCGCTTTAGCGATAAAATCCACTCTCTCGGCTTTCAACAACTCCTTGCAGATTTTTTTGCCCGGTGAGTCATTAGGTCTGTAAACAGCAATGGAATACCCGCCATTTTTTCTGATTACCGTCATACATGGAACATCGGTCAGCCCGTCGCCGACATATATAATGTTTTGAAAGGGTATAGGTCTCAAAGGCATAGGCATATGTAAATTGATGTTTTCACTCAGGTTTTCTTTGCCTTTGTTAATCCTGAAAATGAACTGGGTTTTTAAGGTGTCGTTTACTATTACATTCGGGAAAGTGGCGGCCCCGTATTCATCGTAATAATACTCTGAAGCAAATACCTTATAAAAATATTTAGCTATGCTCGCCCCTTTTATTATCTCCTTTAGGCCTGATGAAATTACATAATGCCTGAGCTCTATATCCCGGTCAAATCGCTCTTTAACATAGTCATTTATTCTTTTAAAGTAAGTTTCAACACCCGGGAAATAATTGATTTTTTTAGCCAGCTCTTTTAATTTTTTAGCGGTAACTGGAAAACGCCTGGATTTGGATTTTTCGAGCATCAGGCGCATATAGGCCACAATTCCTTCACCGTTTGTTCGCTTTGACTCTTCGTTGACCTGCTTCCAGAACTTCTTTCCGTCCTTGATACCGATTTCCGGCAAAACGGTATATTCCTGCATCGGCTGAGGGGTCAGCGTGCCGTCAAAATCGTAAACAACTGCAATAACATTGTGCTTAAACGCTTTGCTCATACTAAACTACCGCTTGTTTTGCCGATTGAGTTACCAGTGCAGATATTATCCGTCTTTTGGCCGGTTTGTCAAATGTCATTTCTCAAAAAGACAAAGGCCCCACCCACAGGTGGTGGGGCTAATCGGGAAAGAATTGTCGGTCACAATTGTGTATGTTACTATTTATGCCATGTCCAAAATTGTCGGATATATGGTAACGTGGACAACGTATGGCAGTTGGCTTCCGGGCGATAAAAGAGGATATGTTGATAATTCCAAAATCCTTTCAGGAAACATCAAAATCCTGGAAAGAAACAGGCGGAGACAAAAATCACACATCGTTAAGTTGAATTCACATGAAAAGAAAATTGTCAAACAGACCATTCTCGCCGAAGCAGAAAGTATAGGTCATAAGATTGAAGCATTGATAGTTTATTCGAATCATGTTCATTTATTGGCAAGACCTCATCGAAAGCCCATTGAAGAAATAGTTGGCAGGTATAAAAGTGTAACTACGCGTATACTTTGGGAGCATGGCCGGAAAGGCCGAACCTGGACAAGAGGTTACGACAAGCGATTTTGTTTTTCCCACGAGGATATCGAAGCGAAAATCAAATATATAAAAAACCACTGATTAGCCCCCGGACCTGTGCCGGGGGTCAATATCTAAATACGATTAGCCCCCGGACCTGTGCCGGGGGGAAATATCTCAATTCAACGACTCGTCTTCCAACGTATCAAGGCCCATAATGACATCGTGCATAAGTACCCGTCTTCCGCTTGGCGTGTCGTGAGCTGCATACGTCATTCCTTTTTCGGGGTCGTAGTAGGCGTACCAGTTGTAGCGGGACAGCCATTCATAATCTTCGTCATCAACCTTTGCGTTTTGTCCGTTGTCTAACGGTATCTCTTTCATTATTCTCTCCTACATCGCCTTAGCTTGCCCCCGCGTCTTCTTGTCGAAGACAAGTGCGGGGGTAGGTTTTCCTCCATTTTACCACAGATTAACACAGATTGAAACAGATTTTATTTTTACTGCTCAAGCACTCTAATATCTAACTAATCTCGCGCGCCGCGGGGGCTATTGCAGAACAATTTCGACAATTTTTTATAGTAAACTGAATTGCTGACGCAAAACGCTACACAGTATGATGCTGGATACAGAGCAAGAAGAAAGATTTCCATCAGTTACCAATTATGATATACTGTACGCCGAAAGGATTGTCGTATGATAACAACTGCAATAGATGCCAAACGAGAACTTGAGCGATACCTTACTAATTCGAGGATATCTCCTTTATTTCTGCTTGGTGATTCACTCGAAATCTTGCGACAAATACAGAATGAAGTATTTGACTGCGTAATGACAAGTCCGCCATATTGGGGAAAAAGAGAGTACGATAATGGAGGGATAGGACTTGAGGTTGATTTTCGGCAATTTATTAATGACTTGGCAACAATATGTGCCGAGGTCAAACGTTTACTTAAACCAACGGGGTCTTTTTGGATCAACATCGGAGATTCATATGCCAATAAGAACCTCTTAGGTATCCCATGGAGATTGGCAATTAAATTAACAGATGAACAGGGATGGACACTGAGAAACAATGTTATCTGGAACAAGATTAAAGGAGGGCCAGATAATACTAAAGATAGATTGCGGAATGTTCATGAATGTGTATTTCACTTTGTAAAATCATCGCGAGGTTACTATTATGATGTTGATGCCATTCGGAGTACACCCAAGTCTGTAAAAGTTATAAATGGTGCAATTGTTTCGGCTACAGGTGTTAGTGGCGTTCGTTACAAAAGACAAATTGAACTTTCTACAGAATTATCTGAAGATGAAAAACGTAATGCTTTTGAATCTCTTGAAGGAATGCTCAATGCTGTAAAATGTGGTGAGATTGCAGACTTTCGCATGATTATCCGAGGACAACAAAGAACCACCCACTCAAATTCAGAAAAAGTATCCGGGCGTGCGAAAGAATTAAATGACAAAGGGTACTACTTTTTAAGATACCATCCAAATGGTAGCAAGCCGTCTGATGTATGGGATATTCTTCCTGAAGATACCCAAAACCGGAAGTCTCACTTTGCTCCTTATCCTGAAGATTTGTGTCGTATTCCGATCCTTGCCACTTGCCCCGAAGGAGGCATAGTGCTTGATCCTTTCTGTGGAACAGGAACAACAATGCTTGTTGCATCTAAATTAGGTAGGAAATCGGTCGGGATTGATATTTCTGAGGAATATATCAAGATAGCAGAGGAGCGATCAAGGACGCTTTTATGAGTAATATTATTGAACTTTTTGGAAAACCAACTGCTGAGTTGAAAATGCAGTGGGAAAAGATAGTTAATGATCAGTGGTGCCCCTATCTTGACCGCAAATGCATTAAAGTACGCAAAAGCCAACCAGAAATATCCATAGGAACATGTTCTGTTATTTATGGAAAAGCAAAGAGGCCTATTGCAATCTGTCCCTTTCGGTTGCTTGAACGTCGGCAAGTATTCACAGATTGTCTTCACTTATTAACGACTCACGAACCGGGAAATGAATTACACATTGTCCCAGAAGTTTCTGTACCAGGAGGCAGCGTAGATTATTTCATGGCATCTGTTAGAGACCACAAAGTCAAAGATTTTGTTGGAATCGAACTCCAAACACTGGATACTACAGGAACTATTTGGCCAGCGAGACAAAAATTTCTTAAGAAGGTCAATATTCTACGAGAAGACCCTCCCGAATATAAAGCATACGGGATGAATTGGAAGATGACCGCCAAGACAATTCTCATACAACTTCACCACAAAATTCATACGTTTGAAGCAATCAATAAGCGGCTCGTTCTTGTGATTCAAGATTATCTTCTAGATTATCTCCGTCAGCAGTTCCAATTTTCTCACCTTCGTAATGCACGCAAAGGTGACCCAATGCAAATCCATGCTTACCAAATGAGTAGACAATCTGACAGCCTATATAGGATAGAACTGAACGAACGGATTAGCACCGATTCTGATGGTATATCAATTTGCCTTGGCCTGCAAGCGGAAGCCAAAGTTGAGCTTGTGAGAATAATTGAGCAGATAGAATCAAAAATATCAAGTGAGACACTTTTTAAGCTTTAATCCTTTCCGTGGCGGAGTTTGGTCAGTGCCGATATTATTTGTTTAAATATAATAGTCACTACCTAAAGAACCCTATTGGTGCGGGACTTCGCTCAAGCAAAGCTCTCGATTTTCTCTACGCAAATCTTTTTGGTCAATTTCTGTAATACCTTAAAATGCTTATATAGTTATTCGAAATCTCCTTTCCTATTATTATATCACTTTCGACCTGATTGGCAAGGGAAAAGTGAGTGGATTAGAGAATTAGCGAATTAGTTAATTGGTGTCTCTGCCTGCCCTCCGTAGCCCTTAAAGGGCGAAGAATGGGCGTTCTCCGCGGTTAAAGAAAATCAGTGTAAATCCGTGTTAATCCGCGTAAATCCGTGATTCAAATTAGTCTTTGGTCTGCGGTCTTAAGTCTTTAATCCACAAGGGATTGTAAAAAATTCTGCTATAAGTATCGGCTGTATATAAACTTACAGAAAAAAATCAATCAATCAGTCGTTTATAGACATCTTTTCGATGGCCGATGCGGATAACTATGACCAGAACCTTTTCATCAAAGACCTGGTATACAATACGGTATACCCCCGAGCGAAGACGGTAGAGGTTTTCACCGCCCTTAATCTTTTTGCAGTCTGGCGGTCTTGAATTATTTTTAAGCTTTGTGAGCTTATTGGTAAGCTGTCTTTGAACCTTATGGTTTTGGCCTCTGATAAAATCAGCAGCCGCCTGTGTAAGCTGGACCTTATACATCCCTGCTATAGCTTCAATTCCTTTATTAAATTGTCAAGGTCAACAAAATTGCCTTCTTTAATTGCCTCTTTAGCAGCCTCAAGGTCGATTCTGTCTTCTATCGCCTCAAGAGCTTCCAGGTCTTCGTAGCTAATCATGGCAAACACCGTTTCACCATTTCGTTCAACGCAGATACGTTCACCGTGATGGCAGACTAAATCCGCTAATTTCCGAATATGTGGCCGTAAATCTGTAATTTTTACCTTAGTCATCTTGCTCACCTGTCTATACGTAATATACATAGTATCTATTCTGTACATTATATATTATCGCCTAAAAATCGGAAATTTCCAAGTGAAATCCTGGAAAAGCTCAAAAAATCTCAGCAATCTTGAGTATTGAGTTCTAAGTCCTTATTTTCGAGTCAGTTATAAAAATATTATTAAAATTGTTATATTTTTATTGAACAAACAGGCAAAGTTTGATATAATGCCAACATGTACTCTTGTAGTACATGTTAAATCCCGCCAGGCGCGGGAAGTTCGCGGAGCTCCCCGCCAAACAAACGGCGGGTAAACGCACATAAAGGGCAGAAGCCCACGTCACAGGACAAGTCGTCCAAGCCAGAAAATCAAATATCAAAATTCAAAATTGCGGAGTCATTTAATTAATCTCAAAAGCTCCGCGTAATCCGCGATTCTAATTAGTGGAACAAGGAGAAGCGGCAAATCAAAACAAGCGTTCCTGATTGGCTCGAATGCGTAGCCGTCTGGCCGATTCTCTTATATCGTCGGCTGCGCTACGGCTACGCCTTTCGGCTGCTCCGTATGTCACAGCCGAGGTACGCAAAGGTGGACCCGGCTGATTACAAGCGGCTGAAGAAATACGAATGGTTTGTAATAAAAAAGGGAAAACTATGTTATGTACGAAGACACGCCGCTTCCGACAAGGGAAAAGAGAAGCTCATATACTTGCATCAGGAAATTATCGATGTGCCGAAGGGAATGGTAATCGACCATATAAATCACAATCCTATGGACAATAGAAAGGCGAACTTACGAGCGGCGACACATTCACAGAATATTTGCAACAGAAGGAAACGTTCGGGTGCTAAATATTCGAAATATAAAGGAGTTTCCTGGAGAAAGGATTCTCACAAATGGGTGGCTCGAATTACATCCCAGAAAAAAGGGATACATCTGGGCTGCTTCGAAAAGGAAATCGACGCAGCGAAGGCCTACGACGACGCCGCACGAAAATACCACAAAGATTTTGCCTGCTTAAACTTCCCCTCCTAAACGCAATACGCAATACGCTGGTAGAGATTTGCCTTAATAATCTTTGACTTAACCGTCGGAGTCAGTTAGCCTTATAGACAGTTTTTTGCCACAAAGGCACTAAGGCACAAAGTAGACAAAGAATAAAGAATAACGAACATCAAACAGGTAATTTTGAAATTCAACATTAGTGTCTTCGAGACTTCGTGGCCACTTTGACAAATATGAAAAGATTACTTACATCTTGTTTTGGTCTTGGCAGATTGCCCATTTGTCCGGGGACATTTGGCTCGCTGCCGCCGGCGCTCATCTTTTTTCTGTTATGCCACTTTGGAATATCGGCTCCGGCGATATCAGTCGTAATGGCATTTTTTGTTTTGGCAGGTTCTTTTGTTTGCGTAGCATTTTCACCAGCCGTTATTGCCATAACTGGTAGAATCGACCCACGGGAGGTTGTCGCTGACGAATTTGCCGGCCAGGCGCTTACGTATTTAGCTGTTCTTTTCTTCACTATTGATACATTCTCATCCGTTCAAATCCTGGTTTTTACAGGGCTTGGTTTTCTGATTTTCAGGTTATTCGATATTGTCAAACCCTGGCCGATAAATAAGCTCCAGAAACTCCCTCAGGGCTGGGGCATCCTTGCCGATGATTTATTGGCAGGTGTTTACGCAGCCGTAGCTTTGTTCATCTTTCAAAGGTTGTGGGCTATTTATTACGTTAGTTTGGATTTATAAGCAAATATGACAACGGAATACTCTGTTGAAGTCTGCAATAAGTTAGAGGAAAAGTTCCGGGCCGCTCGACTGCATCGGCCGATGCGTGTCGCCCGTTATGACGCCGGTACTGAGCTTGTTTACAATGTTACAGGGATTGAAAGAGCAGACAAAGCGAGAGTTAAGCTCGCTATTGAGAAATTTGTCGGCGGAGGATTTGCAGGCCAGGTCTATCAGGTAAAAATCTCACGTGTAGAGGGCGAACCGATTAAAGGGCTTGAGGTTGGCAATGTTTATGCGATGAAGATTCTTACTCCGCCTTCAAAGTTTGCTCGCCTGTTTCGCAACGCGCTCTACTGGATTGGCTTTCAGGGTGCTTTTCAATTGCAGGTAAATCCTTCAGCAGCGAGGGCCGGGGCACTCTGGCAGAAATTTATACGAAGGGCAGCGAAGAGTAAATTTGGTGATGAGAACACAGTAGTAAATATTTATGGCACGTTCGTAGATGAGATGCTCGGCAGCTGCGGCGAGTTGAGTGAGTGGGTTGATGGTCGTACGTGGCGGCTGGAGGTTGATGAGCACCTGGACTTATTGAAGCGATGGCTTCGCGACAGAACAGCCGACCAACAGCAACTGGGCTCGCCGGAATACCGAGCGAAGCGACAATTTATGACCGATTTTGTGAAATTGCTCCACGATATAGGAGCTTATGAGCTGGCCAGGCAGTATGAATGGTCAACCTGCAAGAGTCAGCCGAACTGCCTTAAACGACAAGGTACAGATGACAATCCGTCCGGCGGATTGGTAGCGGTCGATTTCAGAGCGGGTCTGGCATTACTGCCGTTCTTGCCGATGAGTCCCGGCGATTTTAAGCTGATAGCCAAAGGGATTATGCGCGGCTCTGTCGTGCAGTTCGACCGTGGCAATGTAAATAAGCTGGAGCACTTCATCCAAACATACAGTAACGAGTTCTCGGATATGGGCGAGATGCTGGAGGAATTGAAGGCAGATGAGCAGGTGTACCGCAACTCGCTCCCAGATATTACACACAATCATATTCGGCTGCTCTACAGCAAAAAACTATGGTCAACGATTCTTGATAGTGCGGTAACCGGCTGGTGTGTGCGGAATCTTCTCGACGAAGAACACCAGCAGAAGCTCCGGAAGAGCAAGGCCCTAACACTATTGTTTTTTATTATTGGCATTGTCCCTTTCTTGGGCTGCACTTTCAGACGGATTTGGGGCCGAGCTGACTGGCGCAAGCATTACAGGGCGATTTTGACAAATACGGATTACTTTTGGAGGGCAATTAAGGCAAAAATTGCTGAGAAAGTCATCGTCTGGCACAGAGCAGGCAGAGTCAGCCCGGAACGAGCGTTGAAGTTACAGCAACACATCGAAAAGTTTATCTGTCATTTGCCATTGTCAATCCTGCCTGCCGGTCTTCACAGATTTTTGACCGACCGGGTGTTCTTCAGGGATAAGCTTCACTACATTTTTGTTCGGCCAATAAAGCTCTATTTTAGCGTCAAACTTCGCGAACAGTGGCTGCTTGATATGGTCAACGAAGGTAAGAACAAGCACATTCTGACCGACCAGGATGCAGGTACGATACTGTCACAGCTTCATGAGCCATACATTCAACGGTACCTCGTTAGTTTAGTTGTACACCTTTTGACGCTACCACTTACACAGATAGTCTCGGTCATTGTCGCCTGGATATACTGGCGAAGGACCGGTGACGAGCTTGGGGCCGGCGGGATACTTGTATTGTTCCAGGTAATACCAATTTCACCAGGCTCGATTGCCAGAGGTCTCTATGCGGTAGGGATTGCGATTTACGACCGCAGCTTCAAGGACTACAACATAGCCGTATTTTTGAGTTTCTTCAAATATATTGGCTATCTGGCGTTTCCAATCCAGATGACGTACCACTATCCGGCTTTAGCACGATTTATGGCGGCCCACTGGGCGACCGAGGCAGTGCACATTGTTCCGGTGTTTGGCGAAAGAGGAGCGTTATTGGAGCATTGGGTTTTTCGACTTTTTTATAACTGGCCATTGACGATACGTCATCGGATGCGCAAGCGAGCCGAGGTACGGCTATCGATGAAGCCGCGATATTGGCATGTGGGTTTGTGTGCTCTTTCCGGTGCGTTGATACTTGGGATTTCCGATTTCATCTTCCTTAAGAATATGGGCCAGTCACCAGGATTGATAAATATTTGGTGGCTTGCCATATTAGTGCCGCTATTTTGCGGTGCGGGCGTAACTCTGGGCTGTGGCGGAGCGGCGTTATGGAAGCGAATAGTCGCTGCGGCTGTTTGTGGTGTCGTGCTCGCTCCGCTTTATACTGCGATATCCGCCATTCTGGTACAATCCCATGGAACGACGTTCGGTGAAATAGCGAGATATTGCGTATTGCGGGTGTTTATTTTTGCAATTTTGTCAACTGTTGCAGCGGTGGTTACAGAGATGAGACTTCCTGAGCCGAGCCAAAAAATTTAAGTTTTTCAGCAATTCTTTACATTATCCCGACCCAATTGGAACAGGTTTCAAGTGATTAGCCCGGATTTTTCAAAGCCACAGAGTACATCCGCCGTCGCATAGGCTTTGGCGGGACAAGCAGAGAACACAGAGATATAAAAATATAAATCCGTGTAAATCAGTGTTAATCTGTGTCTAAAGAAGTTCCGCCGACCTGTCCTCCGTAGCTTCAGCGAAGGATGGAAGGCGGTTAATTTGTATCGGTAATGGAAACTCTGGAGAGAATCCGACCCGCCGTGCCGGAGCCACGGCGAGGCAGGAGCGATTCAACGTGAAAAGAACGCTAAAAACAGAATAACCGTTCGTCGACCGATTAAGCAAAATTGTTTCTGTAAATTTTGGTATAGACAGGTATCGATGACGATGCCAAGAAAAACGACCGTCAGAGACGGCAATCATTTGCGTGCGGTCGCATGACTCGCAGAGTTTAATTTATCCTTTGCGCTCTATATCCGCGAGGGTGCCTTCAGCAGCTTTCACGTATGGCTTTCCCTCTTTCCCTGGATCTTGCAGAAATTCATTGAGATACTTCCTCGCCTGTTCAACGTCACCCAATCTGCGATATGTTATACCCAGGTTATACTTGGGCATACTCATCTGGGGATTTATGCGTAATGCTTTCTGGAACGACTCAATCGCCTTTTCAGGGATCCTCACCTTGTCCAAAAGGTGTATGCCAAAAAAGTTGTGAGCGTTTGCTTGTAGGATATCTAAAGAGTCTACAATAGTGTCTTCCGCACTGTATACCAACTGTAGTAAGGCTAATGATTCTTTTATCATGCCCTTCGATGCCAACCGATTGGCTCTCTCAATGGATTTCTCGGGGAACCACGTTGGGAGGACACGAGCAAAAAGTAGCTTTGCAAGTGTAAAATAGAGCATGCAACAAATGAACACGATCTTCAGAAGAGTTATCATGCCTAATCGTATTTGAATCCCTCCTGAGTCTACATTCAACGCTGCCTGCAGTGTCCAGAATATTAGCGTAGGAAGAACAAAACAGAATAATCCTTCTAATATATAACGTTTTTTGAACCTAAAATGCCTTGATTTCCACCCTAACTTAGATTCCATAACAGTACATCCTTACATTGCAAAATCGCCCATTCAACACTATACTCATCCAAGAGCCATCTAAGCTCCGTATCAAATGCTTATCCAATTAATCTTTTCATTCATTTTTTGAAAAACGCCATTCACCTTCCCGCATTATCCAAATTTTCCCACATATTTTGACTTCTGTTCCCTCATCAATTTTTAACGTATAATCCCCATCTTTTCCTACGATGAAATCAATTGAACCGTTCCTAAAATAAATTGTTGGGAAATCTCCTTGTTCAACTTTAGGTTCAAGAAACCCTGATATGGGATTTACCCAGTTCTTCCGAAATTCAGGGCGACCTATCCCCCATTTAGTTATAATCATATAACAATCAGGAGGACCGGTATCAAATAATATTCCTCCCGTGGGTAATGGAACCTTATATTTCTTTGCAATATTTTCACCGTCTCGTTGTAATGATAAAAGAAATTTTTCTCTAATATCTTTAGGAGCGGGCTCTGATACAGAGATACCCTCTTCGCTCAAGACAGAAAGGATAAGAACAAGATAATCATCGCTAAGTTTTTTTACCATTGATGGCGTAAGTTTAGTTTCCTCGCAACTTACCCAGTTAATAGTTTTTGAGTGCGTTAATTGATAGATTACTGCTATCAAAGAAACCAAAAAACAAACTATTAGAAATACAACTATCTTTTTTAGCATTTGTTCACCATCTTATTTTCCCCGTCGACGATTCACTATCCACAAACACAGACGATCCACATGGCCAACACGAGTGTGAGCACGGCACATGGCTTTCCCTAACTGCATACGAATGGCTATCGGCTAAATAACAGTGACTTATAGCACGACCATTTCGGTATTACTCGGTTCGCCTTCGCCGATTATTTTTAATAAATTCTGGTTAGTAGTCAATAATTTTTTTACAGCACGACCATTTCCGTATTGGAAGGCTCACCTTCGCCAGCCTTGTTTACGGCGATGATACGGTATTCAAGCTCTTTTCCCTTCGCCTGTTGGAC
>Ga0307432_1000130_pt1 | contig 62556 bp, 51 predicted proteins | sample SalMarWE160150MG_FD_202158 | JGI IMG/M metagenome (GOLD analysis project Ga0307432, IMG submission 202158) | Salt marsh sediment microbial communities from the Plum Island Ecosystem LTER, Massachusetts, United States - WE1603-150 | ecosystem: Environmental > Aquatic > Marine > Intertidal zone >...
ATAGACTATCTTGAAAACTTTGTTCCTGCTATAGCACAAATGGTACGGGCGGGAAGTTTCAGGCCGACGCTGTCGGAAGTTTCGTTTGGCGAAGTCAAGAATGTCATTAAGAGTCTTGGTGAGTATGCCCTTGACATTTCAGATAAACATAAACTGTTTTTGGACGGCAAAATTGACCGTCTGGATATTGCTGGCATAGACGGCAGGAAAGTTGCGATTGTTTTCGACTATAAGCGTAAGCAAATGTTATTTAACTGGTCGGAGTTATACTATGGTTTGGGTATACAACTGCCAATATACCTCTTGGCTGTTATGAATGCAAAAGATTCAAAGGCCAAAGAAGCCGCAGGAGCATTTTACATTCCGGTCGAAGTGCCACCTGCACAATCAACGCTCGATACACTATCAGACAAAACGGAAAGTTTTAATTACAAAGCAAAAGGGATATTTGATGGTGAATATTTCCAGCAGCTGGATAAAACTGCAAATTCCGGCTGGAGTAAATTCTACAGCTTCCGAATTACATCCAAAGACCGTCAATATGGTGATTATGGTAAAAGTTCAGCATTAAGTCCTGAACACTTCGAAGCAGTCCTCAAATTTACCGAGAAAAAAATAGTTCAATTAGCCAAAGAAATTCTCTCCGGCAAAATAGATGTTAATCCGTATCGCCTGAATACAAATTGCCCTTGCAGCTACTGCAAGTATAAGCCGGTCTGCAGATTCGACTGGCAGATAAATGATTACAACTTCTTAGAGTCGCTCGGCAAACCCGGCGTTCTTGAAAGGATGGAAAAAGAGTAGTCAGGAAAGAAAATCCGGGGCAGAAACCCCCAGTGAAACTGGGGGTTAAATATGGATTCCTGCTCCCTCGACTTCGCTCCCTTCGACAAGCTCAGGACAGGCGGGACAGGTTTCGCAGGAATGACAAATGGTAAAGAAATAGTAAATGGCTGAGAAGAAAATAGAATGGACTGAGCAGCAGAAGCGGGCGATTGTTACACGCGGCAGCGATGTTCTGGTAACTGCCTCGGCGGGAACCGGCAAAACGGCAGTGCTGTCAGGCAGATGCGTCGATATCGTACGCGACAAATCAATATGTCCCGATGTCTGGAGCATACTCGTAGTAACATTTACCGATATGGCTGCTGAGCAGATGCGCAGCCGAATCGCCGAGCAACTACGAGCTGCATTTGAAAAAAGCGGCGACCGGCATATTCGCTATCAGCTTATGCTGCTGCAGGGTGCCGATATCAGTACAATACATTCGTTCTGCAAACGGCTCATTACCGAATATTTCTACCAGCTTGGCCTTGACCCGATTTTCCGCATCATCGACAGCGACGAACAAAAGCTGCTTGAAGCTGAAGTCCTTGAAAAAACTATCGACTGGGCCTGGGAGCAGAGCAATTTAAGAGCTGCCCTTGAACAATTCTTTTACCGCAGAGACCTTCGCACAAATGACGGTTTTCTCTCAAAGATAATAGAGCTTAACGATTTTCTGGACGGCGTAGTTTCACGTCAAAACTGGTACGAGCGAGCAGTTGTGCTTGCCGAAGCAACCAATCCTCTTATTACAGACTTAGGCAAAAGGCAAAAGCAAATTATCGCTGAAAAATTACAGCAAATTCTCAGCCGACTCCAGCACGCCCAAAACATATATAAAAATGAAGGTGGCGACGGCAGCTGGGCTTCGCTGGGCTCCGCCCAAACAAGCTGGGCTGAAAAGTTAGAAGAAAGCCATATAAAACCAGTTGCGAATTGCCTCGGACTTTTGAATGCCGGTGACTGGAACAAATGCGCCGATGCGATTAGAAATTTTGCCAAACCCAAAACGAGCACGCCCAGAGAGCTGCCCGAATCTGTTGCCAAACTTCTCCACGATACCGCCAAAGATGCCATAGATGCTTTCAAAGACCTTTCGCAGTTTGCAATAGTGAATCCCGACTATCTTGATAGAATCAGCGGCTCATCCAGCTTACAAACGAAGGTGCTTGTCGAGCTTGTTAAGAAATTTGACCAGCTCTACAGCCAGGCCAAGCGTATGGTCAACTGTATGGACTTTGCCGACCTCGAACATTACGCCCTGAAACTTTTAACCGAAGATATTAATGCCGAAGATGAGCTGTCGCCTTCCCAAACGGCTCTGGCGCTTCGTCGCAAATACAAATACATATTTGTCGATGAATACCAGGATATAAACCCGGTTCAGCAGGCCATACTCAAGATGCTTGGCTCCGAAGGAAATGTTTTTGTTGTTGGCGATGTTAAGCAGAGTATCTATGCCTGGCGTGGAGCTGAGCCGAAAATTTTTATAAAAGACCTTAAATCAGCTTCGGTTGACCCCAAGAATGCACCTGAGGGTTTGCGAGTTGACCTCAACGCTAATTTCCGCTCTGCAAAAGGCATTCTTGATTTTGTCAACAAGATATTCAGCCGCATAATGACCGCTTCTTTTGGGGATGTCGATTACGATGAGTCAGCTCAATTGAAACCGGCACAGGTCACGGGTCAGCAGTCACAGGGCACGGGAAACGTAGTCGAGTTCCACATACTTGATGAGAAAAGCATAAACAGCGGCGCTGAAAGTCAACAGGAGGGTGAACTAAGAGATGAAAACCCAAACCCCGTTAGAAATAGTCGTGGAATTTCTAACGGGGTAAATATCATCGGCTCCCGCCAGCGTCAGGCAGCGATGATTGCCCGGCGCATCAGAGGAATGGTTGGAGCGGATACAGGCAGAGCAGAATTTCAGATATATGATAAACAAAAGGGATGTCTTAGAGACGTTCAATATCGAGACATTGTGATATTGATGCGGTCGCTTGCCAAAAAGGCCAACGATTATGTCGAGGTGCTGCGATTAGCAGGGGTGCCTGTCAGTTGTCAGGCCACAGCGGGATATTTCGAGGCAACCGAAATCACCGATTGCTTATGTCTATTAAAAGTTCTGGATAATCCTCAGCGTGACATCGAATTGGCAGCTTTATTGCGAGGTCCTTTTTTTAAAATTAGTGACACAGAACTGGCCAAGATAAAACTGCATAGTGCTGCAAACGAACAAAACAAAAATTTCTATGCCTGTGTTGTACAGTACTGTGAGAGTGGTCCAGATGTAAAACTTACTGGCAGATTAAAAGCGGTACTTGCGCAGATTGAAGATTGGCGGACGGCCGCACGGCGTGAAAATCTTGCAGATTTAATCTGGAGAATCTATCGCCAGACCGGCTTTCTATCATTTGTTTCCGCACTACCGAACGGCCAGGCGCGCAGAGCAAATCTATTGAAACTGCACGACAGGGCCATCCAGTTTGCGGGCTTTGCTACAAGTGTCGGAATAGCTTCGCTGACCCGCTTTGTCGAATTTATTGAGAAACTTCAAGAAGCAGGACAGGACTGGTCGCCAGCTGAGCCGCCGGAATCAGCAGGTAACGCCGTCCGTATTATAAGTATCCATAAAAGTAAGGGCCTGGAATTTCCGGTCGTCTTTTTAGCTGAGCTGGAAAGCAAATTTAATAAAAAAGACACTTTCGCGGACTACCTTGCCGACGCCAACTACACACTCGGTTTGCAAATTATCGACCGCCGAACGAACAGCAAACTGCGTTCGCCCGCATACGAGGTTATCGCAGAGGAAAAGCTTTCAACGAGCTTGGCCGAAGAGATGCGAATTCTTTATGTCGCAGCAACTCGGGCCAGAGACCGACTTGTTTTAACGGCCTTGCAAAAACAAACCAGTTGCGGCAAAGTTCTCTCGAAAGGATTGTTTTTCGGTGGCCAGCCGTGCCAGAGACGGCACGTCTCGGCAGGCGAACCCATACCCGGCTGGGTGCTCGCCGATTGCCAAAGTCCTCTGGAATGGATTCTCTATGGCCTTTGTGACCAGAAGAGTCTGCACAATGCTTTTGAGACCCACCTTATAGGGCAGGCCATCGATGATAAATTATTTAGCTTGAAAGTGTACAGGGGGGCAGAACTTGAACAATTCTCGAAATATGTGCAGACGTTGCGAAGCAATAAATTAAGTCAACGTGTTTCTACTATAAAGAAGTCAGGCGTAAAACGAAAAGAATCAAAATTGCTTTCGCAAATTAAAAAATCATTAAGCTGGCGGTACAAGCACGGTGATGCGGTAGTTTTACCCGCCAAACAGTCAGTAACCGGACTGACTCACCGCAACGATGAATATGTGAAAATCGGTTATTCGAGGGCCCTTGAACAAAAACCGAGGGCAGTAATGGCTGCCGAAGCGGAATTAACTGAACCACAGGGCCGACTGATAGGCACGGCTACACATCTTGTAATTTCCCAGCTTGACCTAACTAAGCCCATAAGCAGAGAAGCAATTGAAAAAACAAAGGAAAAACTTTTAGCTGATGGCGCTATCACCGAGGCCGTAGCCGAGCATATCGAAACAGAATCAATAATGAAATTTTTTGAAAGTGATTTGGGCAAAACGGCACTTAGCACCTGGCCGAATGTCTGGCGTGAATGGCCGTTCACCTTCGCTTTGCCCGCCTCATACGTCGCTCGTGACCCGTCGCTCGTGGCCCGAGTTGCCGAGGATGAAACTATAGTAGTTCAAGGGATAATTGATATGCTCGTCCAAACACCGCAGGTATTAATTATTATTGATTTTAAGACTGATAATGTAACCGCGGCAGAGGTTACTGAGCGAGCCGAACTTTATCGCCGGCAGATGGAGCTTTACGCTAAAGCGGCTTCAGCTATACTCAAATCCAAAATCCTCTCTAAATGGCTGTATTTCCTGACGCCGGGTCTGGCGATAAAGGTGTAAATAGCAAGATGTATGCACTGATTGATTACATGGTATTATCTCTCTTTAGCGGCAGCTATTAACCCTCGGGCGCATTCGAAATCCATATGTATGTCACTTGCCATTGTTCTTACTATCAATCCACATAAAGCGTGATAGCCTTTCTTATAACCTTTCGCTACAACAATGCACTCTGTTTGCTTGTTGTCTACCATTGTCCATAGATCCCTACAAGCAATGACCGAAAATACTCGGTCATGTATTGGGACCAGCGGGATTGGATTGCCATTATCGCCGTTGTAGCAATTGTAAAGTATATCACCAAGATGGGCGTATTGTCCCCGAAGCTCGGCGAGGTAGTTAGAATCTACGGAGTTTATGATTTGGCTAGTCAATGCTTCATCATCATTAACATTACCTACCGAGGTCAAAATAATGTTAGCCCTGTGAGCAAAGTCAATGTGGCTCTGCACTTCTTCATCTTTGATAAAGATATCTTTAGCCTCTTTGTCTTTGAACAACGGTGGGCCTAAGAAACCACTGGCTTGTACGTCAAGTTCCTGAGCAATATTTGCAGCTACCGTATCAGATAAAGCGGCAATATTTTCGCGTGAACCGCCACTAGTAAGACTACATATGATTACTTTTTTATTTTTCATTTTCATATCTGGAACTTCTTTACTCCACTTCAGACTTTTTCTGATGTCATGAAGAGTTTTCGTAAATTCCAATAAAGTTTTTCCTCCCGAAACCCCGACGATGATTTGAGTATCCCGAGGCGATGACTTAACTTTGTCAGTTAGTTTCTTGTCGAAATCAAGACAAGCTTGCCTTATCAATGCATCATTGTCGGGTGCTAAGGTTATGTTAACATCTTTAGCTTCCGGAAGGAATCTATATATGTCGTTGCGCAGGTCAGCATCTTCAAAATCGCCCAACGTGATAAAATCATTCTTTATTGCCTCTGCGATTCGCCGAGGCACCCACGACCTCTTTATGTTGTCTTCGCCATTCTTGTCATAATACTCATGATGCTGGCTCTTACTGTCGCTGGCCCGTTTATATATTTCTTTTCGTATTTGACTGTAATTTAGACGTTTCTTCACGAATAAACAGGCAATTTCGTACAGAAGTTGGCGATACAGAAGCGGATCCTTTCTTTTAAGCCGTTCATAGTCGAATTTTTTGACAGTTTCCTTAGCCATTCCTCGCAATCCTTAAACCAAAAACCATTTAAATCAGCCCTTATATATACCAAAAAATGCTAATTGTCAAGGGCTAATGATACAAAAGAAACAATTTGTACCAAAGGGATGTAACAAACTGTATGGATGAACAAGAGTTTTTGAGATTCGGTGAAAGAGAAAAGGATAACTTTGATTTTATCAGACCATTTTTTGTTAATATAAATATATGAAAAAACATATCATCAAGTAGCGAATTTTAAAGGAAAAGAGTCATGGAAAAAGAAGAAGAAAATTTTTTTTGGATATGGATAGTCTGCCGAAACAAAAAACGCCGCAGCCAACTAGCTAGTATCATCCGTCGCCGATTTGCAGGTGTAGACGTAAGAGTTTTTGCAAAGATGGATGATCTCCCGAGGAACACCACTGAGAAGGTGGTTGCAATTATAATGAGTCTCGTAGGCGGGCAGGCCGATGTTTCCTGGGAAATCGGAGTTCTTTACCGTCGAAGGTTTTCTGGCATTCCGCTCCTTGTCGAAGTTGATAAGGATACCTCTCAAGAAAGAGCTCTCAGGCTCATTGAGTTAGGAGCTTGGCATGTATTTGGCACAGAGGAAAATGCCGCGGATGTTATTGAAAGTGTAATCGGACCCTTGTATGGTTATCCAAACCTATCTGAGGTTACCAGAAGATACGCAGAGACGGGGAAGACATTCCTACAAAAGATAAAGATTGCATTGAAGATGCTATTGTGGTTATTTTGGCAACAGCCTGTTAAGTAACTGGTTCCCACGATTATATCCTTGACAGATTTTGTAAGTCCAATTGGAATGGGGGCGCATGTAGCTAATTATTAGAACTTTGAAACTGCAGAAGCTACCTTAGCATAATTTTACTTGTTTACAGACACGGTATCTGCTGTATAATGCCTTATAATTGCAGAATACCATATTAGATTGAAAGGTTTTAATGATGGTAGCACCGAAGGCAAACCCCGTTAGAAATAAGCGGACTTCTAACGGGGCAAATGCGGTGGTTGGACAATCGGGCGGGCCGACGGCGGTGATAAATGCGTCTTTAGCAGGAGTTATCGAAGAGGCAGATAAACACCCGGAAATCGAAAATCTCTATGGCTCGCTTCACGCAGTAGTCGGAATGGCTGAAGACCGGTTCATTGATTTGAAAAAGCTATCAGCCGAGATGCTCGAAAAGGTAGCTTCTTCACCGTGTTCTGCCCTCGGTTCCAGCAGGGATAAGCCCGATGAAAAATACTGTCAAAAAATCCTTGACGTCTTCAAAAGACGCAATATCAGGTACTTTTTTTACATCGGCGGCAACGACTCAGCCAACACCGCTTATATCATCAACAAAATGGCAGACGAAGCCGGCTATGAGCTGCGAGCGTTTCATATTCCCAAGACAATAGATAACGATTTGCTGGTTACCGACCATTGTCCGGGCTATGGAAGCGCTGCAAAGTTTGTGGCCTGTGCCCTGATGGGTGATGACCTGGATAACCGGGCTTTGCCAGGCATAAAAATCGATGTGATTATGGGCAGGCACGCCGGCTTTTTGGCAGCCGCTACCGTATTAGGAAAGCAACGAGACGATGACGGCCCACATTTGGTATATCTTCCCGAAAGGGGTGTTTCGCTGGATAAATTCCTCAGTGATATAGAGGGCGTATATAAAAAAATGGGCCGATGTGTAGTAGCCGTCAGCGAAGGCATTTGCGACGCCGACGGCGTAATCTGGGCCGAAAAACTGGCCAAGGAAAGAGAGACTGATTCGCATGGAAATATACAACTGGGTGGCACAGGCGCCCTGGCTGACTTTTTAGCCGCTCAGGTAAAAGCCACGCTAAAAGTCAAGCGAGTCCGGGCTGACACCTTCGGCTATCTGCAAAGAAGCTTCGCCAGCCTGCGGTCAGAGGTAGATGCACGCGAGGCACGATGGTGTGGACGCCACGCTGTGCAATATGCTATGCAGGAAGATAACGGCTCTGTCGCAATAAGACGGCTGGGCAACGGTAAAGATTACAAGGTAGAATTATTCCGTACCGAGTTAAAAAATGTGGCCGAGAAAATAAAATCTATGCCGGATGAATTCATCAACGCAGACGGTAATGGCGTAACCAATGCCTTTGTTGAATATGCAATGCCTCTGGTGGGCAACCTGCCAAAAACAGAATATTTTGGAAACCGTCCAACAATATAATCTTCTATACCCTTCAGGGTAATAAATTCCCGCGAGTGAGATTTCAATCCGCCTGAGGCGGATTAAGTTGTTGTTCTAAAGTTACTTACCCGCGAGCGAACCCCGTTAGAAAGCTCACCCCGTTAGAAAAATTGTTTCTAACGGGGCTATCTATTTTTTACCCCACCCACTCGCCGCCGCGTAGCTATGGCGAAGCGGGGAAGGGCGGAGCCTTCTTTCTAACGGGGCGAACGGGAAATTTCAACTGGGAGCACTATAAATTGTGGAGTCAGAACCTGCGGTAAATCGGGACTCCGGCTGGGCCTTTGCGCTGACGAGACCGGAGCGACATATGGATTTTGCATCCCGCCAAACGAACGGTGGGCAAGCAGGTGTGGAATGACCCCGCAATAAATTGCAGGGCTAAATGTGCCCCCCAGCCCCTGACAGCACAAAATGTTCCGTGGTTCTTACCAGCATACCATTTGTTTTTCGAGGCGGGATTACACTGAGTGCCTGTGCGGAAAGGAATAAAAAAAAATTCAATTTTTTGATTTTTTTGCGCAACTATCTGCGTATTTGGTTGAAAATTACTCGATGCTTCCGCCTTCGCTAAAGCTACCTGTGGCACAAGCTACGACGGACAAGTCGGCGGACAAGCGATGCTCGATGTTTGTGGCCTGGGCTTTTGTACTCTGCAGGTTTTCTTTTGACTCTTAGGAATGTTAAAACTACACTGAGAACGAAAAATGTTCATTAACTGAAAGGAGAGATTGACTATGCTGACACATATTAGAAGCACTTTATGGGTGGCTCTGGGCTTAATCGCTCTGTCTTTCTGCTATTCCGCAGAAGGTTACGAAAATTTCAAAGTGGCGATTTATGCCCCGGCCCAGAACGTACAAATGATGGGAGAGCCGAACTGGCTTGAAGAAAACTGGGAAATAATATCGAAGCAGGTCAAAGCAGACAAGATTTACCTTGAGACCCATCGCGACGTAATTCTGGTCGATGAGGAAACAATCACCAAGGCCAAGAAATTCTTCGAAAGCAAGGGCATTGAAGTGGCAGGCGGCATCACCTACACCATTATGGAGAGTAACCGGTTCAAGACGTTCTGCTACAGCAGTCCCGAGCAGAGGCAGAGAGCCAAAGAAGTCGCCGAGTACACGGCCCGGCTGTTCGATGAAGTCATTCTGGACGACTTTTTCTTTACCAACTGCAAATGCAAATCCTGCATAAAGGCCAAAGGCAAAAAAAGCTGGACCCAATTCCGGCTGGGGCTAATGGACAAAGTCGCACGAGAACTTATAGTCAAGCCAGCCAAGGCGGTTAACCCAAACGTAAAAATGGTCATCAAGTACCCGAACTGGTACGAACACTTCCAGGGTTGCGGTTACAACCTCGAAACCGAGCCAAAAATATTCGATGGAATCTACACCGGCACCGAAACGAGAGACCCTGTTTACACCGACCAGCACCTTCAGCAATACCAGAGTTATCTGATTATGCGTTATCTGGAAAATATCAAGCCGGGCGGCAACGGAGGCGGCTGGGTCGATACGGGGGCAATCCGATATATGGACCGCTACGCGGAACAACTCTGGTTGACCCTCTTCGCCGGTGCGCGTGAGATTACGCTCTTTAACTTCAGCCGAATGTTGCAGCCTATCTCCGAGGAACTCCGCGCCGACTGGCACGGCACAAAAACCAGCTTCGACTTCGACGAGATGATGCAGCCGATTAAATTGGAAGATGGAACGACGGTTCAACCAAGCACGATGGCAAGGGCGGCCGGTTACGCGCTCGAACAAGTTGACGATTTTTTGGGAAAACTCGGCAAACCAATCGGTGTAAAGAGCTATAAGCCCTATCATTCAACAGGAGAGGATTTCCTGCACAATTATCTCGGCATGTGCGGCATTGCAATGGACCTGGTGCCGGAATTCCCGGCTGACGCAAATACGATATTCCTGGCGGAATCGGCAAAGTTCGACAAAACAATCGTAGATAAAATAAAAGGCCAGCTTGTCGCAGGCAAGACGGTTATGATTACATCGGGCTTGCTTAAAGCTCTGCAGGGTAAGGGAATCGAAGATATTGTCGAGCTCAGATGCACTGATAAAAAAGCTGTTACTAATGAGTTTTGGCACCGCCGGGCTTTTTGGGGCCGACGCGGCGCAGTCCATAAGTCTTCCTCCGATATCATCATCCCCCAGATAATGTATCTGACCAACGATTCGTGGGAGGAAATCTCCTGTTTGACCAGCGGTATCGGTTATCCTATCCTTCATTCTGCTGATTACGCAAAAGGCAAGCTGTACGTTTTGACAATTCCGGATAATTTCGGTGATTTGTACAATTTTCCGGCTGAGGTGCTGACGCAAATCAAAGAAGTGCTGATGAAAAACCTGTACGTGCGAGTGGATGGGCCAAGCCAGGTAGTTCTATTCGTCTATGACAACGATACGTTTATCGTGGAGTCATTTCTACCAGAGATTGTTGACGTCAATATTGTTACCGACAATCGAATCAGCAAGCTGCGTGATGTACTTAGCAATGAGGTGCTATCCGGCCAAGGGCCGCCTGAGCCGCCGATGTGGGTCCGGCGATGGCGAAAACAAAAAAGCGATAAGCTTATTTTTAATACGCAGGTCAAGCCGCACTCTTTTCGTGTGTTTAAGTGCGAATAGTACGGTCGATTAGCCGGCGAATTGTTCTGAGACGGCGTCAAGGATAAGCTGTTTTGCGTTTTCCAGTGGGCCGGACAGGTGGGTGCCGGCGGCCTGTTTGTGGCCTCCACCATCAAACTTCTCGGCGATTTTGCAAACGTCGATGTCGCCACTACTTCGCAAAGAGCACTTGATTCGGCCGTCTTTTAACTCTACAAATAAAGCAGCTACCTCAACGGAGCTTATGCGCTTACATTCGTTTATTAAGTTTTCAGTGTCCTCGTCTGTGGCGCCGGTTTGCTCGAAATCCTGCTGGAGCAGGTATTGGGTTGCGAAACGACCATTATGATGCAATTCGAGCGTGTTGAGCATTGCGGCGGTCAGCTTAAGTCGCTGTGGTGAGAAATTCTGAAACAATTTGTGGTAACTCTCTATGGGATTTGCGCCAGCTTCGATTAACTCGGCGCAGGTTTGGAAAACTCTGGCGTCAGTGTTGGGGAACTGGAACCAACCGGTATCAGAAGCTATTGAAACGAATAGTGCCTGAGCAATCTTTTCTGTTATCGGCCAGTGGGCGTACTTTAGAAAATCAAAAATAATCAGACCTGTTGCCGCGGCGGTCTTATCAATAAGGTTGACACTGCCCAGACCATCTCCGGTCTTGTGGTGGTCGATTGTTAGAATGGGAGTATCGACATTTTTTAGGTACTGGTCGAATTGAGGTAGCTGGCTGAGACTATCGGTGTCAATAATCATAATTAAATCAAAATTGCCGAGTGGTTCGACCCCTCGACTGCGCTCGGGACGGGCTTCGCTCACCGTCCTGAGCTTGTCGAATAATTTTCCATTCGTTAGCTGCTGGAGGTTAATATCCCGGCCGAGGACAGGGACTTCTTCAGCTCCTTCGACTACGCTCAGGACAGGAAAGAGAAATTCGTACCATTGGGGCAGCGGCGACAGTAATAGAATCTGGGCCTTTTTGCCGAGTGCGGCCAGGATGTCGGACATTGCTGCGAGACAGCCACAGGCATCGCCGTCCGGCTTGGTATGAGCGGTGAGCAAGATGCTGCTCGATTGGTTGATTAAGCCAATCGCTTTTTGAAAATTAACACTATCTACCATAATAATCCTGCTTAGTTATCTCGTGCTACGTAGCGAAACTTCCGGCCTTCGTAGCCGAGCTACTTCGGCGGAGTAGGCACTTCGCAGAGTAGCATTAGTATTGCTGTATTGTTAAAGAAACTTATGATATTGTCAAGGTAAACAAAACCCCCAGTAAAACCGGGGGCTAAATATAAATGACCCCTAAACGATGTCAATCGTGGCATCTCCAATAACCAGACAACGAATTTGCTTAATATCGAGCTTGGGTGCCCGAATAACTACATTATCTTTATCAGTCCGCCAGTCGTTTATGATGCCTATGGCTAAATCTGCACCTTTTGCATCTCTCAAGCCAACTAATCTATTGTTAAGAGTATCACGACTTAAACGTCTGCCTGATTGCACCGACACATTAGTTAAGCTGATATTATAAAGACAAGAATCTCGAAAATATTTATTAAATTGATTTTGCCGGTACCTTTGCCTTTGCTGTGGAGATTTGATTCGTATCTCCGGTGGAGATTTAATCAATTCGAGATTAGAATCCAAAGACCTCAGGCCGACGAGGATACTGCTTAACTCATCATTTTTCTGCACTGCTAAAATCAGGTTCGGCTTTAATATTTGCTGAACGGTCCACCATAAAGCAGCGGCTGCCGGGCCTGCGATAAGACCGGGAGTGTCAATTATGATAAACTCAGTTAGAGGGGATAGATGCCGGACGCATTGAGCGATGGCCGAAGTTAGCTGCAACAAATGACCTACCGGCGTTACATCACCAACGAAGCTGATACCGCCGGCAGTAAGCTGTGAAAAATCAACTTTCTGGTTTTCGACAAGGGCCCAACCAACGGTTGTTGGTGGGCCAATATGAGATTGGCCGATGTCTGCATCGATAACGCCGATGCGCTTGCTCTTAGTCAGGCACCTTGTAAGAGCTTCTGCGAGAGTGGTTTTGCCGGTATCGGATGCGCCGAGAATCAGGCAGATTCCTTTTTTGAACAGGTCTTTGCTTAAAAGCTGTTGAGCAGTATTTTCAGCCCAATCCAATGACATTGACAGTAATGCCTTAAATTATTTACGGCAGTAACCTACAGCGACCATATATACAGGTTCAAGATTTTTTGGCAGAGATAGAACATCGCTGACGGCGGAGTCGTCAAAAGCACCGACAGCAACAGAGCCAAGACCTAAAGCTTCGGCCTGAAGGTGAACGTTCTGTGCGGCGTGACCCGCTTCCATATAGACATAACGGATGCCACGTTTACCATAGTGATTTGTTGTTCTGGAAAATTCGGTGGCGAAGAGCAGAGTCAAAGACGCAGTTTCAATGAATTCCTGGCCCCAGGCGGCGGTGGCAAGTTCCGTTCGCAGGTCCTGGTCGGATTTTTTTTTTAGTGCGTGTCCAGAAGGCAAATAGCGAAAGAGACCTTCGCCGGTTACGATGAAAAGCTCCAGAGGATAAGTGGCTCCCGCTGAGGGTGCGGTGCGATACTTGCCGCCGATGTTCTGTCCCTGGGCTGACCAGAGAAGCTGGCTGATTTGCTCAAGTGTGAGTGGCTGTGAGGAGAATTTGCGTCGGGAGCGCCGGATAGCAATCGCCTTTTCCAGTGACATCGAGCCATCCTGATTTGGTTTTGGAAAATTTATTATTTCACTCATTTCAACTTCCCATCTCTATTGGATTAGTATTTTTCAAGATATGTGAAATTTCGGCTATGATTTTATCTCGATTTTGGGTTGTTAGATTAAATAATTGCGTGTCTGGATAATTTTTTACCTCGGCGATAAGGCCTTTACCTTTCTTTGCTACGGTTGCTAATACGGCTTTGTTAGACGAAAAGAGCAGGTGGATTGCAGCGACAAACTTTTCAGAGAAACATTCCATTTTGCCAATTTCGTCGATGACAAATAATTCTGCATCACTGCGCTCGATATCCAGAACTGGCAGAACGGATTTTTCAAAGCCGGCGACATCTACGCCGTATTTGCCGACTTTGTGTGGGCCTTTTATATTGGTATGCGCAAGTATCCCGGTAGTGCCATCAAGGCGGGTCCAGCTAAAACCTTTGCGGGTATTGTCTTCGCGAATTTCCTGTGTATAAAAACCTGCCACTTTTTTAGGGTTGAGATTGGCTAATATTTTCATAATAGCGGTTGTTTTGCCGCAGCCTGGCAGGCCGGTTAATAAGATTTTGGCTGATTTAAATTTCATAACCGCAAACTATGGTCTTTTGCTATTGACCCAGGTCTTCAGCTTGGCTGGCGATAAGGTATTGAGTATATCGTTTTTTGTTGCCCAGCCGCGTGCGGCGGTTGCAACTCCGTAGCCCATCAGGCCGAGTCCGCCGATGCTGTGAGCATCGGTACTAATGGCCAGCATAACTTTCGCATCAATTGCCATTTTGCAATGGGTATCCTTGAGGTCAAGACGCCAGGGGTTTGCGTTTACCTCCAGAGCAGTGTGAGTCTGAGCGGCGTGTTTGATAACTGAGGCCATATCGATATTCATCGGTTCTCGCCGACCAATGAGCCGACCTGTCGGGTGGGCGATGCAGTTAACGTGTGGATTGTCCATAGCTTTTAGTGTACGGGTAGTTACCTTTTCGCGAGGGCTGGCCAGGCCGGAGTGTATCGCAGCTATTACAAAGTCCAGTTCGGCGAGTAATTTATTATCAAAATCCAGAGAGCCATCAGCGAGGATGTCCACCTCGGTTCCGGCTAAGATTGTTATGCCTTTCCCCGCAGCTTCTTGCGAAGCAAGAGCGGGGACTTTTAGTTTTTCGTTTAGCTTGCGGATTTGCTTGATTTGGTCAGCGAGCTGTTTGGCTGATAAGCCGTTTGCAATTGCCGATGACTTTGAATGGTCTGTGATACAGATATATTTATAACCCATATCTTTTGCGGCCTGTGCAAGTTCGGATATAGTTGCATTGCCATCGGAAGCATTTGTATGAACGTGGAAGTCGCATTTAATATCTTCAAATTCAATCAATTCAGGTAAAGCGTGGCTCTTTGCCGCCTCAACTTCGCCGCGGTCTTCTCGCAGAAGGGGATTAATGAAATCCAGGCCGAGCTTCTGATAGATTTCTTCCTCTATTGGGCCTGCGAGCATTTTGTCTTTTTTGAATAATCCGTATTCGTTTAATTTTAGTTTTGCCTTTATGGCGATTTCTCTTAATCGGATATTGTGCTGTTTTGAGCCGGTAAAATATTGCGCAGCAGCTCCAAAACTTTCTTTCTGTACGACGCGTACATCGATGTGGACCGGGGTTGTTTCTGTCTGGATAATCGCCGAGCCCTTTGTCGGCCCGGCTGCGAGGACCTCCTGTATAAAGCCCGCTTTGGTAAAAGCATCGATGATTTTTTTGCCCTTCTTTGCTGCAACGAGTATGTCAACGTCACCAATTGTTTCAGCCCGGCGTCGTAGTGAACCGGCGGGCTGGATTTTTCCAATACCCGAAAGCTCACCGAGAAAACCGGTGACTATATCTGCTGCATCTGCTGCCTGGTCGAGTCGAATTCGGCCTGTGGATTTTTCGAGGAATTCAATTCCTCTTGCTATTGCCCCGGCTTTTTTATCACCAAAGCCGGGCAGTTCTGCTAAACGCCCCGATTTGATAGCTTTTTTTAGCTCGTCGATGGTTTTGACTTTTAGATTTTCATAGACGGCCTTTACGCTTTTGGGGCCCATACCGGGTATGGTAAGCAGCTCTAACAATGTTTTCGGAATTTTTTTTAGAAGTTCTTGATGAGCTGTTATGGAGCCGGTTTTTATGAACTCTTCGATTTTAGCGATGCTTGATTTTCCGATGCCGGGGATTTTTGCTAACTCGCCGGCTGCCAAGAGGGTTTCGACATCGCCTGGCATATCGCCTATAATTCGTCCGACTTTTCGGTAGGTATTGATGCGGAAACGGTCCTCGCCGAGGATTTCCATAATATCGGCCATCTGGTCAAAAAGCTCACTTAAAACAGCGTTTTTCATAAACTTGATTATAACTGTTCAGCGATAAAGTCAGGACGATAGTTTTTAGGTTCCCACGGATTGCGCAGTACTGCTGAATGCCGCAATGAGGGACACACAGTATTACCCAGTGGCGAAGCTTCGGAGTAAACCCCATTAGAAAGAAAGTCAAAATTTTCTAACGGAGTAAATATAAAAATCCGAGCCGCAGGCAGTACGAGCAAATGCGAGTTAGTGCAGCAAGCTACGAAATTTTAATTATTCAAAATTTACCTGGAGCGATTTTCCTTTCTTACTGAGAGTTACCTTCTTGGACCGTCCGTCTGAGGTGATTATATAATCGCCGTAAAATGCATGTATTTTAAATGTTCCGTCATCATCGGCTTTGCCGGAGGCCTGGGTCCACCACTTGTTAAAAACAAGGTCGCGATAAGCTAATGCCTGGGGGGTGGGTGTCCAGTCTTTTTTCCACATGGCTGTCTGTGGTTTCCAGTGAGCACCCTCCCAAAAGCCCCACATTAAAATGGCTTCCACATTGGGGTGGGCGAAGCAAATCGGGAAAAACATTCGAAGCGCTTCGGCCTTGCCTTGTTCATCATCAGCGGCAAAAAGACATTCGGTGATTTTAATCGGCAGATTGAACTTTGCGAGTTTGTCGAGGGTCTTCTGAACATGCTCGGGCGTAGTAGTAGCTCTGCCGGAAGAGTCTGTTTTGTCGGAGGTGACAAAATGGCCCTGGCATCCAATGCCGTCGATGGGGACACCATTTGCGATAAGTTTTTCGATTTGAGTTATATAGGTGCTGGCATTGTAACCATCCTCAACAAGAATGCCATAATCATTTACAAACAGGGTAGCATCCGGATTTCCAGCTTTAGCCAGAAAAGCCATCTCACTGATAATACCGTAACCGAGGCGACGGCGGAAAAAGTCACCATTAATCATCTCGTTGTTCAGGTCAAACTCTTCAATGCGACCCTTAAAATGGTTTGTGACGCCAATAGCACGACGGTTGATTGCTGCGCGAAGCTGGTCATTATTCAGCTTTTTTAACCAGGACATAATGTATTTGTCTTTGGCCCAGAAGATGCAGTGGCCGCGCATCGGTATGTTGTAGTCCTGGCAAAGCTCCCATATTCTGTCAGCCCTATAATAATCGACGGAGTTAGCTTCCCATTCGCAGTCGTACCACTTTAAGGCGTTTTCGTGAACGGCGTAGTTGAAATTCTCAGAGAGAATTTTCAGAAACATTTTTCTGTCTTCCGGCGACATAGCGCCCTCGGCCTTTTCCGCGAGATGGTTCGTGATTGCCGTGCCGAATAAAAATTCGTGACGGACCTGTTGAACCTTAACATCATCGCCCGGCTTGGCCTTTACCGTGATATCGCCCATACGGATTTCCGCTATTCGAGCGTTTATAGCAGATGGTGTTAGTTTTGATGAAATATCGTCCTGGGCAAAACAAACAGGGACAATAAGTGTAATTTCAAGCAGGATTGGAAATATTGACTTTGCCTTCATAATCTACTCTCCTTATTTACATTTGGTGAATGTTTGCCTTGATTGGCCGGCCGATAAAAGCTTTCCGGCGGGCCGAGGTAGCATGGCCTGACTTCGCCCGTTTCGACCACAATTTTTTGCAGGACTATTCCCGGGTCAACCATCCAGAATTTCAAGGTATGCTCACCCGGCTTATCGATAAGATGCTCAGAGACCGTCACTTTAATATTATCACTTACCGCCTGTATCCAGCCCATAGGATACTGCCAGTCCGGGACAGTATCTTTTATATGGATGTTGACGATTTGCGGGGACTGGTCATCAAACGAGATAGCATATCGCAGCCCCTGAGTATTATGAAAGTTCTGTGTGGGGGACAGATACACTTTAACTTTAACTTTGCCATTACTGAAAAGATACATACGGTATTCTAAACGGGGACTATCTCCCTGGGGTTTCTGGCTCGGAGCCGTTACCGGCACAGGGGTTATTCCGGAAAGAGTTCGGCCTAAATTCGGAATCAGCAGCCATTTGATTGGGTCTGCATTAACCGCGCTGCAATAGTGTTCGGCCTCTATGGAGACGTAGCCGTTGCTCTCGACGAAGCCGGCGACCTGGTCGGGTTTCGGAGATACAGGATTATTAACGGGGGCGTGAATAACGGCCTGTTTTTCATCCGGGCCGGTGATAGTAACCGCAGCGCTGGTTTTTCCGGCCGGTGCCTGCTTGTAGTTTACGCTTACCCACACTCGAAGCTCTTTATCGACTTTTCCCTGATTGGGTGTAACGGTTAGCCAGGGTTCCGCTGATTCGATTTTGTAATCGAAAGGCATCTGCCCGCGGTTAAATATTTCGATATAATAAGTTTGTTTATTATATGGGTCGAATTGGGGCAATACAGCTTCGGTCTTATCCATCGGCCACCAACTGTCCGAACCTTCGATGGAAACGCCCATATCTGCAACCTCGGGTATCTCAACATTTTTGACTTCGGGCATAACATCCTTATCCGGCTGCTGCCAATACGTATAACTGATATGCGTCTGGTCCATCATATGGTTCCATTTTCCGCCGGCCAGGACCTTATTATAATAGTGAGAAATCTCAGTATCTTTTTTGAATAGAACTTTGACCCTGTCAGCCAAATCATTGGTGGCGGCACGTCCTTGTTTTGCATAGAGTCGGTTCTTTGCAACGGTCACGTGCAGCTCGTTCAGGTTCGCACAGGCCTTGACCGGGTGCAGGACGAGCTGGTAATAGGCATCCTTGTATTCGGGGGACATAGCGTTGTAAATCTTCTCGGCTTCGGCCGCAAGTTTATTGTATTCAGCTACAATTGTTTCCGCCTCGCGGTAGTGTGCGAGACTATAGGTGTCGGGGGCGAGCAACTCGGGTTTGCGGCGGCCGTTGTATTTTGTGTATTTGGATATGATGTCTGCGATTTCTGTGGCGTGCTGTGGTCCGAACTGCTGCTGTGCCCAAAGCCGAGTATATTCAGGCAGACGCTCGGCCGGCAACTTATCGGGAGCACAGGCGTAATCCAGAAAGAACTCGATTGGGAATTCCATCGGTTTAAGGTCACCGACGTTGACTAACCAGATTCGGTCGACGCCGTGGCGATAGGCCAGATGCATCTGCTCCCAGATTCTCGGTATCGGGCTGGTATTGAGCCACTTATAACTTCTGGGGCCGCCTACGAAATCAAAATGATAGTAAATACCATATCCACCGGAGCGCGGCGGAACGCCGGGTTTGGGCAACCTGCGTATATTTCCCCAGTTGTCATCGCACAACAATAAGGTGACATCTTCCGGAACCGTCATTCCCTTGTCATAGTAATCCTGCACTTCCTTATATAAAGCCCATAGCTGGGGGATAGATTTTAAGTCTTTGCCGGTAACATCGGCGAGGATTTTGCGCTGGTCGGCAACGATTTTTTCCAGCAAAGCGATATTGGTGCTCTCGCTCATAGCCTTGTCACCATCTCCGCGCATCGCCAGCGTTACAATGCTCTCGTATGAGTCCATACGCTGAATGCCTTCAGTCCAGAATTCGCACAGTTTTTCGGCGTTAGTTTCGTAGTTCCACTCGCCACCTTTGGATTTTTTCCATTCGGCGTGGGCGCGATTCATAGGTTCATGGTGGGTTGTGCCCATCACGACGCCGTATTCATCGGCCAGCTTTGGATTGAGCGGGTCGTCACTGTTGAAGCTTGCCCACCACATTGCGGGCCATAGATAGTTGCCCTTCAGGCGAAGAATCAGCTCGAATAATTTTTCATAAAATTCGTGGTTGAATCCGCCATATTTTTCCACGGCCCATCGGCCTAAAGCCGGCTCTTCATCGTTCAGGAAGATGCCGCGATATTTAACGGCAGGTTCTCCTTTGGTGTGGCGGCCGGGCAGGACATACAGTTTTTTGCTCTTTTTAGGCGGGACATCGGCCCACCAGTACCAGGGGGATACGCCAATCTCTTTTGAGAGGTCGTAAATTCCATAGATTGTGCCTCGTTTGTCACTTCCGGCAATGACGAGTGCGCGGTCTACGTCGGGCAGAGGTTTTTCGACTACCTGAAGGAGGAATTTTTCCCAACGGCCTGCAATATCTGTAACATCAATTTTTTTGGCCTGCACAAGCTTATCGATTAACGGGCTTTTGCCCAGCGTTCCAACCAGGACGAACTCCTTTGACTTGGGGATTTTATCTATATAAAGCTCCGGTTCGGCGTTTGTAACGCGAGCAATATCGGCCTGGAGGTGCTTTAATGCTTTGACGACTCCGGGATAATCGTCTGTACCGACATATAAAGGTACAGATTTACCCGCGTCAGAGAGGGTAAAACATCCCTCTGCACTTTTCCGTGAGATGTATGATGTGCTTTCAGGAACTGGAGCGTCCTGTGGAGAGGCAGAAACAGAAATCTCAGCAGAGACAATAAGTGTAATTACGGCCAGAAAGAGGATTCTTGACTTCGCATCCATAATTTATGCCCATTTTTGTATTTGATTATCATTTCTATTTGCCAACCGGTTGATTATCTTCCCTTATATACCGGAAAAAATCAAGCTAAATTAAGGCATTTGATGTACCCTCCAGCATCGGCTAAGCTGCAACAAAACCCCATTTTCGGCACGATGGCGACGGTGGGCAGGTGGCAGAGGACAAACGATGCGAGACAAGCGGCTTTAATTTTGGTTTTGTACAGCTTCTCTTGGATTTATTATAATTATATCTAAAGTAGTTTTTGAGCTTTAAGTCCCTCGACAAGATCGGGATGGTGAGCGAAGTCGAACCATTTTGGGTTTTTCAATGACGGTTCAGTGCGAATTGTGTCCGAAAAGGTGTTTGATTGAGCCGGGCCAAAGCGGCGAGTGCCGGGTAAGAATCAATATCGACGGTGTTCTGCGAACTGTCGTTTATGGTTATCCGTGCTCTATCCATGAGGACCCTATCGAGAAAAAGCCGCTTTTTCATTTCCTGCCGTCAAGCCGAATTCTTTCCATCGCCACTGCGGGCTGTAATCTGCATTGTCTTAACTGCCAGAACTATGAAATTTCGCAGGCTAATCCTGAAGATACGCCTGCGTATATTTGTCCGCCTGATAGAGTTGTTCAAATTGCGAAACAAAATAATTTCAAATCGATAGCATATACGTACACCGAACCGGTTATCTATTATGAGTACACTTATGACACCGCCAAATTGGCCAGAGAGGCGAATATCCGCAACGTCCTGGTTACAGCAGGTTATATCAATCCGGAGCCCTGGAGAAAACTTTTAGAAGTTGTCGATGCAGCTAACATTGATTTGAAGGGGATAACGGAAGAGTTTTATCGCAAAGTGTGCTCGGGGACATTAAAGCCGGTGCAAGATGCTCTGGTCATAGCCAAGGCAAGCGGCATACTGGTTGAAGTTACAAACCTGATTATCCCGACATTGAACGATAAGCCGGAGGAGATACGTGAGCTTTGCCGGTGGGTGAAAGTCAATCTTGGTAGGGAGACGCCGCTACATTTTTCACGATTTTTCCCTCATTATAAGATGCGGCATCTGCCGCCAACTTCACTGAAGATGTTGGATATGGCTTATGACATTGCTATGGAAGAAGGGCTTGACTTTGTTTATATCGGAAATATCCAAAGCGAACGAGGCGAGAATACATATTGTCCGGATTGTAAGAAGCTGCTCGTCGAACGAGTTCGTTATACTATCATGCAAAATCGACTCAAGGATGGCTGTTGTCCGGATTGTGGTAAAGGGATTTATGGGGTTTGGCGATGACGCGTAGGAAATTTATTCAGAAATTGGCAGGTGTCTGCTCGGCAATTATTGTTGGTCTCTGGTGGTTAGTAAAGAAAACAACACCGCGAAAATTTGTGCGGGCGGTTCGGCTGAAGTATCCAGGTTCAATAATGCCTATGCCGAGCGATTTCAAGCAAAGTAAATGGAGGGGTTGACCCCGTTTGAAATTCTGAAGGAGAAACAATATGCGTAAAAAAGCAAAAATTTCTAACGGGGTTGATATGGCAGGGAAGCTAATAAAACGATACGGAATAAAAATTCTGCTGGTATTGGTGATTGTCTTTGGGATTACTGCTGTCAGACTATTATGGGAGCCACGTGTCAGCCCGGTTCCTGGCCCCGCTGAACCTGTTGCTGAACCTGTTAAAGTAGTACATCGTTGCTTACTTGCCGATAGAGGCTGGTATCCGGCTGATGCTAATATTCTTATTAAACAAATCGAGGGCTTTTATAAAAAAGCAGAAGTCAAGCCAAAAAGTGATGTGATTGCGTTGATTTTGCCACATGCAGGATATAGGTTTTCCGGTGAGACAGCTGTTTTTGCTCTGAAGACTATCGATAAAAGATATAAACGAATTGTCGTTATCGGGCCAAGTCATTATGTCAATATTGAACAGATGCTCAGCGTGCCGAGAGTTACGCATTACGAGACGCCGCTGGGGCAGGTTCCGTTAGATGTGGAGTTTATAAACAAACTTCTCAAATTCCCAATGTTTCAAAACGTGCCGCACGCTCACAAATATGAGCATAGTGTTCAGATAGAACTACCGCTTTTACAATACTGCCAGAAGGATTTCAAGCTTGTTCCGATTGTGGGCGGCAGTTGCTCATTCGAGACAATCAATAAAGCTGCTGCCATTTTGAAAAGTTTAATAGATGAGGAAACGCTTATAATTGCAAGTTCTGATTTTACCCATTATGGTCCGAGCTATGGGTATGTACCTTTCAGTGATAACATATCTGAGAATTTAAAAAAGCTCGATATGGGGGCGTATGAGCACATCGCCAGGTTGGATAGTAATGGCTTTTTGGAATATAAGCTCGAAACCGGAGCAACGATATGCGGCTATGTGCCGATAGCAATACTGCTTTCAATGATGGAAAAGCCAACTAAGGTGGATTTGGTAAAGTATGCAACCTCTGGAGAATTGACGGGTGATTTTACCAATTCCGTCAGTTATCTTTCTATTGCTTTTTCCGGCGCATGGGGGAACTATCCGGAAATTGAGCCGAAAGCAGGTAATCCTGATTTGACCGACGAAGATAAAGGTGAGCTTTTAACTTTGGCCCGCAAAACGATACTTTATGCTTTGCAGAATCGACAAGCCCCACAGGTAACAGAGTTGGGCGTTACAATCAGCGATACAATGAGAAGACCGCGTGCAGTATTTGTGACACTAAAAAAGAACGAACGGCTCAGGGGTTGTATAGGCGACATTTTTCCACAACGGCCTTTGTACCAGTCGGTTATAATAAACGCCATAAATGCCGGTGTTAACGATAGACGTTTTATGCCGGTTACAGAAGCCGAGTGCGATGATATTACAATAGAAATTTCTGCGCTGACAGCACCTGAACCTGTTTCCTCACCGAATGAGATTAGAGTTGGTATAGATGGTGTCGTTTTGAATAAGGATGGTCATTCCGCAGTATATTTACCTCAGGTTGCACCGGAACAGGGCTGGGATGTCAATCAGATGCTCGCACACCTGTCTTTAAAAGCGGGTTTGCCTGCCGATGCTTGGAAGGAAGGTGCGAGCTTTTTGGTTTTTCAGGCAGATGTTTTTGGTGAAGAGAGATGAGAATAGCACGCGGCTTTTTGATATTCAGCTACGGTGTGTTTACCATTGCAGCCCAGGCACTTCTTTTTCGCGAGTTTATTACCATTTTTGAAGGCAACGATATAAGCGTTGGAATTTTCTTCGGGTCATGGTTTTTGTGGGTTGGCTTGGGGGCAATTGTCGTTTATAGAGCCAGGAGCTTTGCAGAAAAACTGCTTAAAAAAATTGAATTTCTATTTTTAGGTTATCTTCCTGCCATTATTGTTCAACTGATATTGATTATCCAGGCCCGTGAGCTTGCAGGCATTGAGTATTATGAGCTTCTACCTATACGAGCTATTTTCTTATTATCCATAATTGTTAATGCTCCGGTTAGTATCATCACTGGGATGCTCTTTCCCACTGCTTGCCGATGGTTTCACCCCGTTAGAAATTCCATAGCATCTAATAATATGTTCCAAAGAGGGAAAATTTCTAACGGGGTTCAGCAGGACCAGGAGCTTGCTGTCTCGCGAGTATACATTCTTGAAGCGGCAGGTAGTTTTATCGGTGGGTTGGGTGTTACTATCCTTCTTGGTTTTGGCGTAAGTTCGGCAACGATTTTTCTTATACTTGCTTTTATTGTTTCGTTGTCTTTCTTTTGTGTGCAGTTTGCCAGGTTGAAAAGGCTGGTGTGGGCTTTTGTTCCGATGTGCATTCTGATTTGTTTATTCGCTGGTGTTGGCAAATACCTGTCACAGCAGCTGCAAATTATAAAATGGACAAAGCTGCTGCCCAAAGATGCCTTGATAGGTTCATTTCAAACTGCTCAAGCTGAGTATCTCTATGGGATTTATCAGGACCAGTGGGCGGCTATTCGTCAGGGCAGCACTTGCGAGACATTGCCGGACCGTGCGTCAGCCGGGCTGATTGCTGCTATTGGTCTTTGCCAGAGGCCCGACGCCAAGAGGGTTTTGGTTGTCGGCTCGGGATTGGGTCTGTGTTACGAGTTTCTGCGTTTGCAACAAGTCGAAAGGGTAACTTGGGCGCACTACGACAGTGAATATGTGCAGAATGTTGACAAATTTATACCCGCAGAGCTTAAAATCAATGATGAACGATTGCATCAGCTTGGTAGTGACGTTCGCCTATGGCTTGCAGATAAAAGGCAATATTATGATATAGTAATCCTCAATATACCTGATGCGACCAGCTCGGTTTTGAACCGGTATTACACGCTTGAGTTCTATCGCCGGGTTAAAGACTCTCTAAGACCTGGTGGTCTGTTGCAAGTCCGCATAGCGGGAGGGATGAACGTTTTGGGGACAGAGCTAATAAATCTTGGTGCCTCGACGAAGCTAACGCTTGAAAAAGTTCCTTTCTCGCGGCTTGTTCTGACGCCTGGTGAGGACACCTGGTTTATTGTATCTGATTCTAATAACCTTAGCAGCGACCCGGCTGTTTGTCGGGACCGCTTTGCAGCGATAAAAGGTGCAAGCAGTATATTTCCACCGGATGGGTTATTTTCCATTTATTTGCCAAGTCGTGCTTCTACGGTGTTAGAGAGCTATTCACGGACTGATTTGCCTGAGAGCTTGCTTATTAATCGCGATTCCAGGCCATTGACTCATCTATACAGTTTGTTGCTTGCAGCCAAGCAGTCTGGTGCACCGGTTACCAGATTTGTTAAACAACTATCTTTAGGCGGTCCATTAGCGTTTGTTATTCCCATTATAGTTTTTATAGTTTTACGGGCTATTTATGTCTTCAAGAGCAGCCGGCAAGGCAGCACTTCGAGTTTTGATAGTACGTTTTTGGTTTTTTCAGCCGGCTTGGTGGGTATCGGGGTGGTCATTGTCCTGATGTATCTTTATCAAACTCACTTTGGCTCGCTCTATCTGCATATCGGGATTATTTCGTCTTTGTTTATGGTAGGATTGACTGCCGGTGCGATTTTAATTTCGTCGCTGATAAGCCGAGCTCCGAGGTCTGAGACGTTATTTTCGGTAGTATTTATACACACGCTGATACTCGCTGCGATTGCTTTTTGGCCGGCTGAGCAGTGGACGCATCTAATTTTTGCCATCACGTTTGTTCTATGTGGTTTGGGTATAGGATGTTATTTTCCATTAGCTGCCAAATGGCTTGCAGATTCCGGCTTTGAGGCAGGACAAGCTGGCAGTAAGCTCGAAACCGCTGACCATCTCGGAGCGTCGGTAGGGGGGATAGTAACATCTCTGGCCTTTGTTCCTGTGCTCGGGACAAAAGTAACGCTATTTGTATTTATTCTGATTATTCTGGCTAATATGCCGCTTGCGGCACTGACCAGATATAGAACGGAAAGAGTCTGCTTTTTAACCACCACCGCTTTTAGATTACGCAGAGCGGGCTATGTCTTACTTGGGATTGGGATAACTATTATCCTGTGCTCAAATCTTCTTGTCGAGGCGGCTGCACGGCTGAGGCCCTCACTTCCGGAATATGCAGCTCAGTCGTTGGCCGGCGAATTGCGAATTGAAAAAGATTCAGCAGTTCTTTCAGAAAGCGGTCGAAAGGTCGATTATTTTAGAGCTGTTGACGCCAACGATAAATTAGCCGGTTATATCTTTAGCTCCGAAGAGCTGGCTGCGGAGGTTCGCGGTTTTGGAGGAAAGATGAATCTCGCTATTTATGTTGATGCCACAGGTAAATTGATTAACTTCCACATAATACGCTCTAACGAGACGCCTTCTTATCTTGAACTTCTTAGCCAATGGTGTCAAGACCTTACCGGATATCAGCTTTTTGTGCCTCGGCCATTTGCTGATGTTGATACGGTAACCGGCGCCACGGTAAGCTCCAAAGCTATTCTTTCGGCTGTGAGAGCATCAGGCCATAGATTTGCTACAGAGGTTCTTGATGTATCTGTTGAAGGGCAATCCAGGCAGAAGATTGAGTATGCTAAGTACCTGCCGGACATACCTGCAGTGTATTTGATTGGTTCTTTCATACTTACTTTGATTGTAATCTATCGAGGCGGGTTCTGGAGCAGGTTGGCTGTGCTGTTGTTGAATCTTCTGGTAGGGGGTATCGTCCTGAACAGTCAGTATTCAACCGAACAAATAGCGACAGTATTGTCTTTGCACGCACCTTCTCTAAGATTATCCGGAGCGTTTTTACTCGTGGTTGGAATACCACTTTTAACAATAATCTTCGGCAACATCTATTGTGGTTATATCTGCCCATTTGGTATCGTGCAGGAATTGGTCGGCTATATTATCCCAGGTAGATTCAAGCACCCGATATCGATAGAGAAGATGCAAAAGGCAAGGTTTGTCAAATATGTGGTCCTGTTTGTCTTGATAATTGTGTTCTTTCTTTGCCGGGATAGAACAACGCTGAAGGCAGACCCTCTTATTTCAATTTTCAATTTTCAATCGGCAATCATCAATTGGCAATCGTCAATGCTGTTGATTGCTTCGATAGCTCTGGTTGGTTCTGTTTTTTATACTCGCTTCTGGTGCCGATATTTGTGTCCGGTTGGGGCATATCTATCATTATTTAATAATATTGCAATACTCAAACGTTATCTGCCGGCAAAGAGATTTAGCAAATGCGAGTTCGGCCTTACTGCAAAAGACCATCAGGATTGCATATATTGTGACAGATGTCGCTATCAGGCCAAAGAGCAAAGACAAAAGACCAAAGCCGTTGAGCTTGATTCTCGTGTTGTTAGCTCTGCATTTTATTTATCTCGTTATCTTTTAGTGGTTACTATTTTAGCGGGAATTTTAGTATCAGCAGTTTCTGTGGACAGGTTCTTGAAGGTTACCGGTTCCAGTATCAGACAACCGGCTATTTCGACGACGACTGGTGGTCAGCCAAGAGATGTCGATTTGCAACGGATTCGTACTTTGATTGAGCAGAAACGGCTTTCAGACCGAGAGGCTGAATACTATAAGAAGGTCGAGTAAAGGGTGATGTCCTTGAAATAATGGACAGTGTTTTACCGGCGGAAATAATTGATAAGCCACAGGATAAGTGTCATTATGACAGAGATGATTATGCAGCTTGCTATGGGAATGTAGATTCGCCAGTTTTTCGAGCCGAATTGCAAATCTCCAGGTAATTTGAACAGGCCGACTCGGCCAAGAACAATAAAAAGTGCGCCGAGCACTGCTATTATAGTCCCTGTAAGAATCAGCCACTTACCGATTTGTTGCGGGCCGGGTTCCATAACGCTAAATTATAATACTTCTCAAAAAAGTTCAACTGAACTGTTAAAATATCTGTTATGGGTAAAGCTAAATGCGATACTTGTTTGACGACATTTATCCGCCGTCCGTGTGGCGGAGTCAAGATTCGAATAGGCACATCCGGCTGGCATTACGCCGACTGGCAAGGACGGTTCTACCCTGATAAGCTGCCCAGGAATAAATGGTTCGAGTACTATGCGAAAGAATTCGACACTGTCGAAATTAACAATACCTTCTATCATCAGCCGAAGGAAACCACCTTCCAAAACTGGCACAAACAGGCGCCGAGAAATTTTCTTTTTACCGTAAAGGCCAATCGCTTTATCACCCATATTAAACGGCTGAAGGATCCAAAAGAGCCGCTCGAGAGATTTTTAGAAGGGGTAAAACTTTTGAAGGGAAACCTTGGCCCAATTTTATATCAACTTCCGCCGAGTTTTCATAAGGACCTTGACCGGTTAGAGAGTTTCTTGAAGGTTTTGCCAAAAAAACTAATAGCGGTTTTTGAATTCAGGCATGAAAGCTGGTTCTCACAGGATACTTATGGCTTGCTGCGTGAATTTAATGCTGGCTTCTGTATTCACGATATGCCGGGTATGGAAGTGTCTCACGTGGTAACTTCCGATGTGATTTACGTTCGCTTTCACGGCCCAACGGGCAGATACCAGGGAAATTATTCTAAATCCGCTTTGCGAGAGTGGTCAGAGTGGATAAGGGAAAATATGAAAGGCAAAAAGGCCGTCTTCGCCTACTTCAATAATGACTACAACGCATACGCAATCTATAATGCAAAGACATTAAAAGAGCAAATATGAAAATTCTAAATCCTAAATTCTAATTTCTAAACAATATCAAAATTTAAATGTTCAAGTTATCAAAACTTTATGTTTTGGTCATTCGGATTTCGGTAATTCGATATTGTTTAGGATTTAGAGCCTATCCGAATAACCTGGTCGTTATGAGGCCGAGCGAAAAGTCCGAGGACAAGGCGGCAGGCCAAAAACGCCCGGAGGCGTAGTTTGCTCTACGTCGAGGACGTTTTTGTGGCTGACAACACCGGCATCGGGCTTTGCAGCCAGCCGCAATAGACTGAGTTATTCGGATAGGCTCTTAGTGTTTAGAAATTAGGATTTCTGAAAGTTTTATATTCCGTATCTAATGGGGTGAACCAAAAAAGCCATCAATGCACTCGCATTGATGGCTTTCCGGATGCTTAACGAAATTTCATCCTTATTTCTTTTTCTTCGCTGCTTTTTTAGCTGCCTTCTTGGTGGCTTTTTTCTTTTTTGCCATTTTAGAACCTCCCTGTAATAAAAGTAATTGTTAATGGGCGGACTGATACGAATAAACGCCGCCTTTTGCAACATCCGAACTATTTTTTTGACGGATTAAAATCTCCATTAAACGATTTTTTTCCGTCGCAGCGCTGTTAAATACCGGAATATCAGTAAATTCAGAAAGCTCTCTCAGATGCAGAGGTGAGCTTGAACATATACCCGATATGGCATCCGGGACTAAATTGAAATTTTCCTTTAGTGTTCTTAATCCCCCGATTGCACCAAAAGCATCATTGGCACAAAAAATCAGTCTGTAAACCCTCGATATAAATTCCGGTGTGCTTAATAACATCGCAGTTTCACGCTGAATGATACCGTCAGCAAGCTCTGCAATCCAAAAATTCTTCGGATTGTTCGCATACTTTAAGTCAAGCTGGTTGAAAATGCCCAGCAGTTGTTCCTTCGTCAAAAGATATGTAGACGGATAACCGAGATATGTGAAATCGGCATACGGATTAGCACCTGCGTCATTCATATGAAGAATGTCTTTCAGAGATGCTGTTCCTGTAATTTTGGATGCTCTGACATTATAGCCCATAGATGTTAATGCCCAACAACATGCTGCTGCAGCCATACTCTTTCCGGAGTTCATCGATGTTCCACATACCAAAATCATTTTTGACCTTGGATATTTTTTAATTTCATTTCTGGGTTTTATAAGAGGAAAATCCTGCGTGTTTAAAACATCACCATTTCCATTACAAACGTAGCCTAATACTTTTACTTTAGTCGGGTCCTTTATCAGCGAATTTTTTGTTTTAACAATTCCAATTACTCCGGAACGCGCGAGAAGGTCGACTTCCTCTATTATTTTATCGGGCACTAATCCCTCGTAAAAATCCGGTGCATACCTGTTTCCAAAGACAAAAATGGCCTTTGTTCCATCGTGTATCATATGTATTCGACCTGAAGCATTTTCCAGAGATGAGTGCTGTCCGATGCAGCTGATTGCTCCGTAAACGAGGTCGCCCGGCAAGGGCGGCTTGTCAAAAAATCGGTAATATTTGACCTTGCTTGGTCTGATTGTAAAGGAAGCGCTTGGGAATATGAATCCTCTGCTTATTTTCTTAGCTGTAATTTTGCTCTTCTGCGATATTGTCAAAATTGTCATTTTGCTCCTCGATGAACTGGTCATAATTCAAATCTTCGACCTGCTCCTGTTTGACAAGAAGTCCTTTTTCTGAAAGATTCGCACAATTCAGGCAGTATCGTGTCCATGGGATTGCTTCCAATCTGGCCTTTGGGATTGGCTCATGGCCGCTTTCGCAGATGCCATAGGTGCCCTGCTCGATACGGTCGAGTGCATCCTCGATTTCAAGAAGAATTCTTCTTTCGCTGTCCATTAGACCTAAGGTATTTTCCAGCTCGAAGTTATCACTTCCTATATCAGCCATATGGGTTGGCATACTTGACAGGTCGGTCCTTATTTTATGAAGTGTTTCATCTTCCAGGCAGAGCATGTTATGAAGGATTTCATTTCGCTTTTCCAGTAACGATTCCCTGAAACTTTTTATTTCCGCAGAAGTCAGGCTGGCTTTGCTTATATTTTTCTTTATCATAAATATTCCAAAGTCAATAATACTATTACCTTAGCTGTTAATCACTGCCCAAGGAATGTGCTTAAAGTTTTTACAAAAGAACTTTTGAAGGGTTTAAAGCTTTTTTCAATTTCATTTTCGGTCATACCTATCATTGCAAACGAGAAGAAACCAAAGACAAATCCTGCCACTGCACAGGCCAGCCGGCGAATTTTCAATGGTTCTATTCCCGGAGAGACATAACCTGAAACCCGGTTCTCAATCTCTCGAAGATAACGAAGGTACGGCTCTTCCATCTCGTCAAGAGTTTCCGATTGTAGTCTTAACATCGTCCTTCCCCGAAAGAGCAGAATGAACTCTTCGCTGGAATCTACGAAGAACCCATAGTGGGCGTTGAGTAGATGCTCAAGCATATCTTCGAGATTTTCCGGGTGTTTATCATAGTTACATATCCTCTCGATTAAATGGTCAACAGCTTCATCCACCAGGGTGACGACAATTTGCTCTTTGTCGTCAAAGTGTTGGTATAAAGTACCCTTTCCTACATCTGCCCTTTCAGTGATTTCTTCTACTGTGGCTGCATCTATACTTTTTTCGCTGAATACATCCAGAGCGGCTTTTTTCAGCTTTTTTCTCGTTCTCTTAGCTCTTTTCAGTATTCGGGCCTTTTTAGTTTTTAATGCCTTTGCACTCACAAATTGACTATTTAGTCAAAATTGACTAAATAGTCAATAAAAATTTGACTTATCGAAAAAAAATATTATGTTTATTCTACTTTGATTAAGCTATAAAAGCGCTAATGTTGCTAACCGGTTGAGTAACAGGAGAAAAGAGAAAATTAACAGATAGGAGTTTGAGATGGACGGTCTTGTTCCGAGTAAGGCGTTTCTAACCAAGGGGGTGGGTCAACATCCATACCGCCTGAAGTCTTTCGAAGAGGCGCTACGCAAGGCAGGTATCGCTCAGCAGAACTTGGTTCAGGTTTCATCAATTCTGCCACCAAAGTGTAAGGTTATCAGCTGCGAAAATGGCTTGAAAAGACTGATTCCAGGCCAGATTTGTTATTGCGTGATGGCCAGGGCCGATACCAATGAGCATGGAAGGCTGATTGCCTCTTCTGTTGGTATTGCCGTTCCTAAAGACAAAAATAATTGGGGCTATCTCAGTGAAGTACATAACTATGGAATGAATCAGCAAGAGGCGGCAGATATGGCTGAAGACCTTGCTGCGGAAATGCTCGGTACTACGTTGGGTATGGAAGTTGACCCGAACCAGGCATGGTCAGAAAAGGAGCAGGAGTATAGAGCCAGCGGATTAATCATCAGAACCTCGAATGTTACGCAAACCGGCCGCGGACAAAGAGGCCTCTGGACAACAACTGTAGCAATGGCGGTGTTCTTGTTTGATTGAAAAAGTTATCGGTGGCACTAAAGATGAAAGAAGAATTTAATTTTGGACAATTGCCGGGCGAATACTCTAATCTCGAAAGTGCCCGGATAGTTATCCTTCCTGTTGCGTATGACGGCACAAGTACGTGGAAGAAAGGTGCAGACAAAGGCCCCGAAGCTATAATTCAAGCATCAGGGAATATGGAGCTGTACGACATAGAGACCGATTCTGAGGTCTATAAAAAAGGTATTTTTACAGATACTACTCTGCGAAGCGGCGCTTCTACCCTCCGTAGCAAAGCTACTGCGGAGGACGGGTCGCTGCGTAGCACGAGCAGAATTATAGAAGCGGATGCCCCTGTCTCTGAAGTGGTTGAGGCGATTGAACAGGAGGTTCAAACTTATATCGGACAGGGCAAATTTGTCGTGGTTATAGGAGGGGAGCATTCGATTAGCATAGGCGCGGTCAGGGCCCATTGTCGTGCTCACACAGGACTTACGGTTTTGCAGCTTGACGCCCATTCTGATTTAAGGCAGAGGTACAATGGCTCGGAGTATAATCATGCCTGCGTTATGGCCAGGGTCAGAGAACTATGCCCCGTTGTACAGGTAGGCATCAGAAGTATGGACTCTGCGGAAAAGCAGTTTGTAAACCACGATAGTATCTTTTTCGCGAAGGATATTTATAATAGTAAAGACTGGTTTGCACAGTCCGTTTCAAAACTGTCCGACAGAGTTTACGTAACCATTGACGTTGACGTCTTTGACCCATCTGTGATGCCTTCGACAGGAACGCCGGAGCCGGGCGGTTTATTGTGGTATGAAGTGCTGGGATTTTTGAAGCTTGTTTTCGAGCAAAGAGATGTTGTGGGCTTTGATGTTGTTGAACTATGTCCGGATGAAAGAAATAAGGCGCCGGATTTTCTGGCTGCAAAGCTTATCTACAAATTGCTAAGCTACAAATTTAAAGGCTAAAATGCAGAAAGAAGATTACCTTAGGAACCCTGTAGAACACATCGATATCAAATCCTTCGACTCAACAACGATAATCGAAGCTATGAGAGGTATGTCTTTTTCAGCAGGAGATACTGCCAGGGCTGCCGAGATTTTTAATATGATGGTAAACGACGACGAGTGCGCAATTATTTTGTGTATAGCGGGCAGCACCGGTGCAGCCGGATGTATGCAGGTCTATGCGGATATGGTCAAGCATAATATGGTTGATGTTGTCGTTGCTACGGGAGCAGCAATAGTCGATATGGATTTCTTTGAGGCGTTGGGCTTCAGGCATTACAAAGGCAGCACTTCTGTTGACGATAAAAAGCTAAGAGAGCTTTATATCGACAGGATATATGATACTTTTATCGATGAGCAGCAGTTGCAGATTTGCGATGACACAATCAAGCAAATAGCCGATTCGCTTGAGCCGGGCTGCTATTCTTCGAGAAAGTTCATTAAGAAAATGGGTAAATATCTTGTTGAAAATGCAAAGAAGCCGGATTCTTTAGTACAATTGGCCTATGAAAATGACGTTCCAATATTTTGCCCTGCTTTTTCAGATTCCAGCGCCGGCTTTGGTCTGGTAAAGCATCAGTCTCAAAGGCCGGACAACCACATTTGTATCGACTCGGTTAAAGATTTCAAAGAGCTGACCGATATCAAAACTAAATCCCCGGTTTCAGGATTGTTTATTATTGGAGGCGGAGTACCCAAGAATTTCGCACAGGACACGGTCATTTGTGCTGAAATGCTTGGCAAGCCCACCAAGATGCACAAATACGGCGTGCAGATTACTGTCGCTGATGTCAGGGACGGCGGCTGTTCAGGTTCTACATTTAGAGAGGCCCGTTCCTGGGGCAAGGTGGACAATGTATATGAGCAGATGGTTTTTGCAGAGGCAACCAGCGTGCTGCCGTTGATAGTCAGCTATGTTTATCATAAGCAAAGCTGGGAGGATAGAACACAGAGAAAGTGGAGTAAGATTTTCGAATAACGAATTTTTTCATACAATGAAAGGGACTGAAAATGGAGAAAGTCAAAACGTTCTCGACGCTGGTACTGCTGTCAATCTGTCTGGCGGTATTAACAGGTTGTAGCAAGGCAGCAAAAGAGAGGGACGAAGCGCGTACCGAACTGGAAAAGGCAAAAGCTCAACTTGCAAAGGTAAATGCGCTCTTAGAGCAGGCTCGGAGCGAAAGAGAACAACTGCAGGAAAGCATAGCCAAAGCTTTAGAAGACCTGGCAAATACAAGGCGAGCGCTTGCTGATGCTCCCCAAAATCAAGAGCTATTACAAGACCAGATTAAAGAACTTACAGAGCGGTTAAACACCGTTCTCACCCAGGCAAAAGAGACGCAAGCAAAGATTGAGAATCTAAATGCCCAGTTAAAAGAGAAAATGCAGGCCATCCATGAAATTGAACAGGAAAATGAAGAGTTACAGGCAGTTATCCAGCAGTTCGAAGAACAGACAGAAGAAATAGAAGAACAGCCGAGCGAAGAGTCCGAAGAAGAGATGGAAGGAGAACCGGAAGAATATGAGGGTGACGAAGAGTATTAGCTGGATGCTGGATAATAACGCTTCCGCTATTCTACTTCGCCAGAGGCTACGAAAGGACATTGAGGCCTTTTTGGATGGCGTACTGGCGGGCGGAGGAGGATTCTTGTAGAGTAGGTCGGCGGTTTATTCTGGGATAGAGGGAGGCCTTATAACAGGGCCGATACTGGTCCATTACGTTGATTGTAGTTTTCGGGCGAATCTCCTTGGCTAAAAAATCTATGATTTTGAAACTTCCCGCCAAATTCTCCGGCAAAACTAAGTGTCTTACCAGAAGTCCTTTTTTGGCCAATCCATTTTCGACCTGTAAATCGCCAACCTGGCGATGCATCTCTTTCACAGCAGCCCGGTTTATCTGTGGGTAATCCGGCGCAGAGGATAGCTCCTTGGCAACGTTGGAATCTGCATACTTCATATCCGGCATATAAATGTCGATGTAGCCATCAAGTAATTTGAGCGTTTCGACCAAATCGTATCCGCCGGTATTGTAAACGGTCGGCAGTTTCAGGCCCTTTTTTAGAGCCAGTTCGAGAGCCGCCATAATAGCCGGTATAACGTGGGTGGGAGTGACGAAATTGATATTGCTACAGCCGTAGTTTTGCAAATCAAGCATAGATTGAGATAACTGCTCAATGGTCATCTGGTGGCCATGGCGTAGGTGGCTGATATCGAAATTTTGACAGAAGATACAGCCGAGATTGCAGCCGGCAAAAAATATCGTCCCTGACCCACCGCCGCCGACAAGGACACTTTCCTCACCGAAGTGTGGGCCGACGGAACTGACGACCGGCATGTCGGTTATGCCGCAAAAGCCGATAGGTTCGACAAGCTCACTACAGGTTTGCCCCTTACTTCGGTTGACTTTGCACTTGCGCGGACACAATACGCAGGAGTTGGTCATCTGCCATAATTTTTTCACGGGTTCACTAAAAGAGGAAATTTCAGTTGGCATAGATGTCATATTCGGTTTTTTTCATTCAAGAATTTCCGGTATTATCACCCATTCGATTTGCCATTTGTTTTCTTCGCTGTCATTTAGGCAAACGATGCCTGCTTGTTTGAAGGCGACTGTATTAGCTGATTGCGACCCGGTTAAAAGCAGCGATGTTAGTTTACTCAAAAAAGGCATGTGCCCTACAATCATTACATCCTTTTGGCTTAAAAGAAGTTCATCCTTGAACGCGATAACATCATCATTCGGGCCAAGGCCATCACGGGCAGTGTGTTCTTTATTTATCTTGATAGCTCCTGCTAAAACTTCGGCGGTCTGCTCAGCGCGTTTTTTCCCACTGTGCCACAAATAATCAACGCACAGATTCAATGGCTTTATGAACGAAGCGACCTTTTGTATATCGTGTTGGCCTTGGTCGGTCAGAGGCCTTTCCGGGTCCTCTTCTTTTGAAGCTGCTTTTGCGTGCTGGACAAGATATAGTTTCATTTTTTATCCGCCAGACATACGGCGGATTTACCTCCCTTTGGCAGAAGTTATATGTGATTATTATAGCGAAACTACCGGATTTAACAATTCCTCACATAGCGGAGGTTCGTCAGTCAGCTTTTAATGTTGTAAAAAAGGCAGATTTTAGCTATACTATTTTTAGCTAAGCTGGGTGGAGATAATGGCAAAAAAAGCAAAATTTACGGAACAGGCAGTCGAACTTGCGCATCTTATAAATGTGCAGCAAAATCCCGATAGGAACCATGAAAATCAGGAAATAAGACAGGATTTGCTTGCTTCTCGATTGAGGTCTGGCGACCGTGCGGCAGCATCGGAGCTTGTTGATTTATACTACCGGCAGATATATTTATACATGAGACGGCTTGGTCATAATCACCATGTAAGCGAAGACCTGACGCAGGAAAGTTTCCTCCGGGCCTGGTACCATATAGGCCAATTGCAGAATGGAAGAGCGTTGAAGGGTTGGCTGTATCGGATTGCAGGAAATGCTTCAAGGTTTTACTGGCGAAGGCACAAGGGTAAAAAGGCAATAAGTATTGAAGGATTTGATGTGCCGGTTAGCAGTACGGCTGATTCAGATAAAGCCGGTGATAACGAGCAGCTGGAGAGGTTAGAGAACGCTATTGCACGGCTGCCTATGAAGATGAGGCAGGCGGTTGTTTTGCACTATTTGCAGAATCTGACTATTGTTGAAGCCGCCGAGGCAGCAGGTGTAAGAAAAGGCACTTTCAAAAGCAGACTAAGCAGGGCGTTAAAAGTATTGAGAGAGGATATTATCTGAAAGTGATATGAACTAAAGCAAACAGGATACTGCGATGGAAGAAGAAAAGCTGGAAAAATTATTGAAAGAATTACCGGGGCGAATGGCGGAGCCGGTTCGGCCCGGTCTTGCCGGTGATGTGAAACGGCGGATTCCGCAGCAGCTTCGCGTGCATAGAAGCCGGATGGATACTATCAGTATTATGATTGATTTGAGAATAAGCAGGCTGGCTGCGGCGGCGGTGATAATTATAACGACGATTTTCTGCGCTAATTTCTTTGGTCTTCGAGGTTCGACAGGCGGTGATATAGTTGAGGCGATAGAGTATTCTCTTGCTGGCGAGAATGTCGGCAGGAGCGAGATTCTCACAAACATGGCAGTAATGTACGAGGGGCTGCTTAAGGAGGGAAAGGATGTTGTATATTACGGCGACAGTATTGACCCTGAGGATAAATTTGCGGTGCTTATGCACTGGAAACTTCCGAATGATAGGTATAGAGTAATTTTCAACGATTTGCGTATTATGACGGTCAGCCCCGATGTGTTAATAATGCTGCAGGCACAAATGCACCAGGATAGAATGCAAAAGTGAGTATCGCAGCAAGACAAAGCAAATATTTATTGCCTGCGGGACTAATAGATAATCGCGGTTGCCTGCTCTATCTTCTTGATAACTTCGGTGCCATCGGCAGGGTTACAGATAAAATCGTCAAATCCTTTCTGCAGCAAGGCAGCCAGTTCGGAATCGCCCAGGTGGTTTGCAATTGCTATAACTTTGATAGTCTGTAAATCCTCATCCACACGGAGACTTTTGCAAATCTCTGTTGCTTCTATACCTTTGTCGAAAAGATTTACTAATAGAACATGTGGAGCAAATTTCTGTGCGATGATGCCGGTCTCGAAATTGCCCCGAGCGGTTTGCACTTCGTAACCGCCCTTGTTTCGTAATATATCAGACAGAGCTGAGGCGGCGCCGTTGTCACTGTCCACGACAAGCACCCGGATTTTGCCTGCCGGCAGTGCATCGGTAGGCATATTATGAACTTTCATAAATCGAATCAGCTCGCTGACAGGTATTCGCCGGTCCTTACTGCCGGGAATACGATAACCCTTCAGCTGGCCGCTATCAAACCATTTCGAAACTGTTCTCGGAGCAACGTGACAAATCTTTGCCACATCACCAGTCGTCAGTACGTCTTTTCCTTTTGCCATCTTTTGTTCCCCACTTAGTATGTATTTACGCCATAGCTATATTCGGCTTCAAGTGAGGGTTGTTTAACATAGAAATTGCAATTTTCGGCTGAGCAGCCAATATAGAGCTGTCTCTGCAATCCTCCGTCCTATAAATGCTTCGGTTAAAAATCTTGATTTATCGGCTACAGGCCGTATAATTTTGTTGGCTTTTTGGTATGCACCTGCGTTGCTATGGACTTGTGTACTTTTTAATCAGGAGCTTTTCTTATGCAGATATATTTATCTCGGCCGGACATCACCGAAAAAGAAATCGAAGCGGTCTGTGCGGTACTGCGAGGCCCCGATCTTTCGCTTGGGCCGAAACTAAAAGAGTTTGAGGATGCTTTCTCAAAATACATTGGCACAAAGCGGGCGGTTGCTGTCAATAGCGGAACAAGTGGCTTGTTTTTGTGTATGCTTGCTCTGGGTCTTAGGCAGGGCGATGAGGTCATTACCACGCCGTTTACCTTTATATCTTCTGCAACTACTATTATGATGGCAGGCGCAAGACCGGTTTTTGTTGATATAGAACCTGAAAGTCTGAATATCGACGCTGCAAAAATTGAATCCAAAATAACTGACAAGACCAAAGCTATTTTGCCGGTTGAGGTTTTCGGCAATCCCGCCGGTATGGATAAAGTCTGTGAAATCGCTGAAAAACACGGTCTTATAGTAATCGAAGACGGTTGTGAAGCACTGGGCTCGAAATTATTTGGTAAAAAAGTAGGAACATTCGGCAAAATAAGCGTGTTTGCCTTTTATCCCAATAAGCAGATAACCACAGGCGAAGGCGGCATGATTTTGACCGATGATGATAATTTAGCGGATATGTGCGTATCGCTTCGCAACCAGGGCAGAGGCAAAGGCGGCGGTTGGTTAGCCCACGAGCGACTGGGCTATAACTTTCGACTAAGCGATATTAATTGTGCGCTTGGGATTGTGCAGCTTTCAAGAATAGAAGAAATCAAGGCCAAACGCAGGCAGGTTGCAGAATGGTACCAGGAAATGTTGGCAACAGACGGCCGACTGATAGTACCTACCGAGGCGGATGGTTGTGATATGAGCTGGTTTGTCTTTGTGGTTCGGCTTGCAGAGACATTTACTCAGCAGGAACGTGACAGGATTTTAGAGGATATGAAAGATAAGGAGATTCAGGTGAGCAACTATTTTCCGCCTGTACACCTGCAGCCGTTTATCTCAGAGCAATTTGGCTATAAGAAGGGCGATTTTCCCCTCACCGAGTCCGTCTGTGAGAGAACGATTGCTTTGCCGTTCTATAATAATCTAACAAAGGACGAGGTGGCAATCGTTTGTAAAACACTAAAAGAAGTCTTGGACGGCGTTTAATTGTCGTTGCGGGATTGGTTAGCCCCCAACTTTATGTTGGGGGTTATATTTAGCCCGCCGTTTCACGGCGGGTTTTTCTTTACACCGGTATTTCACCGCATCGTTTAGCCCCAGCTTTATGCAGGGGGTTACTTTATGCGAAAGTGGCTTTAGCTATGACAAAGTAAGTGTGATATGCCATATATGAAGCGTGAGTTGTAGCATATTAAGCGTGATATGTCACAGATGAAGCGTGAGTTGTCGCATATTAAGTTTAGTAGGGTGGGGTCATTACCCCACGCTGACTTTTGAGACACGATTGAAGAAAATGATATAAGTTGTTTATTTTAAGGATGTTAAGTAAAAGGTGCAAAACAAGGTTAAAAAATGTACCAGACACCTTTAATTCTCCTTGAGACTTTTGCGATGTGGAAAAGATTTTGTTATTATCGTGGAATTGAAAGGCTTGTTCGTCCTTCGTAGTCTCGTGCTTCGTAGCGTACTTCGCAGAGTAGCAACTACGGAGAATGGAGTTGCGTAGCCAAGCGTTTTAATAGGGAGAAATAGGTATGGTGTCCCCAGATTTCTGTCCCCAGATTTCCAGATTTCAGATTTCCCAATACGGAAATGGTCGTGCTGTAAATCGTAACTTGTAGGATTCTTACACGGAACTGTATAATCAGAAGTTATTTGTCCCAAGAGAAGAAAGGAGATTCGCTATGAGACTCACAAAAGCGTGTGTTTTGACAATCGGTTTTATGTATGTAGCTTTAAGTTCCCAGATCACTCAAGCACAGATGTTTTTCGAAAAGCATGTATCTAACGAGGTCGTCATTTTAGAGAACCCGAGTGCGAAAGTGATGTCGAACATCAAAGTAACAACCGATATCCCCGATGATATAAAGAACATTAAATGGGAAAGTGATGTTGAAGTAACCGAGGTCTTGGATGTCGCTCATGATAAAAAGGACAAAGAGATTGCCTATGGTTCAATCGTGCGCATTACTGGCAAAGTATTCCTCGCTGTGTATGGTTTTGTTGACGTTTCACCAAGTGGGTCTGTGCAGACTGGAGATAGACGAATCGAAAAAGTGGGACAACCCACGACCAAGCTGGATATCTCCGCAATAAAGAAGGACCTGTACTACGCTGGGAAGCTGTGGCAACCGACATCAGAGAACAGCTTCATCATCTGCACATCAGACGGCATTCTCGGTGTGAATGTTAAAGTCAAGGAATCACCATGGAAAAACAAGTGTCTCAGAGAAGACGAGAAAGACAAGGAAGCTGTCGCCGAAACAACTGCTGCTGAGGCAGAGGTGGCTGTTAAAGAAAAATCAGCAACTGCCAAGCCGACTGAAACCGTGACTAAACCTGCTACTGAAAAGCCTGCCGAAGTCGTTGCTCCAACAGTTCAAAAAGTGACCCAAGAAAAAGATTATCTGGCAGTGCACCTCTTACTAACTTTTCCACAAATGCCATATGTCTTCGATAGCAATTCTGATGTTACACTCAATTTTGCCGAAGGTCGTAGAATGGCCTACAGCGGCATCCTAACCTACAAGGAAGGCCTGCCAGCCATGGTCGAGAAGAACAAAGATGGTAGCGTAACCATAGGATTCTCTGCCGGACCAGACGGAACGCTACAATCAGGGACAGGACCTCTACTAGGTCCAATTTCAGGTCAGGAAACTGTCAATATGGCTAACCCAACCGGACCAATGCAGATCGCCACGTCTGGACAAACGATTCTTGTTCCTTGTGGCAAGTCAGTCCGGTTAATTGTTGAAAATAAAAAATGGTTTGCAGCCGGTTTTGTCCCCCTCGCATTGAAGTGCCGGACTCTGACTCCAAGCCACATTGACAAGCAAGGCCGACTTCATATAGCCGTACTCTTCGAGGGAATCACCGATGACAAGTATACTTCCATCAGCTTCTTGGGAAGCACATTGCCGTTCACAAAACCTATCCCAGCACAGTATGTCGATACCTTGACTGAAAAGGGAAAGGTCTTATATGATGGAGCGGGAGGCAAGCTTATATTTTATGAAACTAAAGGCAAGAAAGTATGGTTAGGCTTACCCGTTTTTTATGGTACCCCGGATTCCGTAAAAGCCATAAAAGAGTTTATTAAGCATTACAACCAGGAGGCAGGAGATAAAGAAAAATGGTTAGTTATATTAGAAGGCGCTGCTACTATTTCCAGTGAACGTGTCTATCCGGAAGTAAAGTTATTAGGGGATTTTGCTAACGAGAATGGCATTAAGATGGCAGATCCGGTGCTTAGCGTTGCTTCAAATTCTATTATAACCAAATACGCACAAGAAGTCGGCAAAAATCGTTTGGAGGTCATGGGAGATTTCTTAGGGATAATTGTTGAGAATAGAGGTGGAGAGATATTAAGTGATGGAGAGTATGCTAACTTTGCTAAGGAGTGGGGCGTTCCGGTTATATCTCTGAAAGCAAGAACCCAACAGTTAAACTCAAGGCCCAGAAATAAGATAGATTTATTAAAGAAATATACCAATCTTTTAGAAGGGTTAGGTGAGATCTCTAATAGGGAATCAAAAGTTTTATTGAATAAAATATTAACTGAGAATTCATCTGCTGATAGGATAGTTATAAGTTTAAGTGAAAGCCAGCTCCCTATACTTATAGGTACTCTTTTTACGGATAAGAGTGGAGAAGTGGATCTGGCACGTTTCCTGATCGATAAAGGTGCCAATGTGAATGTGATCGACACTGCCGGACGAGCACCCTTGGACGTTGCCGCGGAATCTGGCAACAGATATGTCTTTAAAGGTATGATTGACAACGTGTCCATAGTGCAAACGGGAGGCGGAGTCAGACTAGAACTAGACAACGTTACATCGCCCCGAATTGACACTCCATATATTGTCGAAGTGAGGCTTAAGGAGAATACTAATGACACATTTGAGGTAAGTATGGATCTTGCTGAATCCTGGCAACTCATTGCAGGGATGGAGATCGACGGTTTCTCACCGCTTGTTTTCCGCCGGTACTCAGTCAATCCAAGAGCAAAAGGACTGAATGTCCAGATTCGGTGCGAGAAGCTTGGTCAGAACCGATACAGAGTGGTTTCATATACGCGGGAATCGGAAGGACATTCCAAGTGACAGTTCAGAGCCGAATTTTTTGGAAAGATGGAAAAGCAAGAGCCCGAGAATGGGGGAAAATAAAGGTGTCCGGTACGAATGGGGTCTTATACCGTTTGTATGTATAACAATCCCTGTTAGGATTCTTATACGGAACTGTATAATCAGAAGTTATTTGTTCCAAGGGGAATTAAAGGTGTGCGGTACTTTTTCTCTTTCTTCGTTCTTTTCACGTTGAATCAGTTTGGATTTTCTCCAGCCCGTTAGAAATACCCGCCCGGTTAGAAGTCTGCAAGACTTTACTTCTAACGGGGCCCGCCGAGCACAAGGCAGACACCTCTGGCGTCCCATTTCTAACGGGCTCCGGAATTTCCATCCACGGGATGCCCCACAACGGCATTACCGATACAAATTAACCGCCTTCCATCCTTCGCTGAAGCTACGGAGGACAGGTCGGCGGAACTTCTTTAGACACTGATTAACACTGATTTACACGGATTTATATTTTTATATCTCTGTGTTCTCCTTGTCCGGCGTAGCCTTGGCGAAGACGGATGTGACCTCTGTGGCAAAAAACAAATTAGTGTAAACTTGTCCTGAACTTGTCGAATGGATTCGTGTGAATTCGTGGCTAATTTTTCCGTGAAAATCCGCGTTACCTGTCCTGCCTGCCCTGAGCTTGCCGAAGGGAGCAAGGTCGAAGGAATCCGCGGTTAATTTCTTATAAACAGTGCAAATCTGTGTGAATCCGTGTCTAATAAAAAACAAACAGTGTTAATCTGTGTCAAAAACCGGAATCGGTCACTTTAAGTTAATTCTTTTTTTGTATTTTCACTTGGCATACCGGCATTTTTATCTTAAGTTTTAATAGTAACACACCAAGTAGCGGCAGTTCAATACAAAGGGCGGCTCGTCAGGGCGAAGGCCCTGCCGTAGTCCCGATTAGTTTAGGGACGACCTATAAATCCGCCTCTGGTGGATAAATTCGCCTGCGGCGAATAAAGATTTTCCTTCGTAGGGGAGGAGCTCTTAATGAGAGGTTGGAGAGTCAAGCTCATATTTTTGCTCATAGTCTATTTTGCCGGCTTTGCAACCGCAATCTATTGCCTCGCACCTGTGCCTGAGAGCCAAACCTCTGAAACTCGCGAAAGAAGCTTTGCATATTCGGCGTTAAAATCTGATGAATTCGCCAAATCCTTTAATGCAGGGATGCACAGGTGCATTGATTTTGGCAAGGATGCTGCTTTGCGTGTAGGCAAGATTCTCAACCAAAAACTCGATGAGAGACAGCAACAAAGCGACGGCTAAGTAGCTCTGCTTCGCCCTGCGTAGCTCTCGTGCTTCGTAGCGAAGGCTACTTTGCAGAGTAGCATCAGCAGAGCAGGGCAACCCAGCTCATTTGCTGGAATGCTTTTATAGTGCTCCCAGTTGAAATTTCCCATTCGCTCGCGGGTAAGTAACTTTAGAACAACAACTTAATCCGCCATACGTGTGGCGGATTAAAATCTCACTCGCGGGAATTTATTACCCTGAAGGGTATAATTGCTGACATATACATATTCAATGTTCAATTGGGGGGGATGTATTGTAGCAATAGTTGGCCGTGGGTTGTCCCCGCCGTTTTACTTCACTAAGTCGGAGAGGTAGCGGGGCCCCACGGCTTTTTTTACATAAAAAAACGCCGCCGAGCAAATCGCCCAACAGTGCATTGTTAATTGTTGCAGGTTGGATTTTAGGATAAATCCGCCTCAGGCGGATAAATCTATCACTTTGGCGGAGGAAAGCTTTTGCTTTATTATCTCCGCTGCAAGATTGACCCATTTTTTGCAGCCATCAAGTACCACACTGTCATTGCTGGCGACAATTGCTTCTGTTCTTATCAGTTCATAATCCGGGCTCAGCAGAAGTTCAATATCCCAGTGCCAGTTATTTTTCCCAGCCAGCTCACCAATCAGCGTTTTTAATCGCCCGCTGTTGGAGACAGGGCTATCCAACAGCCATAGGGCTTTTACTACGCCGTTCTCTTTGAGAAACCCTCCAATAAGCTGCACAGCCGGTATTGTTTCAGTAACTTTACGGTATGTCCCGTGTATGCTTGCAAGGTCGCGGAAACAATCGTCGCGTCCCTTAAAGATAACACCGCCACTCATTGCCGCTTCAACGGTTATTAAAACATTATAGCCATCGATGGTAATGTCTTGACCAGCAATATCGGCAATTTTAACTTCGCGTTGTTTGCAGGAAGATAAATGTTGGTCGGAACAAGCGCTGCGCATAATAGCCAGCCGTTGTCTTTCTGTAAGTGAGAATTTGTCACCGACTAATTTTAGAGCACTTTTCTCTGCGTAGCCCTTTGTCAATAGAAGTGAGAAATCGGCAAGGGCTGAACGCAAATCGCCTATTTTGCTGTCGGCAAATAACTTCGCATCTGCCGGATGCGGACCTCTATGGATTCTCTTGTCTGGCATTAGAATAAATACCCTTATTTATTATTCTGCTGGTTTTTTGATTTGGAAGTATTGCCGGTTTTTTTGCGCATCTGTTGGGTAATTTGGCCACCACTGTTTATTACATCCTGAAGGAAGCCAACCGTGGCTTCTTTAATGTCCTTTATCGGCTCTTTTTTTATGAGTTTACTCGGCGGGTCGGACCAGTTTCCTCGGATGTTCAGACGAGTGAGTTTATCTTTTATGTTATCGATAATATTGACAATCGGGATGCGTTTGATGATAGCATCAATTTGCTTTAGTAGTACCGCTTTGACATATATGTTTATCTGCTTTGTTTTCAGGTTGATTGTGCCGCCCGGATCTGCTTTGATAGCAGCAAGGCGATTGGCTATGTGAGCAGTGTTGATGGTCAAAACAGGTCCAGTTGTAGTAAATGTGCACTCGGCATCAGACGTTTTCAGCGGGTCAAGCTGCGATAGGCCAATATTATTAAATATATGCGGGACTATCGGAATGACGCTTATATCGGCATCATCAAGAAAAATTTGCCCTTCGCCGATAAGGTTTTGTAAGTCTTTGTTTTTACCTGAAAAACTGTAATTGAATGTAACTGTGCCTTTGGTTGCCTTTTTGCCGGGACCACCCAGAATGGATGTCAGCTCTACAAAGCTCATTTTCTGGGCTAAAACTTGACCGCTGAATTCTGTTGGCTGGTTCTGTCTGGTTTCGGCGTATAATGAGCCGGTGGCATTGCCCTCCAATACGTTTGCCGAAATATTCTCAAAGGCATAACGTCCGTTTGACATATTGGCTTTGGTTTTGAGATTGTTGGCTATGATTTTGTCATTCTTTGCCACTGTCCATTCGTCAAAGACGGCTATGCCGTTTAGCTCTAATCCGCCTGGTTCTTTAAGGCAGCCGCTTATTGTCAAATCCGCTTCGAGTTTACCCTCAGCCGAGAGATTAGGGATATCCAATGTTGCAAATACCAAGGCCGTTTCCGGTTTTTTTACCGTGTGTTTTAGCTGCAATGAAAGTTCTGTTTCAAGTGTCTTTAAATCAACACTGCCCTCTGCCAGCAGCGATTCCATAGGTTCAGAGCCGGTCCGCGTTAATGTAAAATCGTAGAATTTGTCCTTTTTGTTTGCCAGTAATTGTAGATTGTCGTAAAGCGTCTTTTCCCCCATTGCATCGGTTACAGTGATTTCGGCATCATTTAGAGTAAGTTTCCGCATGTCCACTTTCTTTTTTGGAGTTGGCGATTGTTGAAGGGGATTTATAAACGGCAGTGTAAATTTGTCGTCGTAAGCGGGAAACTGAAGACACAATTTTTCAATTTTTATCTCTGTTACGACAGGATGTAAACCCGGCCATTTCTCAAAGACCATTTTTACTCTGCCGGTATGGATATATTCTCGGCCGGCCCTATCTAAAAAACCGACTTTTCCGAGATATATCGGGCCGAAATAATTAACCTCGATGTCCTTAATATCCACCTGACCATCCCAGAATTTTAAAAGCCCCTGTTCTATTTCCCAACGCACTTTGGCAGGTACAAGCCAGAAATAGCCAATTATGGTGATAAGAAGTATCGAGAAAACAATAACACCGAATATCAATGCCGGATATTTTGACCGGCGTCTTTTATCTCGAGCTTTTCTTTTGTCCTTTTGTTTTTCAGACATTTGGCAAATAAAAGCACAATGTTATATGAGAGTTTGTGTAATAGTTCCTTGATGTTTTGATATTAGTGTACATATACACGCTATAAAGTCAAAAACAAATTGACATAACTCATTGCCTTCTCTACTATTGAGCAGTTGTCATTGCTTCGCTCGCAATGACGAAAAAACGCAATACTATATACGCAATACGAGAAAATGGCCAGTCATAATTTAGCACATATAAAGATAGATGATTTGGAAATCATCGGCTATTCGGTTGCAGGCGAAGAGACCGTGGTTGCAGTGCCTCAATTGGATGTTTGCTTTGATGTCGGCAAGGCCCCGGACCAGATTATTTCCATAAACCATGTCCTGCTTACACACGGACATATGGACCATGCAGCAGGTATCGCCTATTATCTTTCACAGCGGAACTTTTGCGGCCAATCGGCGGGCACAATACTGGCTCCCAAAAATCTGCTGGGGCTAATAAGAGAAATAATCGATGCCTGGTCCCGGCTGGACGGCAACCAAATACCGGCTAATCTGGTCGGTGTAAAACCCGGCGACGAATACCAGATAAAGCCCAATTTGTTCGCAAGGGTATTTCCCACAAAGCACACAAAAGGTTCTGTCGGATATAGTGTGATTGAAAAGCGAAAAAAGCTAAAAACAGAATATCTTGGCCTTACCAGCCCACAAATAGTTGAGCTAAAAAAGCAAGGCATCCAAATCGATTATCCGCTGGAGCTCCCGATTGTTACTTATTTTGGTGATACGCAATATGCCGATTTTTCGCAGTTGGAGTATATCGTCAACAGCAAAATTTTAATTGCCGAGTGCACCTTCTACGAAGGCGAGCATACCGAAAGGGCCGAAGCCGGCAAACATATGCACATAGATGAATTTGCCCGGCTGCTGAATAAGCTGAACAACGAGCATATTATTATCACGCACACGACGCAGCGAACCCCGATGCGGGACATTCGAAAGATATTGAAAGAATCACTGTCGAAGGATATTTACGATAAAGTCATCCTCTTTATGGACAAGCGCCTCCGCCGCTAATAATTAGCCACAGAGGATTTCAGCCGCGAAGACAAAAAGTCACAAAGATAAAGATAAAAATAAATCGCTACTGTCCCGCTATAAGTTGGATAATAACAATTGGTTATGAAATTAGAATTTTTCGTTTTGCGATATAGCTCTCAGTTTTTTTGATTCAAATCAGTTGACTTTTCTGCTGGGGCTGTTTATTCTACAGTAGTGGTGAGGCAACCCTTGCTTTATTGCTGACTTTTTGTTATCATAACAATAGTTGAAAATTATATGGAGGTGTTCTATGCACAATGAGTTTAGTGCCATTATCGAGAAGGATGGTGAATGGTTTATAGCCTATTGTCCTGAAATTCCTGGTGCTAATGGTCAAGGACGGACAAAGGAAGAATGCCTTAAAAGTCTCTCCGATGCTATTCACCTGATTTTAGAAGATCGCCGACAGGACGCACTCCGGGGAATTCCTGCTGGTTCTATCCAAGAAGTTGTTAGCATCGAATGAAACGTAAAGCATTACTGAAGCATCTACGTCGACATGGTTGTTACCTTAAGCGAGAAGGGAGCTCTCACTCTCTATGGTGCAATCCTCAAACAGGTCATGTTGAAGCTGTCCCTCGGCATACAGAGATACCAAATAAACTTGCAGAGAAGATTGTTCGGAAATTGTCAATACCGGAAATGTGATTTTCTCTGACAATTGGCTGGAAGGTGTTTATTTCCCAGTGCGGGCTTATAAAGCATAAAATGTTCTTATACGGAAACCATATAATCCATAGTTAGCACTATAAGGAAAACGCAATGGCAACACATATAAAGTTGAAAACAATCAATTTAAAAAATAACCCACAGTACGATGAACGATGGCTCCATGAAGTTATATCAGAAGATCCTTCAATTTTGCAGATTGGTGATGTCATTGTCAAAGACAGAGAAAGAATTCATCCAGGCGCAGGTCGCTTAGATTTATTGCTGCAAGAAGCTGATGGTCATGGTAGGTTTGAAGTAGAAATCCAACTGGGTACAACTGATGAATCTCACATAATAAGAACTATTGAATATTGGGATATTGAAAGAAAGAGGTACCCACAGTATGATCATACAGCAGTCATAATAGCAGAAGACATTACAAGCCGTTTTTTAAATGTGATAAGTCTGTTTAATGGTTACATTCCAATCATGGCTTTACAAGTTTCAGCCGTTGAAACATCAGATGGTGTAGGATTACACTTCACCAAAGTATTAGATACCGTACGCTTAGGATATCTTGGCGAAGATGAGGATACATCAGAATTAACTGATAGAAACTATTGGGAAACAAAAAGAGGTACTCAAAAAACTGTGAAGTTAGCAGATCAAATATTAGACATATCAAAAGAGTTTATTTCCTCAATAGAGCAAAGTTATAATAAATACTATATAGGCTTTTGGGTTGAAGGCAAGCCTTTAAACTTTGCTATTTGTAGACCTCAAAAAAATGCTCTCCGCCTTGAAATTCGTCTTCCTAAATCAGAAGAATATGATGAAATAATAGCCACATCTGATCTAGATATGTTGGATTATGATAAAAGATGGGGTAATTACCGTTTACGCTTAACAGAAAATGATATAGAAAAACAAAAAGAGACAATAAAAATTCTCTTGATAAAGGCTTATGAATTAAGAAAATAGTGCTAATACCACAATGCAGCTGATTACCAGTGTTATAATTAAATCCGGCAATATATCACGGATGACTTTATTCAAAATCCGTTATATGAGATAATTACGTCGCAGGCCGAGAGTCTGTTATGCAAAGCTCGACAAGCTCATCAATGACCGCTGTTCCGGCGCACATTACAGTGTCGGCCCCGCCCCAGTAAAGTTTCAAGGTGCCATCATCCTCCGCCACCGCACCGCAGGTGAAAACTACATTGTGCACATAGCCGACGAGTTCCCACGGGTCCTCCGGCTGTAAAATCCAGCGGTCAGATACGCCAAGAACCACCGCCGGGTCATCGAGCTTGTGCAAGGCGACACCCAGCCGATATACGTGGCCATCCATCGTCGGGAAAACGCCGTGATAGATGTTTAACCAGCCCTTATCAGTTCGAATTGGCACAGCGCCAGGGCCGATTTTCATCTCGTCCCAGTGATATTTTACGGGTTTGATTACAATCCTTGAATCTCCCCAGTGGCGCAAATCCGGCGAGTAACTTATCCAGATTGACCAGGGACTAATCTCGCAGTGAGGTCTGTCCAGCCGAACATACCGGCCGTTGATTTTTTCGGGGAAAAGAACGGTGTTTCGATAATCGGATTCGGTGATAAATGCAACTCTTTCGACCGATTCAAAATCAATTGTCTTGGCTAAGCCGATGCGGACACCGTGTGCTGAGTATGCGCTGTATGTTATGTAGTATACACCTTCTATGTTAGTAATCCGCGGGTCTTCGACGCTATATTCTTCGTATTCGTGAAATACCGGCTCTTTGCTTGGTACCATAAACGGCTCAGGCCGTGCTTTGAAATTGAATCCATCTTCGCTTTCAGCTATGCCGATTATACTCCTGCCGGTATCGAGGTGTGAGCGAAACAGCATTATGTACCCGCCGTCGAATTTCGTAACGCCGGCATTGTGAACCGTCTGAACCGGATAGGCAATATCATCCTTGGTCAAAATGGGATTACCCTCATAGCGCGTGACAAATATCTTTTTCATCTGATACGTCCCGGTAAAAAAAGAACCAAAACAATCAATTTTATTTTTTTCTCTGTGCTCTCTGCCTGTCTCGCCGTAGCTTTAGCGAAGGCGGATGTCCTCTGTGGCTTATTTCTTTTGAGCTTCCCTTCGGAAGATTTCCTCATACACCTTTTCGTAGCCGCGGACCATACAATCGATAGTGAAGTTTTCCTCGACATGCTGACGGCACTTCTTACGGTCTATTTTATCGATTTTTTTCACGGCTTCTACTGCTTCATCTACATTATTAACCAGATAGCCGGTTTTGCCGTCTGCTATAACTTCACGGCAGGAGCCCAGGTCCATTGCTATAACAGGAACGCCCGCAGCCATTGCCTCTGCCAGCACCAGGCCGAATCTTTCGGGAATGGTATTTAGATGAATAACAGCGTAGGCCTCCTTGAGAAGTGCATCCCGTGCTGTCGGATTTACAGGGCCTATATACTGGATTGACGAATCATTAATGTGCGGCTTAATAAGATTATCGAAATATTCCTGGTCCTGGATTATGCCCGCTATGAGCAAATCCATATCGCATCTTTTCGCCACCTCAATCGCCAGATGAGTTCCCTTATCAAGGTGTATCCGCCCGAGCCAGACGAGCTTGTCACCCGGCGTTTCTCGAAAGGTAAGGTTGGAAAGGTCAATTCCGTTATAAACAGTTGCAAGATAAGGCAAATCTTTATTTCTGTCGGAGTCACTGATGGAAACGTAATAAGTATCTTTATGGTCGTGGTAAACACGCAGTATATCCGGGTCGGAAAACCCGTGGATTGTGGTCAGCATTGGCGTTTTTATAAACGGAAGATAAGTTAACGGCAGATAATCGAAATTGTTATGAATAAGGTCAAACTCATCGGCGCGCTGCATAACCTTCGAAATATGCAGACACTCGGAGACCTTTGGGATTTGAGTTTTATCTTCTTCATAACCCCTCTCAATCCATCCGATAAGTTTTGCTTTTGTTACGGATTCTTTTGTGGCAAAGAGCGTTATATTTTTCCACCCGCGTGCTACCAGGCCTTCGGTAATATTGCTGGCCACAGTCTCCCACGCGCCGTATGCCCGTGGAGGCGTCCGCCACGCTACCGGCGCCAGAATCGCTATTCGTTTGTCCTTAATATCCATATTCTAAAGTGCCTAAACCTGTCCCGCCTGTCCTGAGCATCGCCGAAGGGAGCGAAGCCGAGGGAGTAAGCTAAAGTGCCTAAAGTGAAAAGCTAATCCATAATTTTAGGCACTTTAGGCACTCCAAACTTTAGCTCACTGCCTTTCTTCGCACTTCTTTCTTTATTCTCTGAATATGTCCTCTGCCTAAACCTTTGACTTCACATCCGAGCTCGAAGTACTGGCGGATTTTCTCATCGTTTAATATCCCGAAGCAGTCGATGACCGCCAGAGCAGTTCCTGCCCATTCGACTATTTTATCCGGTTCGAGCTGCAAGTACGGTTTGTGCGGGACAGCAAGTATTATTGCTTTGGCACCGGCCAGTGCGGCAGCAAGGTCGTGCTGGATGCGAATATTGACCAGCTCTTTTTGGTTATGGAAAAATCTTGCAAGGGAATGTCCGGGTGCCGGGTAGGTATCCTGTTTCTCCAGCTCGTACCAGTGTTCGACGTATGGGTCATGTACCTGCATTTCAGCTCCCATCTCGGTTAGCTTTCGAACGATTATCTCAGAGCCGCTGTAGCGGGTATCACCGACATCCTGGCGATAGCTGGCGCCGCACAAGAGTATCTTGGTGCCGGCTGTTTGATGACCCATGTTGCGAAGAGCATCTCTTATCAGTTCCGCTGCATGAAGGCCGCGAGTATCGTTAATATCGATTGCCGTTGTTGTTATCTTGAATATATCGTCATCGAAGCCCAGAATGTGCTTGTATGCCCAGTATCCAAGCCCTCCATCTTTGGGCAGGCAGTATCCGCCAATACCAGGGCCGGGAAATATGATGTTGTTGTGAGTGGGCCGGACCTTGATTGCCTTGATGACTTTAATCAAATCCACTCCATTGCGCTCTGCGAACAAGCTCCACTCATTAAGAAATGCCAATATCGTTGCGCGGTAGGAATTTTCAACAATCTTGGTTGTCTCTGATTCGATTGGCCGGTCCATAATGCTCAGCGGATATTGTTCGGTATTAAGCACTTCACACAGGAATTTTTCGACTCGGTCTCTTGCTTCTTTATTACAGCCGGAACAAACCCGCCAGAAATCTCGTATTGATGAAACGTATTGTCTGCCGGGCATGACCCGCTCGAAGCTGTGTGCTAATATTGGTTCTGTGTCTATGCCCCGTGCCGTAAAGGTCTTTTTCATAATCGGCCAGGCTACAAACTCTGTTGTCCCCGGTGCCACGGTCGTCTCTATAAGTGTCAGGCATTTGGGTGGGACCTTTTCACCGATAGTTTTTATAGTTGCTTCCAGCGCTGCCATTTCCGCTTTGCCGGTTTGCATATTGCCGAGGTCTTTTTTTGTGTAATCGCACTGCACGTCAACCACGACGCAGTCCGCTAATTTAAGGCAGTCGCTGTTATAGGTAGCCACCAGGGTCTTCTTTTCAAGCACACAGCGGGCAATCATCGGCTCGACCTCAGGGTCTTCGGCCTTAACTGGCGATTGGCCTCGGTTAAGTAGCGGTATCTTCCAGTAGCTTCGGGTGCTGGGACGTTGGCAGCCAATCACAAATTTGCTGGGTTTGCCGGTTTGTTTATCGACGGTGTCAGCAATAATAGCTGCCATAACCGCCCCTACAAAGCCAACACCCATCACTACAACGATTTCCTTACCTTCGCCCTGCGCCGATTCTACCAGCGACTCGATTCGCTTAAGCTCTGCTGCGTAATCACTTTCTTGGGGAATATCAAATTTTTCGCCTTCCGGGCTTACTGAATATTCAGCCATTGTTTATCGTCCTTAAAGTGTTTTCATTTATATCTGGTTTCGTATCGAATATATCGGGCTATGCACTCTTTGCACGATATACATTACATACGGCAAAACATCGCCGAAAGTTTACCAGCAAACTCTCGTATATCAAGTATTTTCCCTTTCCATCTTCTGTTTAGACATTTACTAATTTTCCACCTCTTTGAGGGATATTCACACATACTTTTGATTGTCTTTGCGGGAAATCCTTTGTATAATCCGAATTTCAGACTTGCTGCGCCAAGTGCCCGCTGCGCCGGAGCGTCAGCCATCGGCTTCGCCTGCCTATCGGCAAGGCCGATGGCCGAGAGGCGAGCGAGGCGAGCGCAGCACGGCGAGTAAGATTTTTTTGAGGTTAAAGATGGCGAAGAAAGAAAAAGTAGTATTGGCATATAGTGGCGGACTGGATACCAGTGTAATCCTGCCCTGGCTTAAAGAGACCTATGGCTACGAGGTGATAGCTTTTGCAGCGGACTTAGGCCAGGGCGAGGAATTAGCGGGGATTAAACGAAAGGCGCTGTCAAGTGGAGCAGCCAGGTGCATCGTCAAGGACCTGCGGAGAGAGTTTGTCGAAGATTATCTGTGGCGGCTGCTCAAATCCGGCGCTGTTTACGAGAAGCAGTATCTGTTAGGAACCAGCATTGCCCGGCCTTTAATCGCAAAACACCAGGTCGAAGTCGCCCACGCAGAAGCCGCAGAAGCGGTAGCTCACGGGGCGACTGGTAAGGGCAACGACCAGGTGCGGTTTGAAGTAAGCTATATGGCACTGGACCCGACGCTGAAAATTGTAGCGCCCTGGAAAGACCCGAAGTTTACATTAACTTCGCGTGAAGCTGCTGTCGATTATGCCAAAAAACACAAGATTCCCATCGAACAAAGCAAAAAGAAAATCTACAGCCGCGACCGCAACCTCTGGCATCTCAGCCATGAAGGAGCCGACCTCGAAGACCCTGCCAATGAGCCGAAAGACGAATTGTTTGTTATATCTCAGCCGGTATTGAAGACGCCGGATAAACCGGATTACATTACAATCGCTTTCCACGAAGGGCTGCCGATAAAACTGGATGGCAAGCTAACCAGCGGCGTGAAGCTAATCGAAGCATTGAACCGGCTCGGCGGCAAACACGGCGTCGGTCAGGTAGATATGGTCGAAAACCGGCTGGTCGGTATAAAGTCACGAGGTGTCTATGAAACACCTGGCGGGACGATTCTTACCGTTGCTCACAATGCCCTGGAGAGCGTAACGCTTGACAGAGAAACTATGCACTACAAACAGCAGGTTGCCCTGAAATACGCTGAATTGGTCTATTACGGCCTGTGGTTTTATCAATTGCGTGAGGCGCTTGATGCGTTTATTGACGTTACCCAGCGAAACGTTACAGGCGAAGTCAAGATGAAGCTGTTCAAGGGCCGATGCACCCCCGCAGGCATAAAAAGCCCGAATAGTCTTTATCGAACAGACCTGGCCAGCTTTAAAATGGGTGCCGAATATGACCCTACCGATGCAACCGGTTTTATTCGGCTGTTTGGCTTGCCTCTGAAGGTCGCCGCAGCGGTTCACAAAAAAACGAAAAGTTCAAAGTGAGCTGTATATTGATTTTTACAATTTAAGAATCCGTGTAAACTTGTCTCGCCATAGTTTTACGACGGCGGATCAGTGTCTAAAAGAGTCAGTGTTGGTTCGTGTCTGAAAAATCCTCGAAATCCGCGATTTCAAATACCATAACATCTTTAATTACAAACACTTAACTCTCTGTGTCCTCCTTGTCCTGCGTAGCTCGTCCCTAAGGGACAGGTGCCACAGGTGCTCGTAAGAAGCGAAGCATGGATATGGCTTTGAAAAATTATTGAGATTTTTTCGAAAAAATACTTGATATATTGTTAGATATATGGTAAAATACCATTAAAATATGATAAATATCAAACATTTTAGCAGACAATTCATTTCTAAATAAATCCGTGTAAACTTGTCTCGCCATAGTTTTAACGACGGCGGATCCGTGCAACCTCGTCCTGAGCTTGGCCTGCGGTGAGCAAGGTCGAACCGTCGAAGGAATCCGTGGTTAAGGTTAGATTTTTCAATGCCGAGATTCAGCGCTACATTTTCTGTTTCAATATACATTCCTCAGAAGCTATGCGCTCTATTTGTCGCCATAAAGCTTATTTATCGCGACCTGATATACGGCCATACATTTAGAAAAATCCCCCTTACCAGAGGCAAATACGCTATCGTTGATGTCGAAGATTATGAAAAATTAAAGCAGTATAAATGGCACATCAGAGGCGGAAAAACAAGCAGGACTTTTTACGCGGTCAGAATAGTGGGTACTGGGAAAAATCGAAAATACATTAATATGCACCGCGTTATTATCAATGCGCCGGATGGTATGGTTGTTGACCATATAAACGGTAATGGTCTGGATAACAGAAAGGCCAATCTTCGCTTAGCGACTATTGCCGAGAATTCAAGGAACAGGCCAAAGATTAGGAAAGCGACACGCTCGAAATATAAAGGCGTCAAGAAAGTCACAGGCGGGAAAAGATGGTTTGCCGTAATTGGTTATAATTACAAGAGAATATATTTAGGCAGTTTCGATACCGAGAAAGAGGCCGCCTCGGCCTGCGATAAAGCGGCGAGAAAGTATCATGGCGAGTTTGCGAGAACAAATTTTTAGGTAGTGGGTCAGTATGAAAAATCATAGGAAAATTATAAAAGGGCTTGATAAAGGAATAAAAAAATATGTAGAAATTTTGCGAGCAGAAGGTATCGAAACCTATGAATCTTGCGAAGGCGGGAAAGGCCATTCCTATTCAGAGCCAACAATCTGTTTTCATGGTCAAATACAAGAGGGTTTTCGGGCTTTGGCTATAGCTTTAGAAAATGGCCTGCCTGTAAGCGAAATAAGGCAGTTTTGGTCTATAGAGGACAAACAGCCAGTTGGCCCTACTTGGGCAATTGTATTTTGGGCAAAAGGTAATGGTTGATTATTTATCAAGTCGTTTACAGTGGTCACATTTACGATTTCCGCCAGTGCCCTCCCTTAAATTACGCCTTTCGATATTATTGCCTTCGGTGCAATCAGTGTTGTCATGGAATACACCTGACTCTTTGGCGTGCCAAGGTTTTTTCTTAGCCATAATCACAATCTCCTTAATTAAAATTTTAGCTAATCTATGAAACTAAATGAAATTATAGCATTTTTATAGGTCTTTGACAAGTGAATATGGTCGCTAAAAAGCGATTTTTAATTTGACTGAGCCGTTTTGCCAATGTATAATTTAGATATGCCTAAGCGGTCAAGAAAGAAAAACCTTGATTTTAACCAGCTTGCCAAGTATATTGTAGATGATGCAACAAGTGAGGAGTTGCTAAGTAAAGCTATCAACGAAGGCAAAAACCCTGCTGCTGTGCTTTTGGGACGTCTTGGTGGGCTTAAAGGCGGAAAAGCACGAGCCACTAAATTAACAAAAGCACAGCGTTCTGAGATTGCCAGAAAAGCCGCAAGAAAAAGATGGGGATATGAAGATTAATCTCTTTTAATTGGGTTTACGTTCTGGGTATTCAACAGGCATCGAAAGTTCGTGCAAATCTTCTCTAAAATCAAAACTCATTTGTATTTGTGCGCCGTGAGGATTATTATCGTTGTAGCTGTCGAGGTCTGTTTTAAGCTGTTTACAATCGCCTACTACACTTTGCCTTCGTTGCTGCAATGATAATCGCATATGGTCTGGCGGGGCTAATTTAATATCAGCCCACAGCCAGCCTTGTTCATACCGGGCAGCATGTTTTGTGCGAACACTACGTCCTTGAGGGTCTGTATAATATTCATCTCTTGCTGCTTGAGAGAGTGCACGAGCGCATTGTTTTTTTGCGCTGTCGCGAAAAGGCTTTTCCCAAAGTCCTTGCAGTATCGCCCATTCGGCGACCTTATTCATATCAATTTCAATCTTTCCAGTTTCTTTGAGATACTTATTTATGATATTTTGACAGTATTCTTTTTGAGTCTTTTTCAATTTTACTTTCATTTGATGTTCTCCTGTTAATTTACATTGACTGCAATACTGCGTCCCCATCCATCGGTTAAAGCAGAATTTGCAACTATATCTCTGACTTTGACGAGCATTTCGCGGTTCGCTGAATAGCCGATTTCTCCCCTATGTTGAAGTTGGCCAACAATTATTCCAGGATGTATTTGAATTGTGTGAGCAAACTGAATGATGCGTGTTTTAGAATAAAGAGGACTCACTCGCAATACAAACGAATTTAGTTTTTCTGTGGGCACAAGTATATCAGAAGCCTCTGCATCCGCTTTGCGTTCAGCTCCTACTTTAGCAATTGAGGGAATTTGTCCGTCTCCACATAAATCGTCGTCTATCGAGGCGTCCTCATGGACAACATGAAAAAACTCATGTAAAAGAGTAAACCAAAACCCATCAATTCTATCATATCTAAGTGAAACCACAATAATTGGAGAATCCTCATCTAACCAAATAGTAGCACCGTCTATTTTGCTATTACGTAAAGGTTCTATCACAAGAAATCTGATACCGTATTCTGCAAGTATTTTTGGCACATGCCTCGCTTCTTCTGGAAAAGCTGCTAATTCGCGCAATTCAAGTGATGCTTTTTTGAGAGTGGATTTCTTAAGAAGCGGAACTTGAAGGGCGTTGCCCAAATGTTTTGCACGAAAACACCACGCTTTTTGTTCCGCAGTTAAGGTTTGTGCTTCAGTAGGCTTACGTGTAACCACACTGATTTGCGGTTCTTCCTCTAAAGAGTTAATTTCAAAAAACTGGCACAATGATTTTTCTTGTTCTTGTACTGATGTTGTGTGTGGTATCCATCCACGCCGTTCCATATCTTTAATTGGAGCATAATCATATAAAAGTGCTCGTTTTTCTATTTGGTTAGGATTTGTTTTGGCTAATGACAACCTGTATTTGGATTCAAGCCGCATCCAATTTTCGGGTTTAATTCCAAAAGCTGCTCCAAGAGAAATAGCCATTTCAGGGGTAATAGTTTTCTTACCTTGAATAACTGCATTTATAGTTGGGAGGGGGCGTTTTATTATTCTCGCCAAATCGGCTTGTGTCCATCCACGTTTTTGAAGTAAACGCCTTATCTCATCGCCCGGTGTATTTATTGATTCATTTTTCATAGGCTTATCCTTCTTAATTTTATCTAAATTCTAAATTTTGGCTCATTTTTAGCTTGACTTATTACCCCTGTCAAGACATTTTTTATGCTTTTTAGTAAAAAGCATAAATTTTTCTTGCATTTACTTGACCGCTCAAGTATAATAGTCAGTATGAATCGATTGACCAGAAAAATCCCCCGAAGCAGGCTTCGGGGCTAAATATATGGTAAAAATCTGGAAAATACAGAAATGGGAAGAAACAACGCCCTTAATATTTATTTGTTGTGGTCATTAATATAGGTAATGTAAGTGTTAAAATGGTCATTGTCATAACAGAATCTTTTATCAAATCCTCTTGTCCAGACTCGTCCCGACCTGCCATTATTCTTCAGTACGGATGTAGAGATATTTTTGAACCTGCTTATTAGACGGCCTATCGGTATTGGAGAAAACCATAATAATAAATGGACGTGATTACTACACACGGCCAGTGCACCTACTTTAAGATTGATACGCTTGGCCTCGTTTAAAATGGCACGACGAACAATTTGTTTTTCGTCATTCCGTAATTTGAATGTTGCCCCTTTTTGCAGGAAACTGCATAGTTCAAAAAGTTCTTTGTTACCATCAAGTACCTTACCGTTCTTTACATATCTGCGTTTGTCACCTTGCAGCCAGCTTCCGTACGTAGTCCATGTCAACATATATCCAAGAGTTTTCGCCATGGTTGAGATGATAATAGTGACAAGATATTTATACAACATTTTATTTATTATTTAGCCCCCAAGCCTGCTTGGGGGGATAATTCAATTTTTCATTGCCTTTTTCAACGATTGGGATACACTGATAAAATACAATGGAGGTATTGTTGTGGTACCGGATTGGATTTGGTTTGTTTTTATTTTCGCAACCGGCTGTTGGCAAAAAAGACAAGTTGACTATACCTGCAAAGATATGCAAGCATCATTGTTTTGAGTAGAGATTGATGGTATATTAAAAAAGTAAAGTGGTAAAAGTAGAAAGGCAAAAGTACCGGCTATGGTAGCGATAAATCAAATAAAAAAGTTCGGCAGGCAAATCGGCGAGCAGTTCCACGCTGAACGGGTAATATTATTTGGTTCTTATGCTCAAGGCAAGGCCACAGCGGATTCTGATGTTGATTTATTAGTCATCGGTCCGTTCAAAGGCAGAAGTGTTGACAAATCCGTAGAAATCCGAATGAAGTTGCGGCCACAATTCCCTGTGGACATTCTCATCAGGACACCTGAAAAAGTGCATCAGCGAATAAAAATGGGCGACCAATTTATACGGGAGATTCTTAAAAAAGGAAAGGTGCTTTATGAAGCCAATGACCGCTGAGTGGGTTGCCAAGGCCGAGGCGGATTTTGCCACTGCACAACGAGAAAGCAGGGTGAGGAAAAATCCTAACTATGACGGCATCTGTTTTCATTATCAGCAATGTGCTGAGAAATATCTCAAAGCCCGCCTATGTGAGGCGGAAATCCCTTTTGGTAAAACTCACGACTTGGTTGCATTGTTAGAACAAGCTCTTAAAGTTGAACCTAATTGGGAAATTTTTCGTGAGGACCTTGCTTACCTCTCGGATTTTGCAGTGGCATTCCGCTATCCAGGCGAATCTACTGATAAGAAATCCGCGGTTGAAGCCAAACGTCTTTGCAGCTTCTTTCGCAAGATAGCCCGTAGTGCATTGAGATTAAGAACATAAGAAGTGAGCAAAAAAAATATAATAAATCACAAAGGATTGCTGTGGTTTTACCGAATTGGTTTGTGTTTTCGTTTATTTTTGCATTTGGCTGTTGTATCGGCAGCTTTCTGAACGTTGTTATCTACCGCTTGCCTCTCGATAAATCCATTATAACTCCGTCTTCTGCCTGTCCTGCATGCGGCAAACACATCCGTTTTTATGACAATATACCGCTTCTCTCCTGGCTGGTTCTGGGTAGAAAGTGTCGATATTGCAAAGCTCCGATTTCAGTGCGTTATTTTATTATTGAGCTATTGACCGGCCTAGTCTTTCTCGGCCTTTTTATTTTGTACTTTCGCGCTGAGTTGCGGGCCGGTATCCCGCCGTTTTTAAGCGGTGGATGGCTTATTTATCTTATCTCTATAATTATGTTAGCTGCTTTTATTGCCGTCTCGGCAATTGACTTGGAGTTATGGGTTATTCCGCTATCTATTTGCTGGTTTGTTACCGCGGTCGGATTGATTGGCTCGGCTGTAGGGAGTTATTTAATCGACCCTGCATTGGTTCGTGCATACTCGCTTTTGCCGGTCGCCACAGCGAAGACCGGCTCGCTGGCAGCCGGTGCAGCGATGGGACTAATTATATCCTTAGTGCTTCTGGCAACTGGTTTAATCAAAGGAAGTTACGAATCCGAGGATGGTCAGGACAAGCAAAGGACAGAAGACAGAGGGCCCTTCGACTGCGCTCAGGACAAGCAGAATACAGAAGACCCTTCGACACTTCGACGAGGCTCAGTACAGGCAAGCTCCCCTCGACCTCCCTTGGGACAGGCAGGGCAGGCAGAAGACGGAGGACAGAAGACCCTGCTTCGCCCGAATGGCTACGCAGGGCAGGCAGAGGATGGAAGCGAGCAAAAATTCAATCACCGTTTGGAGGCATTTAAGGAAATCATCTTTTTACTACCGATTATTATTTGTTCTGTGGTTGCTATGCGGGTTATCGGCGAACGTCCATGGTGGGTGAATTTTTCACAACATCCTGCTATTGCAGGGCTTCTGGGCAGTATGTGGGGCTATTTTGTCGGCTGTGGAATCGTTTGGGCTGTCCGCATATTCGGCACCTTTGCATTTGGAAAAGAGGCGATGGGGCGAGGCGATGTGCATTTAATGGGGGCTGCGGGAGCTGTGATTGGTCCTCTTTTCGTAGTTGTGGCATTTTTTATCGCACCATTTTTTGGCCTGGCGTGGGCGGGTTTTCAAATGTTTTTTAAAAAAATTCGGCAAATTCCTTACGGCCCATTCTTGTCTTTGGGTATATTTGCTGTTATGATTTTACATGACCGGATTCGAGATTATATCAAATTCGTTCTCGAACCACTGATTGGCAATTGGTAACTGGTGATTGGTAACTGGTAACTGGTAACTGGTTATTGGTAATTGGTAATTGGTGATTGAAAATCATAAGATGGAATTGTAGCACGTAAATTAAGGAGAAACAAAGATGCAAACCGCCAACAAAAAAACAATCGCTCTTATAATTGGTCTTGTATCAATTACATTTTTGTCCGGTTGTAGCGGCTTTCCTACAAATTGGAAGAAAAAATACAAGGCCCTCAATATCGAGCATCAAAATACGTTAGGTCTGCTCGAGCGCGAAAGAGCAGAAAAGGGCCAGCTCGGCGAGAAAGTTACAGAAAATCAGCAAACAATCGAGGAACTGCAAAGACAGATTGCAGAACGTCAAAAGACCCCGGCAGAGGCAACCGGATTTGGAGAGGGCTATGACGTTTCCTTCGACCCATCCGCAGGGACGATTACGGTAACGCTCTCGAACGAAATATTGTTCGACTCCGGAAAAGCCACTCTCAAAAAAGCGACCAGTGCCGAGCTTGACCATATTCAAACGGTATTGAAGAGCAAATACGCCGGCAAACAAATAGATGTTGTAGGGCATACCGATACGGACCCAATCAAAAAATCTTCCTGGAAAGACAACTGGGAACTTTCAGCTCAACGTGCGCTTACGGTGACCAGGTATCTTATCAAGCGAGGAATCCCTAAAGATAAGATTCGAGCAGCAGGTTGTGGTGAGACCCGGCCAATCGCTTCCAACGCAACCGGCAGTGGTAAGGCGAGAAACCGCAGGGTTGAAATTGTCGTCTATATGAAGTAGATGCGTTTATGCGTAAATGAACGGATGAGTTGGGATTCACTACCTGTTAATAACATCTAGCGCGGTTTGTGCAACAAATTTAACATCAGCCACGGATTTCACTAATTACTCGGATTTGTTGCCACGAAGGCACTCGTCTCGGCGAAGACTCTCCGAGCCGTAGCCGGACGAAGGAACGAATCTTAGCCACAGATCCGCCTTCGCTAAAGCTACGGCGAGATAAATCCGCCTTCGCTAAAGCTACGGCGAGATAAATCCGCCTTCGCTAAAGCTACGGCGAGATAAATCCGCCTTCGCTAAAGCTACGGCGAGATAA
>Ga0307432_1000132_pt1 | contig 62131 bp, 62 predicted proteins | sample SalMarWE160150MG_FD_202158 | JGI IMG/M metagenome (GOLD analysis project Ga0307432, IMG submission 202158) | Salt marsh sediment microbial communities from the Plum Island Ecosystem LTER, Massachusetts, United States - WE1603-150 | ecosystem: Environmental > Aquatic > Marine > Intertidal zone >...
ATGTATCAATGTTGTTAGCTGTTAATCAGCCTGACCGCTAACGTTTTGCAAATATGGATAGGCTGGGATTCCTGAGCCATCCACTTATCAGAACGTTGATATGTTTTTCTTGTGTATTCACTTTAAAATTAGCACTTTGCCCAGCTTAGCTATATTTGCTGTTAGCCTTAGTTTGTATTATTAATTTAATCAACATAAGTTTCCCTTATAATCGCCTTTACCTCTTTTATCTCAGACTTTGATAATTTACCAAGTTCTTTTACAATTCTCTGTTTATCGATTGTCCTTATTTGATCAAGCACAATCCATCCAATCTTATTATCATGCTTAATTTCAACTCGGGTTGGAAAGTTTTTTGAACTAGTTGTCATTGGTGCAATAACTACTGTTCTTAAGTATTTATTCATTTCATCTGGTGAAATAATTACACAAGGTCTTGTTTTTTTAATCTCACTGCCAATTGTAGGATCAAGATTAACCAACATTATTTGATATTGCTTTATTTCCATTCCTCTAAGTTTTCATTCTCAAAGACATCATCAAAAAGCAATTTATCATCACCATTCTCATTCATTTGCTTAAATGCTTTATCCCATCCTTTCCTGGGCCTCGAAAGTGGCCTTAAAATTATTTGTCCCTTTTCTAATATCAAATCAACTGTATCTCTGATATTATATCTCTCAAGAATAGTCTTACTTATTCTTATACCCTTTGAATTTCCTATTTTTATTATTGATACTTCCATGTTGTAAATATTTTAAATGTAATTACAAAGTTAGTACATTTATTTTAGTTTTACAAATTAAGGCTAACGTTTTGCCGGTATGAAACGTTGCGCACTTCGAAGCACTTTCGTATCAGACCTTTGCTGAAGTTGATTAAATGTTATGTTGCTCAAATATACCACTATCCGCGCAATGTTTTATGACCGGCTGTTAGCAGCTGGCAGTTTATGTCTCTTATTAAATAATTTCCTTAATCCGTGTACTATAAATAATACTAATGCTATAAAACCAGAAAATACAGATGTATTCTCAACTCCTGCATCAAAGTCATCAATTGGAATTTTATTTTTCAAAATAATCCCTAGAAATAATAATACCAAATATATTCGAATCAATAATTTGAGATTTTTATTTTTTACTATCAATTCATACAGGACTAAAATTATAAATGATATAAGTACAGTCCAACCTCCAAACAAAACATCAATAAGTAAGTTATCCCTCTCAATCTGCTCTAATACTTTTAAATAGTTTAGATAATTAAGTGTGGTAATTATTAGTAACACCACTGAAAGAATCAGGAAGATATATTTAGTTATTAATCTCATTTGTCTTTTCATTCCAAATTCCAAGATTATTATCCTTTGCGTATTTTTCTGCTTGTATTAATTTCTCAATAAAGTTATTATAATCCTTTTTTCGAATATAGTCTTTAACGTATGGCTTCTCGTCTTTCATCATTTTGTTATGCTCACGTCTCATTCTTATATTCTCAAATAATCCATAAGAACCAAATATTGGAGGTTTCATTCCTCGTAATGTTGGTTTTTGCATCGTTCCTCCTGGAAAACACCCTTGTTTAACAAGAAATAAGTTTAAAGTGTCAGACTTACTAACAATCCAACAATAGGTCATTTTGGAATCAGGTTCTGATGTCATTGTAGGCCCCATACTCGAAACTGGAATCACTAAAGCGTCCGGATTTTTATTAAACCATTGATTTATCAGTGAATCTGAATTATCTGAGCGTGGCGTTCTAAAATACCCTTGGCCTAACAAACAATAAGTATTTGAACTGTCACTCTCAAAATACCCAAATATTGATTCGAACTTAAAACCCTCAAGTTTTTTAATATCCTTTATCTGTCCACTGCATGATAGCTGTAATAGAATCAATATTGGCAGTATGTAAATCTTATTAATCATTTTTAATTAATCAGTTGTGTCTGTGTCGTGCAGCCTGCTTGCTGCTAACTTGTATATAACAACACCTTTGTTAGTTTCCACAAAATACACAATAATTGCCTATAAAACAAATTGTTAGTCAGATACAAACGTATGTAAACGTATACAAACGTTTAATTCCGGATAAATTAAGAATTTTTTTGTATAAACAAATTGAGTCATAACATGCATTTGAATTTGCTCATCGGATTGAGCTTTATTATTTTCAGTACCTGCAGTGGACATATCGGTCAACCGCCTGTTGCTGCCGGCGAAAATAGTACGTATGTACAACAGGGCAAAGGATTAATAGATCCCGAAGGAAACACGATCAATACACGATTTTTAACTCCCGAAAGCTTTACAAGAGTTGGTACAAAAGAAAATTCATTTCAGGACTTTCTGCGTACACTGCCCCTAAAACCTCACAATACAAAAGTAAAGCTGTACGACGGAAGAATAAAGGAGAATCATGGTGTTTACTGTGCTGTGGCAGACCTCGGAATTGGGACAAAGGATCTGCACCAGTGCGCCGATGCAGTCATGCGGTTAAGAGCAGAATATCTTTATGAACAGGAACAATACGAAAAAATTCATTTCAACTTCACAAACGGCTTTCGCGCAGATTATTCGGAATGGATGAAAGGGAAAAGAATACAAGTGGATGGAAATAATGCCCGGTGGATACAGTCGGTTCAGCCATCAAATTCATACAGCGACTTTTGGAAATACATGGAAACCATCTTTACTTATGCGGGTACCCTTTCCCTGTCAGGGGAACTGCAACCGACAGTCATTGAAAACATACGTATAGGCGATGTATTTATCCGGGGAGGTTCACCGGGTCATGCGGTAATTGTTGTGGATATGGCGGTAGATGAACAGGGAAAAAAGATCTTTCTCCTCGCCCAGAGTTATATGCCTGCCCAGGAGATCCAGGTGCTGAAAAATCCGGAGGATGAAGAACTTGGGCCCTGGTATTCAACCGATTTTGGAGAATTTCTGCATACCCCGGAATGGACATTCGAAAAAACCGACCTGAAACGATTTGCCGAAGAATAAATCAGCAAAGTTTTTTACAATAAGAAAATTTCATTTTCACAGATTTTTGTATTTTTATTTTTTGTACAAATACAATACTTCACCTAAACTATTTTTATTTACTCATTAAATTCTTGTATTATGGAACCTATGAAAAGCTTAGTACCAATGGCAAAGTGGTTGTTAAGAATTACAGTTGCCCTGATCGTATACGGTGCATTTTTAAACACTGCATTGTCATTTACATTCAGCGGAGCAGGGTATTACTTTGCTCTTTTAATGGTTATTTTCACCATTTTGTTGCTGGTTGGAGGATTCCTGAAAAAAAGCTCCATGACAGTAATTTCAGGTTTGTTAATCCTGGTACTTTCGGTGATCCTGATGTTTACCGGAGGGATCAGTCTTGGAAGCATTATTGCCAACTTTGCCACTGCAGCCATCGGATTTTATTTTATGGCACGGGGCAACTTGGGATAATAAAGTTGAAAAAGAAATAAAAAAGCTGATTATGCGGTAGTATAAATTACACTGAAAGTCTTACAATAACTATGTAACTGCATTAAACGACCCTGCTTTACCGGCAGGGTTTTTACATACAATGCCGACCGTTATATTATCACGTATGGAAGTACATCCTGCAATTGTTCGTTTTACAAACCGGAAAACATTTGATTTACCTGCCGGATCTGCCTGAATAGATTTTTTACACTTGATGTGAAATTGAACTAAATACGATCTTTTTTGACTGCCCGGGTTGAACTGGTTCCTGAGGGGAAATATTTTCCGGGATTGTTTAAAGATATCCATAAGTTTTCTGCAACCTGTATATCCTGTAAATCAATCGTATGATGGCCTGAGAAATATTGTTTTTAAACAGATCGAAAAAAGAATGCAACAGAACAATTGATCACTTCTTTCAACCGGCTGTAATTTATGCTCTGGCAATGCTTATTATTCTTTACACTACTGAATATCCGGCAAAAGGGAATTTAGATATTAAATTATTCCCTGATCAATCATTGCGTTGGCAACCTTCAGAAAACCGCAAATGTTGGCTCCGCGTACGTAATCAATGTAACCGTCGGCTTGCTGTCCGTGGTGTTTGCATGCTCCATGAATCGATTTCATGATCTGATGCAGACGCTGGTCTACTTCATCCTTAGTCCAGCGCAGTTTCATTGCGTTCTGTGTCATTTCCAGTCCTGATGTTGCCACGCCTCCTGCATTGGCAGCTTTTCCCGGACAGTACAAAAGTCTGTTCTTGCGGAAAATATCTATTGCTTCCGGTGTACAGGGCATATTTGCTCCTTCACAAACGCAGATACACCCGTTTTTCAGCAGGTTCAGGGCGTCTTCTTTATTCAGTTCGTTCTCGGTGGCACACGGAATAGCAATATCACATTTTACTTCCCAGGGATGCTTATCAGGAAAGAAGCGGGCACTTTTAAACTCATGTGCATAAGGTTCAACTATATCTTCATTACTGGTTCGTAATTCAAGCATATAATCAATTTTTGTTCCGTTTACACCTTCTTCGTCATATACATAACCGTCGGGACCTGAAAGTGTGATAACCCTGGCACCCAACTGGTTAAGTTTGGTCACAGCTCCCCATGCCACATTGCCAAAACCAGAAACAGCCACCTTCTTGCCTTCAATTTTTTCTTTGCGGTCAGACAGCATTTCTTTGGCAAAATAAACCACTCCAAATCCTGTGGCTTCAGGCCTGATCAAACTTCCACCCCAGTTTATGCCTTTCCCGGTAAGTATTCCGCTGAACTCATGGCTAAGCTTTTTGTACATACCGAAAAGGAAACCTATCTCGCGTGCTCCAACTCCAATATCACCTGCCGGCACATCAGTTTCAGGACCTATAACTTTCCATAATTCCAGCATGAATGACTGACAGAAGCGCATGATTTCATTGTTTGACTTACCTTTAGGTTGAAAATCAGAACCTCCTTTTCCCCCACCCATTGGCAAAGTAGTAAGTGCGTTTTTAAAAATCTGTTCAAATCCCAGGAATTTGAGTATGCTCAGATTTACACTGGGGTGAAATCGCAAACCGCCCTTGTAAGGACCTATGGCATTATTGAATTGAACCCTGTATCCCCGGTTGATATGCACTGTTCCTTCGTCATCCACCCAGGGAACTTTAAAAGTAAGTACCCTGTCGGGCTCGATCAGTCTTTCTATTATTCCTGCCGTGTGAAAATGCGGGTTGTTATTGTAAACATCTGCTATCGATTCCAGAACCTCATGCACTGCCTGTAAGTATTCCTGCTCTCCCGGATTTCTGTGCTCCAGATCCTGCATTATTTTATCAATATCCATGATTCAGAGTATATATGGTATTTTAAAGTTAGAGCATTCATAACAACTCTCAAAAAGCTTTGTTAACATTACATAAAGATAGATATACATTGGAGTTGAATCTTATGATATTCATCATTATAATCTAGTGTAATAATGCAATTGAAAAAGAATGATTTGAAGGACTTGCTCATGAAAAATAGCCGAAAGGGGTTGCTAATAAAAAATAGAATACCCTATTTTGTAAGAAAAAATTGGAATCGGTAAGAGTTGATAAATGGCTTTGGGCAGTGCGGATTTTTAAAACCCGGGCACTGGCTACCGATGCATGCAGGCATGGACGGGTGCTGGTTAACGGACTTCCGGCAAAACCTTCCAGAGAGCTGAGAAGCGGCAGCAAGGTTACTGTTCGCAAACCACCTGTTTTGTATTCCTATAAGGTAAAGGAAATTGTTGAAAAACGGGTATCAGCAAAAATTGTCGATCAATACCTGGAAGACCAAACTTCGCTGGAAGAACTTGATAAACTGAAGGTAAATGATACATTTTTCTTTAAACGGGAACGGGGAACCGGAAGACCTACGAAAAAAGAGAGAAGGGAGATAGATAAATTAAAAGGACAGGGTTAAATAATATATTCATGTTAATAGCACAGGAAAAAAGAAAGGAGAATATAGCGGAATACATTTTGTATATGTGGCAGGTGGAAGACACGATCAGGGCATGTAATTTTGATATGGACCTGCTTGAAGAAAGGATTATTTCACAATTTTCGAACAACAATAAAACCAAACAGGAAATAAGTAACTGGTATGCAAACCTGATTGTAATGATGCATGAGGAAAATATTAAAGAAGCAGGTCATCTTACCATGATAAACAACATAATAAACGATTTGAACGACTTGCACAAACAATTGCTGGTAAATAAGAAGGATACAAAATACCTTGAACAGTACTTCCTGGCATCTCCGAACATACATGAAATTGAAAAAAGGCTCGGAAGAGAACCTGTCAATGAAATTGATACCTGTCTTACTGCTTTGTATGCCTTACTTCTCATGCGTTTAAAGAAAAGAGAGATCACACGTGAAACCCTTGAGGCAATGCAAACATTCAGCAATCTTCTTGCCTTATTATCAAACTGGTACAAAAAAGTGGAACATGGGGAAGCAGACTTATAACAAATTTGTTGTTAAGAGCATAAACAGGCTGAAGATCAGGATATCCTGTATCTGTTTCCGGTCATGAACCTGTTCAATTTGTCACGAATTGATTTGGGAGCCATACTCAAAAGCAGACCGGAAATTTTATATACACCCCCCGGTTGGATGAACAATTGGATCACTGCATCCGAATAAAAATAGGCGGTATCTTGGTTGATGAACAGGATGGTATCTTTGCCGGAAATGTTTGCCTGCAAAGTGTGTTTCTCATCAGTAAGATCGTTAATATCAATTCATTCGATATTTTTCAACAGGGCTCATTTTTTTTCAGAGAATAAACAATTGCAGAACATAAATTGAACTTCGGATCATAGCAAATGGCTTTCATAATTCGTATGAGTTTGTTATATTATTATAACATACAATACACGCGTAATGTTTTGGAAATGCCTTATTTTGCAACATTTTCAGCGTTTTTTCGTATGATTTTTATCAGGGATTTCTGAAATAATAAAAAAACTGGCTATCTTTAAGTTCTCTTGAGACCAATTCAGAAATTTTTAGATACTAAACAATTAACCAATTCTCATTTAAACGTTGTGAAATGAAAAAAAAACATATTAAAAAGGAGCTTAGAAAATTGATTTCTTTTTTACAGAAGATCAAAATTCCATCAAAAATCGCTTTTATCATAATGGGTATTGCCTCAACTATTTGGCTGTTAATACGCGTAATTCCAAAGCCTTCAAGGATATATTACCCCTGTATGAAAGCAACAGCCCCCATGGCTTATTCTTTTATTGCCTACCTGCTGAGTTTGGGATCGTTTACGTTTTTTATGAAAAAAGCTCATTCACATTTTAAGCAATCGAAATACGTACTGTCTGTCATGTTTGTTTTGGTTGCTTTGCCTGCGGGTATCATCACCGTTATAGAAAACAATGATAAGATTATAGCTGCTACCTTAGATGATCTTCAGCCGCAGCAACCGGGAAATGAACCCATAGGAGTGGCGAAAGGTATTTTCCCCGGGCGTGTGGTCTGGGAACACAATGTGGATGCGACGGATGAAAATTGCACAAACAGCTCAGGCGATTACTGGTTTATGAGCGCAAATACAGACCAGGATGTAGTGAATGTTATGTTTTCCGATGGTTTAAAGAATTTAACCGGTGCTTCTTCTAATGCCAATGCCTGGGATTCCATATTCTATTATTACAACAACACTCATGGCCGGGGTGATGCAGGGTATGTGTCAGGAGAAAAGATCGTGATCAAGATCAATTTGAACGGGATAAACGGATCGGGTAACAGTGCAATCAATACATCACCACAGATCTGTTATGCTTTGTTAAACCATCTGGTGAATATTGTGGGAGTAGCTGAAGCAGATATTCATATCGGCGATCCCAACTGTTCTATGAATGATGCAACATATAACGCGTTGTTTCCCTATTTTCCCAACGTACATTACTATGGAAATGGTGCAGGACTTACTTCACCGGTGCAGTCATCAACCCCGGTATTAAAATTCAGCGATGATGTTCACGAAATGTATATACCCCAATCATACCTGGATGCTACTTACCTGATCAATGTGCCGGTATTTAAAAAGCACCACAGATCGGGGATATCCATAAGCAGTAAAAATCACTTCGGTTCATTTGCACCATTTCACGGTGGAGCATGGGATATGCATTATACGCTTCCATCTCCCGATGCCACAGGTGAAGCCACTAACGGCGATTACGGTGCGTATCGTTGCTTTGTGGATATCATGGGACATGAACATCTTGGAGGAAAGACTGTTCTTTTCCTTGTGGATGGGCTCTGGGGATCCACCAACTGGGGACATCCCCCGATAAAATTCCGGATGGCGCCTTTTAACAACGACTGGCCGAATTCTTTGTTCATTTCCCAGGATCCGGTGGCTGTTCAATCTGTATGTTTTGATTTTCTTTATGAGGAATTTGATGAGGATCATCCTACGGAAGGTTTACCGGCTACGAGTGAAAAAGGACCCTTTTCACGTTTTCCGGGAACGGACGACTTTCTGCATCAGGCAGCCGACCCTGCCAACTGGCCCACGGACCCGGTTATAGAATATGATCCCGAAGGTGACGGATCGGTTCTTGGCAGTATGGGAACACACGAACACTGGAACAATGCAACTGATAAACAATATTCAAGGAACCTTGGAACCGGAAGCGGTATCGAACTGTTAAGCAAATTTGTTAAAGGTCCTTACTTTAATCCCGATAACAGCGGGATACTGAGCGAAAAAGTGACTGTGATTCATATAGACTCGTTCGACGTAAAATGGTTCGGTACGGATATGGGAATTTCCCGTTTCGACGGCGTTGACTGGGATACAATAAATACGGATAGTATTTTACTTACCGGCGGTGGGAAAGACGCGGGATTGCTTAATAGTTATATTAGAGACTTAGCATACGAAAGAACAGGTTACGGTCATGAAGTATGGGTTGCCACAGACAGCGGTTTATCTGTATTGGGCTATACTATTGACGGAGTGACATCTGCTACGACATACCATACAAATCACGCGAATCCTGATATTGATATTATTCATGATTCCATCAGGGTTGTTGGTGTTGATGCAAGGCACAACCGATGGATCGGAACCCCTGCAGGGATCAGTATTTACCATGGAAGTGACTGGGCAGATACGACCTTTTTCTTCAGTGAGAATCTTGAATGGGATGAATTGTCCGATGTAGAGCTTACTTCAATGGATTCGTATGATAAGGACACCATGATTTATATTACTTCCCATGGAGCGGGTGTCATACGGTATCAATACGATGCTGTTGACGGCTTTACGGGAGCCTCGGCATATGGTGAGGACTGGTCGGGTCTTCTCTCCAATACAGTGAATACGGTTACGGTGGTTGACACTATACAATGGATAGGTTCTGCCGAAGGTGCATACTGGCACACAGGTAACGAGGTGAAACCACAGTCGAAATGGGATTATTTTGATCTTGACCTGATATCCAAAAGCAGTAATGTAACTGCTATCGAAGTAGATAATAACGGCAATGTTTGGTTTGGTACCGATTCGGGCCTTGTGATCAGAACAGATCAAGGGTGGTATGAGTATACTGACGATGAGGGGATTATAAATCCTGTGGTTAACGATATTAAAAAAGATTTTAGTGATCATGTCTGGATAGCTACCGATGGAGGTGTGGAATACTTCTCTGATATTCCGGGTGTATTGGTAACTCCTGAATTATCGAGCCAGGCAATCAATATTTCAGCAAGTGAGATCAGCAGTACCTCAGCGAAGATATCATGGTCTAATGGTTCCGGATATAACAGGGCAGTATTTGTCAAGTCCGGAACAGAAGGAACGGTATTGCTTATTCATGGCACATATTACTGGCCTGAAAAGGTATTCGGGGAAGGAGATGAAACAGATGGCTGGTATTGTGTTTATAACGGAATATTGGACACTGTGCGTGTATCGGGATTAACAGCGGGCACAACATATCGTGTAATGGTTTGTGAATATGATAATGAAGCGGGATTTGAGATCTATCAAACCAGTGCCGCAACAGGCAATCCGGTGAATTTCAATACAGAACCATCAGGTCTCTTGCATAATGAGACCGATGCGATAACAGTATATCCTGTTCCGTTTGATAAACATTTGTATATAGAAATGAAAAATGTAAGCTCTGATTGTATTGCCAGTATTTACAGTGTGGACGGAAAACTGAAACTAAAGAACAGATTAACGAGTGCGGAGAATGAAATCAATACTTCAGCCCTGCCGGAAGGAGTTTATATACTGCAGATAACAAATGGTAAGAATAGCTATAGTTATAAAATCGTGAAATAACGAATACACCTGATCGTAGTATTAAAGGCCCTTATCGTATGATGAGGGCTTTTTTTCTAACATAATCGATTCACTGAAATAGTCGATAGTCTCAAGTCATCAACTTTTAAACTCCAACACACATGCCATGTTTTCGAACCACTCCCAGTGCGGTTCGACATTCTTTTTTATCTTCCACATAAAAAAGAATGCAAAAAAGGTCACCGTTGAATAAAAATCACTTGAATTACTACGGAAGGTTTTCTACCTGCGGAAACCAAACTCACTCCTCCTTCGTCGTCGCTCAAACAGGGTTCCTCAAAAGCCACCGCAACGAAAATCTTCCTCGAATTCGTACGTGATTTTTATCAGACGGCCCTTATTTTGTTTCGGCGGGCAAAGCCAGCAATCAAAACAGTCTCAAGATGCAAGTTCCATTATATCAACCGCTAAACAATTAAATCCCTAAACTGATCAATGCTCACTAATCACGATTCACGAATCAATAATCACCATTTACCAATTCCCCGATTAATAAATTTCTAACAACCCAATACCCCAACTTCCAATAAACAATTACACGATTCAACATTACACAACTCCGAACTCTAAATTCATCTTCAGTCTTCCGTCTTCGGTCTTCCGACTTTTTATATCTGTCAACTCATCAACTGATCAACATTTAAACAATTACACAATTAAACAATTACACATCTTTTTCTATTTCTTGCTATAACAATTTACTATTTCCCCTATAAACATTCTGTGATAGTCTTTTTTCGGATAGAATTTTTTGTCGGCATCGTGCATCAAAAAATGATCAGGATTCAGGTCATCATAATAAACCTTTTTGCATTCAATACATAAGCGCGATTGTTCATAGCCAATATTATTATATGGTGTTTTCAGCGGTCGTAATCCTGAAGATGCTATTTTATCAATGTTTTTTCCTGATTTTGTTCCGCAAAAATTCAGAATATCACGTTCTTGTTCAGTGAAAAAACTCAAAGTAAAAAACTCATTGTTGCTGGCAAACTCAAAGGTATACCTGGTTGGTCTAATAAAGCAAATGGCAACGGGTTTATTCCAGAATACTCCTATTGTGCCCCAACTGGCAGTCATTGTATTGAATTTATCCGGTGTGCCGGCCGTTATCAACATCCATTCATCGCCAATGGCCTTAATAAAATTATCAGTAAGATGCCGGGGTTCGGTTTTTTGAAACAATTCGTCAATCTTTTGCATATTTCTGAGTTTACAATATTTTTCAGGGTGCAATTTTTATAAAATATGTATATTTAGCAAATCAAATCAGTTATAATATTCCCCTGTATGTATGAATCTCTCAAGGTTTTAGACAAAGTCCGGTTAAATTTTAGCTCGGAGGGACTTCTTGTTCTATATCTCACACTGGCATTTATCATGTTCGGTGTTGCCCTGCAGATTAAACCAGAACATTTTAAAAACATCTGGAACAACAAAAGACTTCCTTTCATCGGATTTATTTCCCAGTTCCTGGTTCTGCCTGCTGTGACGTTTATTCTGATTGTGATCTTTAACCGCTTTATAACACCGGCAGTAGCCATGGGAATGATCCTGGTTGCCAGTTGTCCTGGTGGGGGATATGGCATATCCTGGCTGGTTTAACAATAGCAGGAATATGGTCAAAATGGAAACCTAAGGATTAGAAAAAAACAGAATTATTTACTTTTGAGTGTAATTTCATCTACTGAGGTAAACAAAAAAATATGAGCAAAAGGGAAACTATAGATCATTGGTCGCTGTTGTACTGGTGTACGAATTTCTTTCTTGTGAGACCGATACACAATTTTTTTTATCGCAGGATTGAGGTGAAACATGATGAGAAAATACCAAGAAATGAGCCGGTAATATTAGCGCCCAATCATCAAAATGCAGTGATGGATGCCCTTGCGCTTGTTGCCGGTATCAACCGGTATCAAATTGTGTTTCTTGCCCGTGCAGATGTGTTCACCAGCAAGCTGGTTAATAAAGTTTTGACCTTCCTGAAAATTCTTCCGGTATACAGAATCCGCGACGGACGCTCTCAACTTCAGAAAAATGTTGAGATCTTTGATTTTACTTCAAACATTCTGCGTAATAAAGTCAATCCACTTTGTCTGTACCCTGAAGGGAATCATGGAGATAAGAGGCGGATAAGACCTCTGGTTAAAGGCATTTTCAGAATTGCATTTATGGCTCAGGCAGACTATAAAACTAAGCCCGGAGTTAAAATTGTACCTGCAGGCATTGATTATGGCGATTATCGGAAATTCAGACAAACACAATTCATAATTTTTGGTGATCCTATTGAGGTTTGTCAATATTGGAAAGAGTATGAAGAAAATCCTGCAATTGCAATGAACCAGCTTAGAGATCACCTTTCCGATGAATTGAAAAAACTGGCAATTCACATTGAAACTGAAAAATACTATTATTTGTACATGGGCTTACGAAGCATTTATGGTAAAACCATGCGAAGAAGAATGGGCCTCCGGGGTAATAGTCTGTATAACAAGTATCTGGCTGATAAAAACATGATTAAAAAGCTTGATCAATGTCTGGAGAAAAATCCGGAGAAAATAGAGAAAATGAACTCGGTTTTCAGAAAATACATGGAGTTGAGAAAGAAACTGAACTTCAGAAACTGGGTTCCCAAAAAGAGAAGATACAGCATTCTGCTGAATGTTCTGGGCATGATTTTTTCTATTCCGGTTTTGCCACTCGTTGTACTCGGATTGTTCAATAACTGGCCGCATTTTTTTCTGCCTCCCCTGTTGCAGAAAAATATAAAGGATACGCAGTTTCACAGTACAGCAAAATGGGGGGCCGGCTTTGTCCTGTTAATTGTATACTACCTGATACTCTTTGTCCTTGCATTGATTTTTATTCCTTTCTGGTGGTTAAAACTATTGTACATTGTAACTTTACCTTCAAGCGGTATTTTTGCTCTTGCCTACAGGAAATTCATAATAAAATCCTGGGCACGCATCCGGTATACCTTTGGCAGGATGAAAAAAGGATCAGAAACAAATGCATTGAAAGAGAACTATGACAAACTGATTGCCCTCACCAATGAAGCCATTGACTCTCTGTAGAAAATCAATCGGAAAGTGTAAAAAGATTATTAATTTCGGAGCCTGTTTTATGTTGGATCATGATGGATTATAAAGGGAAAAAGGTTTGGATAACAGGAGCTGCATCCGGAATTGGAGAAGCTCTCGCCAAAGAATATTCCAGGTTGAATGCCAGTGTGATTCTTTCTGATCGTGATGAGAAAAAACTCAAAGAGGTGGAAGAACAGTGCCGGGCAATGGGAGGAAAACCCTTCTTTGCTCCTTTTGATCTGGAAAATACAACAGAAATTATTGAGGTAACGAACAAAGTTTTAAAAGATTTTCCAAAAATAGACATATTGATCAGTAACGGAGGAATAAGCCAGAGATCATATGCTATTGAAACACCCATTGAAATTGACCGCAAAATTATGGAAATCAATTTCTTTGGTGCCGTTACATTGACCAAACAACTTTTGCCTGCTCTGATAGCGAATGGAGGTGGGCATATAGCAGTAACCAGCAGTATGACGGGAAAATTCGGATTTCCTTTGCGGACAGCTTACTGTGCATCGAAACATGCTGTGCAGGGTTATTTTGAAGCTTTGAGGGCTGAATTGTATGATAAAAATGTGAAGATTACTATTGTATCACCCGGAAGAGTTCAGACTTCCATTTCTTTGAATGCAATAGATAAGGATGGAAAAAAACATGGAGTGCTTGATAAGGGACAGGAGAATGGAATACCGGTTAACCTGTGCGCAAAGAGAATAGTGAGGGCAATAAAACGGAAAAAGAAGGAATTGTGGGTTGGAGGTTCGGAAATATTGATGATTTACATCAGGTTGTATTTGCCTGCTTTGTTCCATATCTTAGCTCGCAAAATCAAACCTCTCTAACAGATAAAATCAAGCAAATCAAATACTAATTTTATGAAGGAGAAGATTATCAGCGGCATACAGCAAGTTGGAATTGGAGTTCCAAATGTCCATGAAGCCTGGGGATGGTATAAAAAATACTTTGGTGTGGATGTCCGGATATTTGAAGAAGCAGCTCCTGCCGATCATATGTTTAAATATACGGGAGGCAAATCTCGCAACAGACATACTGCACTGGCAATTAACCTGTCAGGAGGAGGAGGGTTTGAGATATGGCAATTCACCGATCGTATACCCCAAAGCCCGGATTTTGAGCTGCAACTGGGAGATCTTGGTATTTTTGCTACAAAAATAAAGAGTAAGAATGTACAAGCTACTTACGACTGGTTTACTTCGGAAGGGCTTGATGTACTCAGTGAACCGTACAAAAAGGGAGGAAAGGAACATTTCTTTGTGCGTGATCCTTACAACAATATTTTTCAGGTGGTATCGAGTATGACCTGGTTCAGAAAAGAAAAAAAACTGACCGGTGCTGCCTACGGAGCTATTTTGGGTGTAACCGATATGGAGAGGTCCATCGATTTTTACGGTAGCATCCTTGGGTATGATGAGATAATCTATGATGAGATGAATGTGTTTGAAGATTATAGTACACTACCCGGCGGCGATAAAAGAATGAGAAGAGTACTGCTGCGTCACAGTCAGCCCAGACTGGGAGCCTTCAGTATGCTTCTTGGCACAAGTCAGATTGAACTGGTGCAGGTACTTAACAGAAAACCTGCAAAGATCTTTCAGGACAGATACTGGGGAGATCTGGGATTTATTCATATTTGTTATGATATAAGGGGGATGGCGATCTTACGCGAAGAATGTAAGGCTAAGGGATGTCCTTTTACAGTCGACACGGGAGACACTTTTGATATGGGGGAAGCAGCAGGTGCCTTTTCCTATACTGAAGATCCTGACGGTACCTTAATAGAATTTGTTGAAACACATAAGGTACCCATTTTGAAAAGGCTCGGTATTTACCTCAATTTGCATAAGCGCAACCAGAAGAAAGCACTTCCCAACTGGATGGTAAAAGCCCTGAGAATGAATAAAGCCAGGGACATAAAAATGAAACCGGCAGGATAGGGAGTTCGAATTTGATGATGGGAAGATGAGATATGAGATTGTGAGATGTAAGACTAGTGAACAGTGACTGGAGACTTACAACTTATACCAAATCCGCAATCCCCAATCCGCAATCCGCAATCCCCAGCTATTTCAAGTAGTTATAACTTATATCGAACTCACGTTATTTTAAATGAAAAACGCAGAACTTAACAGAACTGCGTTTCCTCTTTTTAACCTAAACTTAGCTTATGAAATCTTCACTTCCTTTGTTTTTGTAACTTTCACTTCAGCTTTCGGGATATGTACATTCAGTACACCGTTTTTGTGCTTTGCACTGATTTTATCCGCGTCAGTTTCTTCGGGAAGAGTGAATGATCTGCAGAATGAACTGTAACCAAATTCTTTGCGAATGTAATTATCCTTCTTTTCTTCCTTTTCTTCTTTTTTTTCTGAAGAAATAGTCAATACGCCATTTTCTACAGATACCTTGATATCTTCTTTTTCAAGACCGGGAGCTGCAACCTCTATACGATATTCTTTGTCGGTTTCTTCAACATTGACTGCAGGATGTGATGATCCCTTGTGGTCGGTATCCCAGTTAAAAAACCCCGGCAAATAACTATCGTTGAACAATTCATCCCAAAGATTTGTGCTTGAATAATTTTTTCTTCTTACAATAGTTGGTAACATAATTTTGTCCTCCTGATTTATTTTTAGTTATACATGTTTCATTTTGAATTCAACGTAACACAGGCAACTTATATGCCAATGAGTATATACTGACATAATGGCACTATTTCAATTAAATACATGACAACATGACATATTAAATGATTTGTATCTTTCTTGTTTGTCAGGAAAAACTTGTGGGGAATGGTATAGGTGTTTGTTGGTTGGTCAGTGTTTGATTGACTTCCCTGCCAGCCGGCAGGCTGGGTCGAGCTTGCTTCGCCCGGTTGTGGATTCGTTAAACTGGTGAATGGTAAGTACCATGATCCGCATTTCTGAAACTAAAGACTAGTGAGTAGCAACTTTTTTCGACTCCGCAATCCGCAATCCGCAATCCGCAATCCGCAATCCGCAATCGAATGATCCTACAACCACTTTCTTCTTTTAAAAAAAATAAACAGTCCTCCTCCAACAAGTAAGACAACGCCCCAGAAAATAGGATAACTGTACCTGAAACCTAGCTCGGGTATGTATTCAAAGTTCATCCCATAAATACCAGCCAGGAAAGTAAGAGGAATAAACACGGCAGCAAAAATAGTCAGCACTTTCATGATATCGTTTGCCCGGTTGCTGTTATTGGTATTATAAACATTCAAACCGTCAATTAAAAGATTGTTATAAACCTCAATACTTTCTTCTGCCTGGGTTACCAGATCGGTAAGATCGTTCAGGTAGGTCATGGTTTTTTTATTGACGAATAGTCTATCAGACTTCAACCAGATCATTAGCAATTCTTTGGCAGGTCTGATATTCTTCCTGAGGTAATTCATTTCTACCTTGAACTGGTAAATATCAGATGCGATTTTATTATCGGGTTTGGTAATGATCAGATTGCCCAGTTCTTCAATCTTATCACCAATCTGAGCAATGATATCGAGATAATGGTCGACAATGGTATCCATAAGTACATAAAGGAGGTAGTCACTGCCTGAGGTGCGCACCCTACCTTTGTTGCTGCGTATCCTTTCACGCACAGGATCAAAAAAGTTTGCCTTTTTTTCCTGGAAAGACAGCACATAATTTTCACCCAGGACAAAAGATATCTGATCGGCGCTGATGCGATAAGTATCAGGTTCGTAAGTCAGCATTTTCATGATAAATCCGAGGTTCTTTTCCCCTTCTTCGAATTTTGGTCTCTGATCGGTCACTAATATATCTTCAAGCAAAAGAGAAGGTATATCGAAAATTTCTCCCAGTTTTTGTATCACTTCTGTATCGTGTATACCATAGACATTGATCCATGAAACGGTTGGCAGGTTTTTCAGGTGTCGGAGTTGCTCCAGGTCAGTAACAACAGATTCGGTCAGGTTTTTATCGTCGTAGTCCATCAGAGAAATCTGTGGAGTATCCATTTTCTGGTTACCAACAAATACCAGAGAACCTGGTGCCAAACCTTTTTTTTGGGTACGATCTTTAATGAATCGGGACATCTTTAAATGTTTTTGGTTCTTGCTAATTTCGGGTTTTTAACCAAGAAGCGAAAGGGAAATTTTAAACCGGAAGGAATTAATTCCTAAAATCAAATCCTAAAATACAATTGATACCTGAATTCGAATTTTGAAATATTCATCAGTAGTTATGGTGATTTGTGATTGGTAAATGAGTTTTTAAACCGGATAAGCTCTATTTAAAATATATGGGAAATGGAAAGGAGTTTCATATATAGAAAACTGTTATGAGTTTAATCATATGCCCCGTCACGATGAACATATATAGTTTTCATCGATTGATTAAGGTTATTTGTCTATTTGTTTTTCTTATAATGATCAGCTGGCTTATTTTTGCTTCTATAACATAACAAAATATAAGTCCGGAATTTTTTGATTTGTCTACCGGAATAGCCGGTGAGATTCTTCAGAAGTTCTCAACCTACAGAGTAATACTAAACTTACTTTCCTGCAATAAGATCGATTTGTACCTGCATTTCGTCATCAATATAATTGTCTTTCAAATCGGCGAAAATGCTTTTTGACATGGTTTCAATTTTCCATTGGGTTCTGTCAAGCACAATAACAGGAGTACTTGCTTTCACAGTTCCATCTTCAACAACTACATTCGCAGCGAAAGTTATTTCCCTGGTGATACCTCTCAAATTCAGGTTGCCGGTGATTTTGTAATTGCCGGATCCTTGTTTTTCTATACTGGTGATCGTAAAGGTACTGAAAGGGTATTTTTCAACGTAAAAAAAATCTTCACTTTTCAGATGGTCCACAAGTTTCTTATTCCAGGTTTCCGATTCCAGATCCAGGTTTATGATACTGTTAAGATCAATTGTAAAATTACCTCCTGCCAGCTCACCGTTTTTAATCAGAACTGAGCCCTTCAAGATATTCACCGTACCGATATGCTTGCCGGCAGGTTTGGATCCAATCCAGGATATCTTACTTTTTGCTGTGTTAACCTGATATTCAATACCCGTGGTCTGAGAGAAAACACTCAAACCTGGCAAAAAAAATACAGCTATAATTGTCTGGATAAAAATTTGTTTGTTCATTATTCTTCCTCTGTTTAATTTCATGTAATATAGCATATAACAAGTTTGATGGCCCGGAAGTTCAAAAAAAGATCAATCAGGTATAATTACAGGCAGGCAACTCAAATTGCATGCCCTTATTTTAATCCGCTGCGTATCAATAAGGGCTCAATGGAAGGCTTTTGTCCTCTGAACGCGATGTAAAGATCCATTGGATGATCGGTACCTCCTTTTGAGAGAATATTTTTTCTGAAGCTGGCAGCAGTTTTCTGATCAAATATACCGTTTTGCTTAAACAGAGAAAATGCGTCGGCATCAAGTACTTCTGCCCATTTGTAGCCATAATAGCCGGCTGCATATCCTCCGGCAAAAATATGAGAGAACGCCGGGCTCATAGCGGTACCTTTTGTTTCGGGCAGCAGTTTTACAGATTGCATGGCTGTTTTTTCGAAATTTACCACATGATCGTTTACAGGTTCTGTGATGCTGTACCAGGCCATATCATTTAATCCAAAACTTATTTGTCGTATGGTGTAATATGCAGAAAGAAAATTTTTGCTTTCAATGATCCTGTGGATCATTTCTTCAGGCATTTTTTCATTGGTTTGATAATGAAAGGCCACCATATCCAGCCACTCTTTTTCTTCTGCCCAGTTCTCCATAATTTGCGATGGCAATTCAACGAAATCCCTGTATACAGAAGTGCCGGCAAGAGTTCTGTAAGTCACATCACTGAACAGTCCGTGAAGCCCATGTCCAAATTCATGCAGAAGTGTTCTGACTTCACTATAAGTAAGCAAAGAGGGTTTTTCATCAGAAGGTTTGGAAAAATTAAATACAAGGGATATATGCGGTCTGAAATTTGTGTTCTCCGTCTTGAACTGCTGAACATATTCTGTCATCCATGCCCCCTGTCTTTTGCCTGCTCGAGGAAAATAATCCATATACAGCAATCCGATAAATTCACCGTCTCTCTCAAGAACATCGAAGACTTTCACATCTTTATGGTATACCTGGACTGACTTGTTTTCCTGAAGACGAATTCCATAAAGTTTGTTGGCAAGCATGAATACCCCGTTTTCAACATTTTCCAGTTTAAAATAAGGTCGTGTAAGTTCATCGTCAATATTGAATTTTTCCTTTTTCAGCTTTTCCGAGTAATAATTCAGATCCCACCGTTCCAGCTCGAAATCAGTGCCAAGACTTTTTGCATAGTTTTTAATTTCTTCAATTTCTTTCCTGGCCGAAGGAAGATAGGCAGTGATCAGGTCATCAAGAAATGCATTTACATTTTCAGCTGATTCTGCCATTCTGTTTTCAAGTGTGTATTCTGCATAGGTATTATACCCTAGAAGATTTGCCTGCCTTAATCTAAGTTCAGCAATTCTTTTGATGATTTCACAATTGTTGTTTTCATTATCCTGCAATCCTCTTTTACCATAAGCCATGAACAATTCTTTGCGCAGTTGCCTGTTATCAGCATATTTCATGAACGGCACGAAACTCGGGGAATGAAGTGTAATTGCCCATCCTTCCAGGTTCCTGCTCTTTGCTTCCGAGGCAGCCTCTTTTACCAGGTCTTCCGCAAGACCCGAAAGGTCTGATGAGTCAGTAATATGCAAAGCATATCCGTTCATTTCTGCGAGTACATTCTCATTGAACTGAACAGAAAGTTTTGCCAGTTCTTCTGTAATCAGCCGGTATTCTTCTTTATCAGCGCTATCAAGATTTGCTCCGCTACGTACAAAATTTTTGTATGTTTTTTCAAGAAGTGTAAATTCTTCAGTATTCAGCTTTCCGGCTTCTTCTGATTCATATACTGTTTTTACTTTTGAAAACAGGATGGGATCCAGGGTAATATCGTTCCTGAATTCTGCAATTCGGGGAGACATTTCTTTCGTAATCTTCTGAATGTTTGTGTCCGTTTCCGCAACATTCAAATTGAAAAGCAAAGCGCTGAGAGTTTCAAGCATAAGTCCGCTGCGATCAAGGGCTACAATTGTATTGTTGAAATCGGGAGTTTCTTCATTACTGATAATAGCATGGATTTCTTTTTTTGCCCTGGCAAATGCTGTGTCAAATGCAGGATGAAAATGCTCAGGTTTTATTTCAGCAAAAGGGATTGAACCATAAGGGGTATCAAATTTTGACAATAATGGATTGTTCATAGTTTTATTTGTCTTTGTGCAGGCAACAGCAAATATTGCAATGAGTATAAGATATAAATACTTGTATTTCATTGTATGATTTTTTGCAATGATATCCATTTCAGATAAATATAAAAATGTTAGATATCATGTAAAAGAATGAATGACTAACCCAGATTATTCCTTTCTATTTTATTTATCCGTGATATATTTGTCATCAAAAACAGGTAAGCACTACTTCAATATTTCTTACAATGAAATTCACAACTAAATTTTTACTCTCCGTTCTTTCAGGATTTCTTTTATCACTTGGCTGGTATGAATGGGGATCGGGATTATTCCTGTTCAGCGGACTTATACCTCTTATGTTTGTTGAAGAATATGTACCTTCCGGTAAAAAGGGTGCAGGGAAGCAGGTATTTCTTTTTGCATCATTGTCTTTTTTTGTGTGGAATATCCTGGCTACCTGGTGGATCAAAAATGCTTCTTTGGCGGGATTGGCTGCAGCAGTGATTGTCACTGCATTTTATATGTCGGTTCCTTTCTGGTTGTATTCTATAACAAAAAGAAAATGGGGCAGATACATTGGCTATGCATCCTTAATAATATATTGGATAGCATTTGAATTTGCATACAATCATGGTGAAATATCATGGCCATGGCTTACCTTGGGCAATGGTTTTCTTTTCAATACAAGACTGGTGCAGTGGTATGAATATACAGGCGTTTTCGGAGGATCGCTATGGATTTTGTTGATGAATATATTGATTTTCGATGGTGTGAGACGAATGATTATCAGGAAACCGGTTAAGCAGCTAAGGTGGCTTACATTTTCAGCTTTTTTGTTGATTGTAGTACCTATGGCTTTTTCCTTTATAAGGTACAAGACATACGAAGAAGAAAAAAATCCCAGGGAATTTGTTGTTGTTCAGCCAAACATTGATGCTTATATTAAGTTTATTGATATGCCACAAATTGAACAAACAAAGATACAGATTGCTGAAGCTGCGAAATTAACGAGAGAACCAACCGATTATGTTATTGCTCCCGAGACTTCCATAAGCGGGCGATTCTGGATTGACAGGCTGGATCATATACCGGATCTTCAAATGATCAGGGAATTTCAAAAACCCTTCCCGAAATTAAAATACGTAGTTGGCATTTATTGTTATGAGCGATATAACTCCTATGCTGAAGCGACAAAAACTGCTCGTCCTATGGGGAATACAGGGTATTATTACGATACTCATAATTCGGCTATTCAACTGGATTCTACTCCCTATATACCCATATATCATAAATCTCAGCTGGTGACAGGAGTAGAAAAAATGCCATACAAATGGTTATTCAAACCGCTTGAAAAACTGACTTTACAACTTGGAGGAATATTCAGAAGTCATGGTATACAGGAAGAGAGGGAAGTTTTTGAAGCGGCTGATGATCGGGTGAAAGCAGCCCCTGTGATATGTTATGAATCGGTTTTCGGTGAGTATGTAGGGGATTATATAAAAAAAGGAGCAAATGTAATCTTTGTGATCACAAACGATGGCTGGTGGGGAGATACTCCCGGACACCGCCAGCACAATGCTTTATCTTGTTTACGGGCAATAGAAACCAGGCGCAGTATTGCACGATCTGCCAACACGGGCATATCATGCTTTATTGACCAGAAAGGCGATGTGCTTCAAAAATTAACATGGTGGAAAAGAGGAGCTATACGTGATCAATTGAATTTGAATGAGAAGATCACTTTTTATGTAAAGCATGGAGACTATCTGGGGAGAATGATGTTTATTCTGGCAATTGCCGGCATATTAGCTTTGATCATAACAAAGATATCAGGGCATTTCATGAACAGATGCTGATAAAAATTAAAACACCATTGAGCATCGGGAAAAATATAAGGATAAACCATTGTTTTTCACAAATTTATTTTTTTTCTTATCCAATGCAACTACGTATGCAATTCGTTGTCATTTAATGCGAAAACCAGTAACAACTTGGAGGTATCATACCAGGACATACATCGTGATATCATTGAGCTAAGCAAAGCAGGGAATAGTAAAGCTCAGTTTCAGCTATACAAGCTATATTCCAAAGCTATGTTCAATATATGCTGTCGCATGACAAACAACTACGCAGAAGCTGAGGATCTTCTTCAGGAATCCTTTGCAGAAGCTTTTTTAAAACTTGACAGTTTCCGGTTTGAGTCTGCTTTTGGTGCATGGCTGAAAAGAATTGTAGTTAACAAATGCATTAATCATCTTAAAAAGCGGAGGGCTCAACTGGTTTTCACCGATACCATCCCCGAAAATACCTATGAAGATGACCAGAACATGGATTCTGTGTATTTGGATGTAAAGAGAATCCGGAATGCTATGGAGCAATTACCTGATGGCTATCGGGTAATTTTTTCTCTCTATCTTATAGAGGGTTATGATCATAGTGAAATTGCAAAGATTATGGGAATTTCAGAATCAACTTCCAAATCGCAGTTCTCACGTGCAAAACAAAGAATTAAAGAGATTTTAAAAGATACAGAATCATGAAAGATAAATTTGAGGAGTACATAAGGAAAAATAAAGCGGAATTTGATCTTCGCGAACCGAGACCCGAACTCTGGAAGGGAATCGAAAAAGCAATTTCGGTTAGAAAAGCGATGCGCTGGCGCTTCTATCTTTCGCGTGCTGCAGCTGTACTTTTGATATTTGCTGCCTCATTTATTGCCCAGCGTGTATGGATAAATGTTAAAACGAACATTGCCCAGAGAAGAAATGCTGTTGAAATAGACATTCCTGAACTGCGTGAAGCTGAGATGTATTATACGGGGATGATCAATGCCAAGCTTGAGGAAATCAAACCTCTGCTCTCACAGTATCCTTTACTGGAAGAAGAGCTCGAAACAGATCTTTCTGAGCTGGATAGCATCTATGACGGATTGAAAAATGATTTGAAAGACAACATTGCAAATCATGAGGTGATTGAAGCGATGATCCAGAACTACAGGTTGAGAATTGCAATTCTTGAAGATCTGCTGATGTTCCTTGAGCCGGAAAAAGAAGAAAATAATTCAAACAATATCGAACGAATATGATTTACAGAACTGTTCTTTGTTTATGGCTCGTACTTTTTTTATACCCCGGAGGGTTGTTGGGGCAGGTATACTCCGACCATAAAGTACGAAAATACAAAATCACTGAAAAAACTACTGTTGAGGTAACGAACAAGTATGGTAAGATACATGTCATTACCTGGGATAAAGACAGTGTGAAATTTGAGGTTGATTTACGTATTAGCGCGAATAGCGACCAGAAAATGCAAAAGCTGAAAGACAATATCAGCTTTGACTTTACTGCCACAAAATATTATGTTGTGGCCAAGACCCAATTTAGCAATCAGGCGGGAATTATTTCCGATTTTGTTGATGCATTTATACCATCCAACAGGGTGACAATCAATTATTTGGTTTATGTACCCAAAAAAGCAAATCTTAAAATAGAGAACAAGTTCGGCGATATATATATGGATGATTTTGCAGGCAACCTGGAAATAATTCTTTCCAATGGCGATATCAAAGCGAACACCCTTACCGGTTCGCCAACGATCAGAATGAGTTCAGGAGACGGAACCATTAACAGCATTCAAAATGGTAAAGTTTTTGTAGCCTATTCAGATCTGCAGATAAAATCTGCCACAAATTTGAATATGGATACCAAATCATCTAGAATAACCATAAACAAAGCAACAAATGTTCGTATGAATTCCAGCAGAGATAAATACCATATCGAAGAGATCGGTGAGTTATCCATGACGGCTTATTTTACAGTGTTAAATGTTGATAATCTTAAGAAAGAACTGTATTGCGAATTTAAGTACGGGAATATCTTTGTTGAAAGGGTGTATGATTCCTTCTCATTCATTAATATTGAGTCGGAATATGCAGATATTGATTTGTATTTTAACAGGAACACCTCATACAATTTAGACATTACACACAGCAACGATGTATATATTAATTTGCCGGCAAGTTTAGCCAGAATGAAGACCAAAGAACTTGATCTTCAGGAAAAGCTGAAATTAACGTATGGAAAAATAGGAAGTACAGCTACTGAAACATCGCATAAAGTGAATATCAGGGCAATAAAGAAATGCATTGTGAACATTGTTCATAAATGAGAGGAATTCATGAATGATGCAACTTTTATATAGTAAGTTTGTCATTATAACCACAAAAAATACAATTGAGATGAAACTGAACAGAATATATAAAATACAGCTTTTTCTTGTATTCGCGTCTTTCTTATTCAACGGTTGCGATGAATTCTTTAATTGTATTGACGGGAACGGAATACTAAAGCAGGAAAAGAGATTTGTATCTGAGTTTTACGGAGTTGAAAATACCACATCGATCGATGTTGATATTACTTCCGATTCTGTATATTCTCTTGAAGTCACGGCCGATGAAAACTTACTGGGTATGATCCAGACTACGGTAAGGAACGGGAACCTGGTAATAAGTATGTCGACTGACAGGTGTATCAATACGGACAATGATATGCTTATCGAAATACAAATGCCAACAATGGATTACATTGAATCAACAGGTTCAGGCAATATGGATATAGACGATTTCGAATGCGGTAATCTGGAAATCACCAATAGCGGATCAGGAAAAATAGACATGACAAATGTTTATTCCGGTGTAACAGTTGGACTGAACCTTTACGGATCCGGGAGCATTTATATTGGAGGGAAAGCCAGGGTTGGAGAATATGTTCTATCCGGTTCAGGAGATATTATGGCGGATGATTTGATGGTAGATGATTGTTACGTAACAAATTCAGGTTCAGGTACCGTATATTGTTTTGCATATGATTATCTCAAGGCTACATTATCCGGTTCAGGCGATATAATATATTCCGGAAATCCTCTTGTGACTGATTTTACTGATAACGGATCGGGAGAAATACGAAGTAGAACGAATTAATGCTTAGTACATTGATGAAGTACTTTACTGGCTGTTTTATATTTTTATTTTTTTGTCTTGCATCTTACTCTCAGAATTATACGCGTGATGCTGGGATTAGAATAGGAGACGGATTCTTTGCAAGCTACAGGCAGTTTTATGATATTGACAAAGCGATGGAAGGATTTGCAGGATTTACAAGAAGAGGATTCAGGCTTGGTGCTTTAAGGGAATGTTTTAAACCTGCTGCAACCAACCGGACAGAAAATTTGAAGTTCGTATATGGATATGGCATTCATGCAGGAGTGACTTATACCAATAAATTTACTATTCTTAATCGTGTTTATTATCACGATTGGAAGTGGAGCCCTCAGTTTGGCATTGATGGAATTGTCGGATTTGAATATACGGCTCCCGAGTTGCCATTGCTTGTCAGTGTTTCGCTTCAACCTTATTTTGAATATTCATTGAATAGATATTTTCAGCTGAAACCTTTTAATTTTATTGTGTCATTTAATTACAGATTTTGAAAAACTAAAACTATGAAAAAAATATATTTATGTATTGCATTCTTATTCTTTGCCGGATTTATTCTGGCTCAGGATGAAGAAGTTGTCTACCACGATAGCGATCAGGAATTTAGAACAATTTTTGGTGACAAGAAAGTGGGAGGTTATGGGGGCATTGGTTTAGGGTATTCACAAATTGACGATAAACACGCCTTTGTATTTGATGCCCGTGGGGGTGTTGTATTAGGACACTATCTGGCAATGGGGTTTGGCGGAGCAGGTTTTATTAATTCCTATGAATACAACTTGGCTCTTAATAAGGATGTAAGTCTGGTGGGTGGATACGGTGGCATTTTTATTGAACCCATAGTGTTTCCTAATTCCAGTATTCATTTATCATTCCCAGTTCTTTTCGGAGTTGGCGGGGCTGCCTATACTTCATTTGTAAGAGAAGAGGACAATGAGTATGAGCAGGATAATAATGTAGAGGAAACATCAGTATTTATGCTTATTGAACCTGCAGTTGAGCTGGAATTTAACCTAACAAAATTTATGCGCATGGCCGGCTTTTTCTCTTATCGTTTTACCAGCGATCTTGATATTGAATATATACAGGCGAATGCACTTACAAATTTTACTGCCGGAGTGAGATTTAAATTTGGTAAATTTTAACAAGGATTAACATCCTATTCATATGTATTAAAGAATTATTTTTACAACCTCTGTTATAGTAAAGTGTATAGCAGAGGTTTTTATTAATTGAACCCGACCATGAAACAATTTGTAAGTGTACTTATCTTACTATCAATTTCTGTTCACGTTTTTACACAACAGAAATACACTATCAGTGGCTATATTACTGATGATCTAGGTGAAGAATTAATAGGAGCCACTGTACTGATTCCAAAACTCTCAAAAGGCGCCATAACCAATACGTATGGATTTTATTCACTTACACTCCCGGAAGGCAAGTATGAGATTGAAATTTCATTTATAGGATATTTGAGTGAAAATGTTGTAATACAATTGGATATAGATCAAAAAATGAATTTTTCACTCGAAGAATCTTCTGAAATGATTGAATCGGTTGAAATAGTTGCCGAAGGGAGAGATGTTAATATCAGGGAAGTTGAGATGAGTACCAATACACTTCAAATGAGAACCATTCAGAAGTTGCCCATGTTTATGGGCGAAACGGATGTTATAAAAACCATTCAGCTGTTACCGGGAGTATTGTCATCCAATGAGGCTACCGGAGGTTTTCATGTCCGGGGAGGTGGCGCGGATCAGAACCTGATATTGCTGGATAACGCTCCTGTTTATAATGCATCGCATGCTGTTGGATTTTTATCTGTTTTTAATGCCGATGCTATAAAGGACATAAAGTTATACAAAGGTGGAATTCCTCCCGAATTTGGCGGCAGACTTTCTTCCATTCTTGATATACATATGAAAGAGGGGAATAAAAACGAGTTTCACGGAACTGCAGGAGTTGGAACAATTACAAGCAGATTAACACTGGAAGGACCTGTAGTACCCGGAAAAGTCTCATTTCTCATGTCTGGAAGAAGAACCTATTTCGATTTGTTCCTGCCTTTTGCCGAGGATAGTATGGCACGTGAGAGCAACATCTATTTTTATGATCTTAATGCAAAGATAAATTACAGTATTAACGATAATAACAGGGTATTCTTATCCGGATATTTTGGCCGTGATGTGGTTAAATTTGGAGATATGTTAGGCATGGACTATGGTAACTTTACCGTCACAGCCAGATGGAATCATGTATTCAATCAAAGGCTGTTCATGAATGTTTCTACCATGTACAGCAACTACAATTATACCTTTAATTTCACAGAAGGATTTTCAAAGGTGAATTGGATTACATACATAAGGGATATTAATCAGCTGTTTGATTTTACCTATTATCTGTCTCCTGAAAATACAGTAAAATTCGGAGCACAGGCCATTCTTCACAATTTCAATCCGGGACATATATATGGTCAGTATGACGATACCAGTAAATTTGATCTTAACATCCCAAACAACTATTCTCTTGAATATGGATTGTATGTATCCAACGAACAGGAAATAACCTCACGACTTACATTACTATATGGTCTGCGATATTCTTTTTTTCAGAATGTCGGACCCGGACAATCGCTTGCTTTTGATAAGACCGATCCGGAAAATTATGTTGATACAATAACTTATAAATACGACAGAGGGGAGACTTATAATATATTTCCCGGTGGTCTTGAGCCTCGTCTGTCGGTGAGGTATACACTGAATACATTCAGCTCATTAAAAGCAAGTTATAACAGGATGTATCAATACATACATCTTGCAAGCAATAGTACGGCATCACTCCCGCTTGACTTCTGGTTTCCAAGTTCACCCAACATCAAACCACAGAAAACAGACCAGGTGGCTATGGGGTACTTCAGGAATTTTAAGGACAATATGTTCGAAACTTCTGTTGAATTGTTTTACAAATGGAACACGAATACCATTGATTTCCGAGATCATGCACAACTCTTGCTGAATGAGGCGTATGAAGGAGAACTGCGAATAGGTAAGGGCAAAGCCTATGGGATTGAGTTTCAGGTAAAAAAACAAACAGGGAAACTGACAGGATGGATCAGTTATACCTACTCCCGTTCATTCAAAAAGATCCCTGAAATATATGATGGCAAAACTTATCAGGCATCGTACGATAAACCGCATGATTTTGCACTGGTTGTGTCGTACGACTTTAACGACCGCTGGAATGTGTCAGGGAACTGGATCTATACAAGCGCTCCGCCACGTACAATGCCCACCGGGCGCTTTGAATATCAGACTGCTGTTGCCCCGGTCTATTCTGACAGGAATTCGATCAGGATATTTCCCTATCACCGTTTGGATATTTCCGCCTCGTTCAGGCTAAACAAATATTCAAACAGGTTCAATCATTTTCTGAATTTATCGGTTTATAATGCTTACCTGAGAAAAAATCCAATTATGATTGATCTTAGCCAGGATGAAGATGATCCTTTGGTTACCAAAGCCTATATGATCTATTTGTACAGGATTGTTCCTTCGCTGACTTATTATGTAAATTTTTAGCTTATGATGGATATATGTAAATATACAGAGGTACTTCAAAAATACATTTGGCTGATTGCCATTATATTGTTCAATTCCTGTGAAGAAGAAATACAATTGGAACTTAATACCCTGGAATATGAACGCATTGTTGTTGAAGGAAGAATCACAAATGAATTGAAAAATCATACGTTACGACTTACAAAGACTGCCAGCTATTTTGAAAATGAAAGGGTTCCTCCATTGCTTGACGCAGAAGTCTATATCATTGAGGAAAATTCTGAAACACGATATGACCTGGCCCTGGTGAATGATACCATGGGGTATTATGAGACTGATGAGTTCTGCGGTATTGCAGGTGAAACGTATTCATTGCACATCAATTACGGAGGCGAATCTTATATTGCCACATCCTATCTTGATTCTGTTGCAGGCATGGACAGCTTAAATTATGTCTATGAATATATCTCGTATGCTGAACAAGGATTTTATAAGATCAGAATGTCAGCCTATGAACCTCCTCCGGAGGGTGATGTATATATATTCGATATTTATTTAAATGATATCCTTTATAACGACGAACCGGGAGAGACTCCTTATGCAAATGATCTCTTTATGAATGATTTGTATATGGCTAATGTAGAGATTATGTGGCTGCCACAGGAAGAGATCATTGCAGATACCAATCATATCCTTGTTAGAATGTACTCGTCATCGGAAGAAGAATATGATTTTATTGAAGCTTTTAATATAGAAACCTATAGTGGCGGTTCCATTTTCAATGGCCCACCCGCAAATATACCTTCTAACCTGAAATGCACAACAGGAGGTATTGATGGACTTGGATTTTTCGCTGCCTCATCGGTGACAACACAGGATATGATACTGATAAAAGAACATGATGATTCGACCAACAACCCTGATTATGAGCGATGATCCGGTTTTAACTGGTTTTGTTTCTGAAGATGGCGATAATACAATCAGTTCTGAACAATCAAAGGTCCTGGTTAAATAAAATTGCTGAAAATTAGAAAATATACACGGACTGGCACAAAGATCAGTAAAGTTAATAACTACCCTTCAAACCCATCCAGCTTTTGTATTCGGCAGATTGTAGAAAGGCAGGGTATTCTGCCAGAATAGGCTGAAGATCCTCTTTGTAATAGTCAAATGTCATGATCATATTATCAAGCAGGTGTGTTGCCTCCTGGTATTTTTCCCGTTCTATATAAATAGTCAGCAGACTAAAATACCCGCTTTCAAATTTCGGATCGGTTTGAATAAGGTAAGATAACTTTTTAATCGCTTCTTCATAGTCGTGTAAAAGATAAAGTGTGTTGGCACGCAGCAATTCAAGGAGAGGATCAGTTTTAATGTATTTATAGAGACTATCAAGGCAGCTTAAGGCATGCTGGTATTCATTATGAGTCATTAATCCATCCAAAGGGATCAGGTATTTTCCGGGTGTTTCAGGGAAATAGTCGGTGTAGTAACAATATGTTTCAGCGAATGTTTTCCTGTCAAGCCTGGAGGTTATTTGCATGTCCATGGTTAGAAACAGACTTTCTTTTCTCATCTCATCCGGCAAATTCGTTATTTTTCTGTGTACAGCTTTGTATTTTCCTTTTAACAGAAGAACATTCAACTTTTCATATTCGCGGTACGAATTCCAATCAGTCTTCGCAGGCTTTTCAGGATTTTCAAGGTATGTGCAAAAAGCATTGTAAAGTCGCCCGATTGATTCACTGATTTTCTCTCCTGCCTGAAAAACATATACATCAGTTATTCTCAGATCATTTTCAATGATCTCCACTTCCAGTTTATGGTAATTAATTGCCTGGGTAGTCAGGAATCTGAAAAGGATTTCTCCTTTGCCTTCCTTATAACTTGCGTTCAGAAATTTGTAGCTGCCACCTTTGGTTATTTCTTCTACAATACCATTGCCAATGTCCCATCCTGATCTCAATTCATCAACAAATCCCTTCTTAAATTCTTCAGATAAGTGAGACTGATTTTTATCCATGATCTTTTTTGTAAAGGCATCGTTATCAAAGCTTTTATTGAAAAACGATGGATCTTCGTTTTCAATGCTGGCTTCGATATAACCAGCAAAAGTGATAAGCTTGTTCAGTTCGGCATCGGAAGTATGATCAGCTTCTGCTGCGGACAATAAATTCAATCTTACCAGGAGAATTGTAAGTATCAGATAAGATAGTTTATGCATATGAGATTTTCTTTTCTTTGATTTTACTGATAAACCTTAAGAATAGTTCGTATCTGTTTGTAAATGGACAATTTCCAATGATAAGAGAATGAAAATCATCAATTAAATGAGTTTTGCATTGGTTTACATACAGGGAGCTGAATAATTATAAGATCCAGAGAATTCACTTAACGTGAGTTTGATATACTTTTAAGTTATCAATTAACTGAAAGATAAGGTGTTAACTGAAGAATTTCAGTGAGATTATAGGCTCCTCCCCGCCCTGCTTACCGGCATACAGGCAGCAGGCAGGGTTGAGTTCCCGCCTGAACTATATCAATTAGGGCAGGTTCGTGATAAAAACAATAAAATATTAGTGCGAAGCCATCAAATCATTAAATCCCGCAAAAATATGTATTAAGGAATTGTGAATTATAAATTGTTATGTTTTGAACTCAAATTAAGTTAATATAATGATAATGAGAGATATTGAGTTAATAATTTTAATGAGTTCTGATTTTATTTCAAGTTTTAAAATCCTAACTCTTTTTATTCTAGGTGAAAATTTATAAATTGTGCGTTTCTGAAATATACCTTATCAATTGGCCGGAACTAAGCCTACATATGAACAACTTCTTGCGCAGAACAAGCAATTCAAACGAAAACTCGTTGAATTGAAAGATGAGATTAATCTTCTCAGAAAATCGTTTTTGCCTGAAGAAAACTATTACAAAGACAGGTATTACCGGATAACAGAAAATGTTAATGATGTTGTTTACAGGCTCATTCTACCCGATTTCAGATACGAGTACATGAGTCCTCAGGCAAAGGATCTTTTTGGATATGAACCTAATGAATTTTACAATTCTCCCTTATTGATCAGAAGAATTGTACATCCTGATTTTTTTAAGTATTTCATTGAGCATTGGCGAGCTCTGATAATAGGCAGAGCTCCGGATTATTATGAAATGAAGATCGTCAGAAAAGACGGAGAAGTAAGATGGATACAACAGAAAAATCTGCTGATTAAGGATGATTCAGGCAAAACAGTTGCTATAGAAGGTATTGTTACAGATATTACAAACCGCAAACTAACTGAAGAGGCATTGATTAATAGCGAAGTTCAAAAAAAAGCTATACTGAATAATCTCCCTCATCTGGCATGGCTGAAAGATTGTGATGGTAAATACTTATCTGTAAATGAATCTTTTGCCAATTCCGTGAACAAATCAACCGAAGAAATCATCGGGAAAACAGATTATGATATATATCCGGATACACTTGCGCAAAAATACAGGGAAGAGGATTTAAAAATAATATTAACACGTGAGCAACTTTTTATTGAGGAGCAGACAAATAATCTGTGGTATGAAACCTTTAAAGCTCCAATTTTTAATTCTTCAGGAGAAGTTTTTGGTGTTACAGGAATTTCTCTTGAGATATCCAAGCGTAAAAAAAACGAAGCAGAGATCAAAGAATATGGTGAAAAGCTTGCAGTGCAGAATGTTAAATTGAAATTAATAAATGATGAATTAAAGAATGCCAAAGAAAAAGCAGAAGAGAGTGATAAACTGAAATCAGCATTCCTGGCAAATATGAGTCATGAGATAAGAACTCCGATGAATGCTATTCTTGGGTTTGCGACGCTTATCCGTAACAGAGTGCTAACTCAGGAGAAAAGAAGAGAATACATTGATCTTATCAATTCTAACTGCAGACAATTATTACATATTATTACCGATATTATCGATATTTCAAAAATTGAAGCAGGTCAGATATCGATATTTAACAGAAATTTTCTGTTAAACAAAACTCTGAATGATCTTTATCTCAATTTTAAAAATCAGATTGAAGTATTAAAGAAACCTATTGAAGTCAGTCTGAAAACAGGTCTGAAGAATGAAGAATCTGCTTTGTTTTCTGATAAAGTTCGGATTGAACAGATTCTGACAAACCTGTTGGCCAACGCATTAAAATTTACCGATAAAGGGGAAATTGAGTTCGGTTATTACATTGACCGGCGTCGGGATGTGGTATTTTATGTGAAAGACACTGGTATAGGGATGACAGAGGATGAACAAAAAATAATTTTTGAACGTTTCAGACAGGTAAGTACATCTTTCAATAAAATGTATGGTGGTACAGGTCTGGGATTATCTATCTCAAAAGGTTTGGCAGAAAAGCTGGGAGGCAGGATATGGGTTGAATCAAAAGTTGAGAAAGGTTCCTGTTTTTACTTCAGCATACCTTATACACCGGGAATTCATATTGAAAAACCACCACAAATTGATTTTACTGCTGAATACAACTGGAAAGGAAAAACAATTTTAATAGCAGAAGATGAGGATGTAAATTATAATTTGCTTGAGACCATACTTAGTCCGACAAATGCAAAAGTACTAAGGGCGAAAACAGGGGATGATGCAGTTGAATATTGCAAAAGCAAAAATACCATTGATCTTATTCTGATGGATATGAAAATGCCTGACATGAATGGTTTTGAAGCTACAAAAAAAATTAAAGCTATAAAAAAGGACATCATTATTATTGCCCAGACTGCTTATGCAATGTCTACAGATGAAGACAACTGTCTGAAAATTGGCTGTGATGATTATATTTCAAAACCTATAAGGATAGATGATCTGCTTAGAAAAATTGAGCAATATCTGAGAGTGAAAAAAGCAGTTCAGATTCATACTGAAGAAAACACAGTGATTCATAAAACGCTTTGATTTGCAGCACTTTATTATTCCTCGACAACCAGCTTAAATCCCATATTGTGTATGTTTGTAATAAAGAGACGCTTATCTTCTTTAAGCATTTTTCGTAATTTGGAAATGTATACATCCATAATGCGGCCCATAAAATAATCATTTTCCCCCGCCAAATTTCAATCAACATAACCGTTTTGGAAATAACCAATTATAAGATTCATTAACAGGCATTAACAACCTGTTAACAGATTCAGTTATACGAACTACACAGGAGGGAAATTACTTTTTATTGAATTTGGTCATGGTTAGATCCAATCCTAATGTTCCATAACTTTTTACTATTTCAGCACAAATTTTGAATTTATCCGGGAGTTCTTTAATTTCTTCGGGTAACCATTCACTCAATACATGATTTACCTTTTGGCCACTATGAAAATCATCACCTATACCAAAACGGACCCTTGCATAATTTTGAGTTCCCAGCGCATAGCTAATATTTGCTAATCCATTATGTCCACCATCTCCTCCTTTGGGTCTTATCCTGATTGTGCCGAATGGTAAGGCAATATCATCCACAATTACCAGAAGGTTTTCAGGGCTTAGTTTTGCTTTTTTCAGCCAGTAACTGACTGCCAGGCCACTTCTGTTCATATAGGTTGATGGTTTAAGCAGGATGAAGGTGCGACTCTTATAATGATATTCACAAATCATTCCATATCGCTTATCCTGAAATGAAATATTGGATGCTTCGGCAAAAGCATCCAATACCATAAATCCTATATTGTGGCGGGTATTATGGTATTTGGGTTCAAAATTACCCAAACCGGCAATAAGATATTTCAAACCAGATTTGTTGATTAACCTTCAGATTTTTTGTCCGCAGGAGTATCACTACCTTCTTCTGAAGCTTTTTCAGTGCCTTCAGCCTTTTCAGTGCCTTCAGCCTTTTCTTCAGCACCTTCTTCAACTTCAGCACCTTCTTCAACTTCAGCTTCTTCTTCAACTTCAGGTACTGCTTCTTCCATACCTTTTGCAATACGTGAAGTAGAGACTCCTACTACCATAGCGCGAGAAGGATCAAGCAATTCAAGGTTGTCATACTGCAGATTTTCAACTTTAATAAAATCACCGATCGTAAGATTGGCAATATCAATAATAAGGTTGTCCGGCATATTTTTCACTAAGCCCTTAACTTTAAGATAGCGTCTTCGCTGTCTTAATTTACCACCTTCTTTGATTCCGACAGAACTTCCGGTTAATACCACCGGCAAAGAGATAATTGCAGGCTTGTTATCGAAAACTCGTATAAAATCGATGTGCAGAAGATGGTCAGTAACGGGATGAAATTGGACATCCTGAAGAATCGCCTGGTGAATTTTTCCTTCAATATTCAGCTTTATCAAATATACATCGTGCGTATAAATTATATGCCTGAATTCATTTTCCGGCGCAGCTATATGCATTACTTCTTCTCCACCATACATTACACATGGCACTAATCCTTTTCTTCGTAAAGCTTTTGAGTGTTTTTTACCGATTTCTTTTCTAAGTTCGGCTTTGATTTCAATTGATTTCATCTTTTCCTTTTAAAACAATAATATATGTGCTACTTGGAAGCTGTGTTCCCCATCACACCATTGTTTTAACAATAGTCTGTGTGAAAAAGGAGTGCAAATATAGTAATTAAAAAATAAAACTAGAGCTAATGGATTTGTATTTGTATACTTTGCTGATTACATCAGCAAAAAGGTCAGCAACAGATATAACTTTAATTTTGTCGCTGTGTCCTTTAAGAGGTATGGTATCAGTGACAACAACTTCAGTGATAGAGGATTGATTAATCCGGTCATATGCAGGTCCGGAAAGAACCGGATGGGTAGCTGCAACCCGAATACTTTTCGCTCCCTGTTCGGTCATCATATCTGCCGCAAGGCAAATTGTACCTGCCGTATCGATCAGGTCATCAACAATTATTATATCCCGGTCTTTGACTTCTCCGATAACTTTCATCTCTGAGATCACGTTTGCTTTTTTTCTGAGTTTGTAACAAATCACCATTTCAGCATTCAGAAAGCGGGAATAAGCGTTTGCTCTTTTTGAACCTCCAATATCAGGAGCGGCAATTACCAAATTAGCCAATTCAAGCGTTTTCAGATAAGGAACAAACAGTGAGGAAGCATACAAATGATCAACGGGCACATCGAAAAAGCCCTGTATTTGATCTGCATGCAAGTCCATAGTCATCGCCCGGTCCACGCCTGTTTTTAAAAGCAGATCTGCAACTACCTTAGCTCCAATAGAGCATCTCGGCCGATCTTTTCTATCCTGCCTGGCAAGACCCAAATATGGCATTACTGCAACAACTTTATATGCCGAAGCTCTTTTTGCTGCATCTATCATAAGCAATAATTCCATTAAATTGTCCTGTGGAGGAAATGTTGATTGAATAATAAAAACAATGCATCCACGAACAGATTCAAGATATGCAGGCTGAAATTCCCCATCGCTAAATTCCAAAACAGATGTTTCTCCCAGCTCAGTTCCATAACTTTTGGCTATTTTTTCTGCCAGGTAGTAAGATGAACGACCAGCAAAAAATTTAATCGGAGCTTTAATTTTCATTCGAACAAAATTGTATTAAACATCATATATTCAAATATTTATATCCACTATTTTTTAATACCCTGGCTATAAACTTGTGAACTTCGAAACCACATGCTGTTCATCGGGGGCAACAGCTCAATGCAGCTAAACCCACATATTTCATTCATCGCCTTGTTGTGAGCTTTTGTGCTTGAGGATTTCATTTTGAATAATTAACTATAAAGAAATCAGGTTTATAGGTGTTTTAGGCAATCAAAAGTAAAAATATAGATTCAAAAAATGATATCTTTCGGATGAAAAAGATGAACCGGTTTTTAACAATTGAGAAATCTGACACGGAATTCACTTTATATTTGTATTTGTTTCTTGAATAAATGCAAGTATTTCATCTTTTCCGGTCTTATCAATAACCGATGATAAAAAAAACTCAGGCAAAGATTCCCAGTTTTTCAGAAGTTCATTTTTGTATAGCTGCACTGATTTTGTCAGCTGGTTTGAACCTAACTTGTCAGTTTTAGTAAAGCAAAAAACAAATGGAACCTCTTTTTCTCCCAGCCAGTGTATGAAATTCAGATCACTGTTTTGCGGTGAATGCCTGGAATCAATTAACAGGAAAAGACATATCAGGGATTTCCTGTTCAGAAGGTATTGTTCAAGTATGCTCCTTAACCTGTTCCTTTCTGCTTTGGAAATTCTTGCAAAGCCATAGCCCGGAAGGTCAACCAGATACCAGGAGTCGTCCACCAGAAAGTGATTAATCAGCCTTGTTTTTCCTGGTTGCGATGATGTTTTGGCAAGTCTTTTCTGACCTGATAAGTAGTTTATCAGGGAAGATTTTCCAACATTTGATCTCCCCACAAAAGCATATTCGGGAAGGCTGTCTTTTGGACAACTTTTTAAATCAGGACTACTTTTAATGAATTCAACTTTCTTCACAAGAATAAAAATTTTTATTCAATTGGTTTTGTGGAACTTATCATAGACAATTTTATTCGTTGCCTGTTGTATTTTCACATTGAAAAGCTATTGCACACAAGTTTTAACTTTTGTGCATAGCCAGCTCAGGTTCTTTGGAGAGGGGCTCATTTTTATTTCTTATTGGTCCATGGTACATACACTTCCAGTAGCCTTGTGCTGTTTTTTGGAATGATGGTATATAAACTAATTGATGCAGGCATCAAAACGGTTTCCCCGGCCTGAATGTTTGTTTGTTCCTGGTTTTTTTGAATGATCTCGCATGATCCACTTAAACAGATGTATATAACAAAACTGTCTAATTGACTAATATCTCTTTCAAGTTTAGTATCTATATTGAGCCAGTTGGCAGTAAAATATTTGCATTGCAAAATGGTGTCAGGTTCATTTATTTCATCTTTATAGTCGGTCCTGTAATTGTTATGATGGCTGAAATCAATTGCATCCAATGCCATATCTGTGTGCAAATCACGTGTTTTTCCATTTGTATCTTTCCTGTCAAAATCATAAATACGATATGTGACATCAGAAGTTTGCTGTATTTCTGCTAACAATATTCCTGATCCGACAGCATGTACTCTTCCTGCAGGAAGGAAAAAAACATCTCCTTCTTTTACGGGTTCTGTATTTAGTAATTCCATCAACCTTTTTTCTTCAAGATGCTTCAGGTATGTTTCTTTGTTTACCTCCCGGTTAAAGCCAACTATCAATTCAGCGTTTTTATCAGCCTGTATTATATACCACATTTCTGTTTTGCCCATGGAGTTATGACGTTCTTTTGCCAGTTTATCATCGGGATGAACCTGGATTGAAAGGACATCATTGGCATCAATGAATTTAATAAGCAAAGGAAATTCCAGACCGAACTCATTATATACCCTGTCGCCAACCAAATCTCCCATATAGACTTCAATTAGTTCCTTCAGGTTATTGCCGGCAAGAAAACCGTTACTGACTTCAGAAATATTGCCTTGAACACCCGAGATTTCCCAACTTTCTCCGGCTTTATCAGATTGGGTAGCTTTGCCAAGTATGTTTTTAAGTTTACTGCCACCCCACATTTTGTCAAGAATAATGGGATTAAATTTTATAGGGTATAAAAGGTTCATAAAGCCGTGATTTAAAATTGATAATCAACAACAATTACTTCTTCCTTAACTGTCTCCAGAAATGCTAGGACTTCCTGATGATCAGGATGAATCCTGTACTTATCAAGTTCATCCTGATTGCTAAAATCCGCTATGAGTACAAGATCAAAAGCGGATGACCTTAAACTGATATTGATTCCGGTTTCAAGCCGTTTGATCTCAGGAATTTTGTTTTTAAGCTTGTCCAGTTTATCTTTAAGTTTTTTAATGTTCTCCTCCTTGTTATTATTTTTATCATGGAGTTTGAACATAACAATATGCTTAATCATCTTTGTATTTTTATAGCAAAAATAGAGAAAAGCTATTAATATAAATTTAAACCGGTTATTGTTATGTTAAGTGAAATTGATGTTTCCAACATTCTTTTCCTGGATATTGAGACTGTTCCTCAGTATTCTGCTCTTGAATATGCGCCTCAAAAAATACAGATGCTTTGGGATAAAAAGTCAATCTATTTCAGATCTGAAGAACAGGAGGCTGCAGATGTTTATTCCAGGGCGGGAATATATGCCGAATTTGGCAAAATTATCTGTATATCTGTTGGCAAAATATTTTCTAAAAAAGAATCATTAACAATTAAGATAAAATCATTCAGCGGTGATAATGAGAAAACCATTCTTTCAGATTTTGCAGATATGCTGGAAATCTATTCTTCTGAGAAAACAGTTTTTCTTTGCGCACACAATGGCAAGGAATTCGATTACCCCTTTCTTGCCAGAAGAATGCTGATTCAGGGAATTAAGCTCCCGGATCTGCTTGATAATGCAGGTAAAAAGCCATGGGAAGTAAAACATCTTGATACTATGGATCTTTGGAAGTTTGGAGATTATAAGCATTATACATCTCTTGATTTGCTTACCGCTATTTTCAATATTCCCAGTCCAAAGGATGATATTGACGGAAGCCAGGTTGCAGAAGTATATTGGCAAGACAGAGATATTCAGAGAATTGTCACGTATTGTCAGAGTGATGTACTTGCCGTGGCACAAATCATATTACGATACAAAGGACTGGATTTGCTGCGGGAAGATCAGGTGGAAATAGTGAAAACTTAGAATTCTTTTGCAGGAAGAAACTCAACAAGCAACTCCAGAAGTTTTTCAGGTTCCTCTGCATGTACCCAATGTCCTGTATCCAACTCAACGATTTTAGCATTTGGAAATACCCGGTGAATCAAATTTTTATCTTCATTATTAATATAGCCAGATTGTGTTCCGCTAATAACCAGAACAGGATTTTCAAATACCTGGTTGTTGGGATTAATACCGTCCAGTAGTCTTATCAGGTTATTTCGAAGAGCATGCAAATTCAAACCCCAGTAAAATTTTCCATCTCGATTACGTTTCAGATTCTTAAGCAGGAATTGTCTTAACGGTTTCTGAGGAATATTTACGGATAAATCTTTATCGACAGCGGATCTTGTTTTTGCTGCTGAAATATCCAGTTGATTTAAGGATTCAACAATTTTTTGATGGAAATAAGCTTGTGGAGCAAAGTTACTATCCAGGGCATAAGATCTGAGAGCGATGTCTATAACAACCAGTTTTCTAACTTTCGATGGATTTTGCAGTGTATAATTCATTGCTACTTTTCCTCCCATGGAATGGCCCAGAAGGCATGCATAATCAATGTTTTCGGCAGTCATAAATTCTTCCAGATCAGCGGTCATAACTTCGTAATTCAACTCCGGAGAATGAGGTGAGCTTCCATGATTTCTCTGATCTACAAGGTAAACAGTAAAGTATTCACTCAACTTCTGCCCGAAAGTATACCAGTTATCAGATGAACCATACAAACCATGAAGTATAATCAAGGGGCAACCGGCACCTGACTTTTTATAATGAAGCTGCATCTATTGAAGTTGTTCCAGGTAAAGATGAATTGTCTTTTCCAGTCCGTAATACAAAGCATCTGCAATCAAGGCATGACCAATTGATACTTCTAATAATCCGGGCACTTTAATAGCAAATAACTTTAAATTTTCAAGATTTAAATCATGCCCGGCATTTATTCCCAACTGAAGTTCCAATGCTTTTTTCGCAGCTATAGTAAATGGTTTTACAGCTGTTTCTTTATTCAGCAGGAATTGTTTTGCATAAGGTTCTGTATAAAATTCAATCCTGTTGGTGCCTGTTTCTTTTGTAGCTTCAAGATTGTTCAAATCTGTTTCAACAAAAACAGATGTACGGATATTGTATGATTGAAGCTCGGAAACAACGTCTTTTAAAAAGGCATTGTGTTTTTTTGCATCCCAACCCTGGTTTGATGTAATGGCATCATGTGCATCAGGAACCAGGGTCACTTGTTCCGGTGCAACTCCGATCACCAGATCAAGGAATTCTCTTGATGGGTAGCCTTCAATATTAAATTCGGTATTGATAATAGGTCTTAAATCAAATACGTCTTGTTTTTTAATATGTCTTTCATCTGGTCGGGGATGCACAGTAATACCTTGTGCACCATATTCCTGACATCTGATAGCAGCTTCCAGAACATTAGGGATGTTCCCGCCTCTGGAGTTCCTTAATGTTGCAATTTTATTTATATTTACACTTAATCTGGTCATTGAATTTATTTACATGATCAATTGGATGTAAAATTATAGTATTTTCTGAGAACCGTTCTATGTTGGCTAAGGATTTGATATCAGACGTAATACCGGCTTTGCGAACTTCAGACAGTGGGCAAAAGGCATTGTACTGGATGGATATTTTCAGGATTTCCCATTTGCCTATAGTGAATAATCTTGATTTCCTGGGACTTATCTCTGATAAAGACATTTATGATAACAATATGGCAGAGGAACCCATTGGCAATCATAATTTGTCTCTTTTCAGTCCATTTGTGATTTATGATCAACATATTTACGAAGTTATGGAATTGGCTTCTGAACTTCAATTGTCTGTAGTTCCGGTGTTAAATAACGAAAACCATTATCAGGGAGTGATCACACTTACGGACCTTCTTCATTATTTTGCCGATGTTTCAGCATTAAGGCAACCGGGAGGGATTATTGTCCTCGATCTAAATGCGAATGATTATTCCTTGTCCGAAATTGCTCAGATTGTTGAAAGCAATGATGCTAAAATATTGAGCTGCTACATTACTAGTCTTGCAGATAGCACGAAAATGGAGGTTACTCTTAAGATAAACAGAAAAGAACTTACTTCAATAATCCAGACATTTATTCGATACAATTACATCATCAAAGCCTCCTTTATGGATGAGAATGATCTAAATAGTCTGTACGAAAACAGATATGATTCGTTCATGAAGTATTTGAGTATATAATTGACCTTTTAATGAGAATTGCAATATTCGGTGGCACTTTCAATACTGATTTTAATAAATACATCAAAGATTTATTCAGATATTTGAATTCCAATAGAGTAGGTTTATTCTTGTACAAACCTTTCTGCGATTTCCTGAGTACTGAATGCAAAATAAATCCTGATTTTGATGGGGTATTTACGAGTACGGAAAATGTTCCGGAAGATATTGATTTTTTAATCAGTATTGGAGGGGATGGGACTTTCCTTAAAAGCATTATGTTTCTTAAGAGTTTTGAAATACCTGTAATAGGGATTAACTCCGGAAGGTTAGGCTTTTTGGCAAATATCTCAAAAGAAGAACTATCTGAAGCACTGGATGCAATTTTAAAAGGTAATTATAAACTTGAAAATCGGTCTATGCTTTCGGTGGAGTCTAAAAATCAGATATTTGGACAATACAATTTTGCTTTGAACGATGTTACAATCCAAAAGAAAGATACGGTAATGATTACAATTGACACCTATCTTAATAATGAATTCTTGAATACTTACTGGACAGATGGATTAATTATTTCAACACCAACAGGGTCGACAGCATATAATATGAGTGTAGGGGGACCAATTGTTTTGCCCGGTTCCAATAACATTGTTATAGCGCCAATTGCTTCACACAATTTAACTGTGAGGCCAATCATTGTGCCAGATAACATCGAAATCAGATTGGAAGTGAAAATACGTAGCGGCAACTTTCATATTACATTAGATAACAGAACGGAGATCATGGATGTGAAAGACAATATATTTTATGTTAAAAAGGCTAAGTTTCCCTTGAAAATTGTAAATTTTTCTTTTAATAGTTATTATTATACAATTCGTAATAAATTGATGTGGGGTGCAGACAAGAGAAATTAGAGTATTTGAGGAGGAATTTTTTTTTTGCATGAAAAGATGTAATTTTAGGAAATGACCAATTAAACAAGAATGGTAGCAAAGGATATAGCAAAAATTGATCATGTTAAGCTTAGTGTTTTCATTGCAATTCTTATCATAAGTTTTGTGGAACCGGTGAATGGCCAGCGCTGGAAGCTTAGGAGGTATGAAGTGGGTGGAGGTATTGGTATAACTCAGGTTTTTGGTGATATTGGTGGCACCATTGATGAAAAAAACTGGTTTGGCCTGAAAGACATTAAAATTGATGAAACCAGGCTTGCTTTTCCATTGTATGCCAGGTATAAACTTGATCCGGTATATGCATTGAAAGTAAATACCATATTGGCATGGGGGAACGGCACTGATGCCGATTCAAGAAATGACAGAGGGAGAAGTTATAAAACCATGCTTTTTGAATTTTCAGCTCAGGCTGAATACTATTTTATTCCTGAAGAGAGAAGATTCAGATCGGCGGCCATGTTTAACAAGCGTGGTATGTTAAATAACTATATGTCTTTCAATGCTTACGCTTTTCTTGGAATTGGCGGTGTTTATTCCCGATCTAATGTTACATTCACACAAGATATTACACCTGTTGATGAGATCAAAAATAACAATATCGGAATTGTATTTCCTTTCGGACTTGGATTAAAATACATTGTTGATGACAGATGGTTGGTAAATGCTGAGTTGGGATACAGGTATTCTGTATCTGATTATATTGAAGGTTACAAGCAAACGGAAGACTCGAAACACAAGGATGTATATTACTTTTTAACATTTTCTGTGGGTTATAGATTGAAAACTTCCAGAAGAGGTCTGCCTTTATTCCTGGACAGGGAATACAAGCTAGGCAAAGCAGGAGATAGAAAAATCAAAAAGCGAACTCCCAGAATACCCAAATCCAAAAAAGAAGCATTAGAATAGACTTTTTATTATTAAAATGCTTTATTCTTTAATTCTTTTATGTTTTTTTAAGAAAAATTCTGATCTTGGGCGCTAAAAGAACACTTATTTTCGTTGTTGAGAAGCGAACAAGACGAATTGTATGAAACCTCCATGTTTTTAAATTCAAAAACAAGAATAAATATAATAATCGAAACACGGAGGTTTCCTGCCTGTTCGGCAGACAGGCATCAGACCACTATAAATATATAAATTCTGATGAAACATTTGATCATTATCTTCTTCATGTTTAGTTTTTCACTGACTAAAGCTCAGCGATATACAGATTTTGGTTTAATTGGTGGTGGAACTTATTATATGGGAGAAATTAATCCGAAAAGGCATTTTTATAAATTATCACCAGCTTTCGGAGCACTTTTCAGGATAAACATTAACAAAAGATATGCTGTAAGAATAAGTGGTATTTACGCCGGGTTAAGAGGAAGTGACAGCGATTTTCCTGACAGGGATGTTCCGCTTCGATCGCCACAGAGTTTTAATAAACAAATACTGGATTTCAGCAGTCAGCTGGAATTTAATTTTCTGCCCTATATAACAGGAGAAGAAAAATGGCTCTACAGCACTTACGTAAGCGCCGGATTAGGGTGTGGAATATCAACCGGAAGCAGTCCGTTTTTAACCATTCCTTTTGGAGTTGGCTTTAAGGTTAACCTCACAAAAAGGTTAAGTTCGGGATGTGAATGGTCTTTCAGAAAAACATTCAGAGACAATATTGATAATGTGGAAAATCAACTTGGCAACACACTTATTAATAATAATGACTGGTATTCTTTTATAGGTGTATTTATTACCTATAAGTTTTTTAAATTTGCAGCTGATTGTCCGGCATATAATTAGAATATAATTTGAGAATGGGATATAAGGAACAGCTTGATTTGAAAAAGTTGCCAAAACACGTGGCCATCATTATGGACGGGAATGGAAGATGGGCAAAGAAAAAAGGCAATCCGAGAATTTTTGGCCATAACAATGGTGTTACTGCTGTTCGTGATACTGTTGAAGCTGCTGCTGAAATTGGAATTGAATTTCTTACCTTGTATGCTTTTTCGACAGAAAATTGGAATCGTCCGCGCACAGAAATCGATGCCCTTATGTCATTGTTGGTATCAACAATTGATAAAGAAACAAAGACATTGCTTGAAAATAATGTCAGGTTGAGAGCTATCGGAGATTTAAATACTTTACCAAAACTGGTAGCAAACCAGTTAAACGGAGCTATTGATAAAACCATGAAAAAGACAGGATTAAACCTAATTCTTGCATTAAGTTACAGTTCCAGATGGGAAATTCTTAATGCAGCCAGGAATCTTGCTGAAGATATACAACAAGGAAAACTGGATTGTGAAGATATCAATGATTCTGTTTTCGAAACTTATTTGACTACATCGGGTATCCCTGACCCGGAACTACTAATACGTACAAGCGGCGAATTTAGAGTAAGTAATTATCTTCTATGGCAGATTGCATATACCGAATTGTATTTTACTCCAGTACTTTGGCCCGATTTCAGAAGAGAGGACTTTTATCAGGCACTTGCAGATTTCCAGAAAAGAGAAAGACGATTTGGTAAAACAAGTGAACAACTCGTCACAAATATGAACGCAAATAGTTAGTGTAGGATGCGAATATTTTTTATCTCATTTTTTATTGTTTCAATCAACCTCAGTGTTTTTTCCAGGTTTGTTACAGACAGCATTGAATATGAACCCATTGATTATTCAAGATCTAAAGAATACATTATTGGCGATATAGAAGTTACCGGTGTAAGGTACCTTCAACCATCACATTTGGTTTCTATTTCCGGGCTGAGCAAAGGGATGAAAATTAAAATTCCGGGTTCTGATATTACCCAGGCAGTAAATAAATATTGGAAACACGGACTTTTTTCGGATGTAAAAATTCTGGTAACAAAAATCGAAGATGGGAAAGCATATCTGGAAATTCAATTGGTAGAACAACCACGACTGAATAGGCTGGAAATTACCGGTACCAATAAAACAGAAAAGGGCGACATAGAAGAAAAGATAAATATCAGAAGGGGCATACAGATTACCGAAGATATTTTGAACAATACAACCCTGATCATCAAAAAACATTTTACAGAAAAGGGATTTTTCAATGTAAATATTGATATCAGGCAGGAAGAGGATACCACCAACATCAACATGGTAAACCTTTATATTGATATTGATAAAAGCAAGAGAGTGAAAATCCAGGAAATTGTGTTTGAAGGGAATTCCGTATATAAAGACAGACGATTGCGCAGATTAATGAAAAAAACAAAGCAACGTGATTTAAATATTTTCAAAGGATCAAAATTTATAGAGGCCGAATACAAGGAAGATAAAAATAAGGTCATAAGTTTTTATAACGAAAATGGTTATCGCGATGCTAGAATTATTAAGGATGAGTTGGTTCGTTTGAACAATAAACGTGTAGCATTGAAAATACATGTTTTTGAAGGGAATCAATATTATATCAAAAGCATAACATGGATTGGCAATACCAAGTACCCATCTGAGTACCTGGGAATGATATTGGGAATGAAACCGGGGGATTTGTATGATCAGACATTATTGCAGGACAGACTTATAAATGATGAGGATGCAATCACATCGGTATATATGGATAACGGGTATTTATTTTTTAATGTTACTCCTGTTGAGGCAAGAATTGAAAACGATTCGGTAGATCTTGAGCTTAGAATATATGAAGGGAAGCAAGCCACGCTCAATGAGGTGACAATAAGCGGGAATACAAAAACCAATGAGCATGTTGTAAGAAGAGAATTATACACCCGGCCGGGTGAATTGTTCTCGAGATCTGATATAATCAGGTCTGTCAGGGAATTGGCTACTTTGGGGCACTTTAATCCGGAAACAATTTCACCAAATCCGTTACCAAATCCTGCCGATGGAACTGTGGATATTGATTACAGTCTTGAAGAAAGAGCCAATGACCAGCTTGAACTCTCTGGCGGATGGGGTGGCTATTACGGATTTATGGGAACTATCGGAATTCGTTTTTCAAACTTTTCAATCCGCAGATTTTTTGATGCAAAAGCCTGGAGACCTGTCCCGAGTGGTGACGGACAGACATTGCAGTTGAGAGCACAGGCATCCGGACCAAGCTACCATGGATATAATATAAGTTTTATCGAACCATGGTTCGGTGGGAAAAAACCAAATTCTTTTTCTGTTTCATTTTATTATTCAAAACAACGACCCTATGTCCAATACAATTCATTTGACGAATTGGATCCTTCATTCAGAACATTTGGAGCTTCGGTAGGTTTGGGCAAACGATTGAAATGGCCTGACGACTATTTTTCATTATACTCCGAATTATCATATCAGCAATACAGGTTGCATAATTATAATCTGGGACTGCTTTATAACGGCAACTACAATTTATTCAGCCTTAAACTTGTTCTGGCCAGAAGTTCCCAGGATCAGATGATATATCCGAGAAAAGGTTCGGCTTTCAGTCTGGGTGTTAGATTAACACCCCCTTATTCAGTCTTTGATAATACGGATTATTCCGAGGCTCCTTATGAAGACAGATATAAAAACATTGAATTTCATAAGTGGACTTTTTCAAGTGCCTGGTATACCAGTCTGATAGAAAAGCTGGTCCTGGCGTTGCGGGCTGATTTTGGTTATCTTGGTGCATACAATAAAACAATCGGGCCTCCTCCTTTTGAAAAATTTGAAGTTGGAGGGAGTGGATTGAGTGGGTATAATTTATACGGAACCGATGTAATTGCATTAAGAGGTTATGAGGATGGAAGTATTACGCCAGAACATACGGAACGAGTTCTATATCCGACGGAGGAGGAAGGTGATCCTGAATATAGGAATGTTAGTGTTTCGGATGGGAATATTTATACCCGTTATTATGCCGAGCTCAGGTATCCGTTTTCTTTGAATCCATCTGCTACAATATACGGACTGGTATTTGTTGAAGGTGGTAATGCATGGGGCAAATGGGATGAATTTAATCCGTTTGCAGTGAAAAGAGCTGCCGGATTGGGAGTAAGAGCTTTTTTACCGATGTTCGGAATGCTGGGTATTGATTGGGGATATGGATTTGACCCCAGTCGCAGTAAACCCTATGAACGATCGAAAGGACAGTGGCATTTTGTTTTGGGACAACAATTTTAGTGGTCAGAACGGTATAGAATTTGTATTTTTATTGCGAACATAAATATTAAAACAATGAAAAAAGTAATAACAACTTTGGCATTGGCTGTATTGACAATTTCTTTTTCAGTTGCGCAAAAATTTGCATTTGTTGATACGGACTACGTAATGAACAACATTCCTTCCAATAAAGCAGCCGAAAATGAACTGGATAAACTATCAAAGCAATATGAAAATGAAGTATCGGCCATGTTTGAAAGTATTGATAAAATGTATCGTGAATACCAGGCAGAAAAAGTATTGCTTACCGATGAAATAAAGTCAAAGCGAGAAGAGGAAATCATTACCAAAGAACGTGAAGCCAAGAAATTGCAAAATGACTATTTTGGACAGGAAGGTTTGCTTTTTAAGAAACGCCAGGAACTGATCAAGCCGATTCAGGATGAAGTTTATGGAGCAGTCAAAGAGATTGCTGATGAGAATGGGTATGCTGTTATTTTTGATTCTGCAAGCGGTCCTACAATGTTGTATACAAATCCCCGTTACGATATAAGTGACGAGGTATTACAAAGATTAGGTTATAAAAATTAATTTCATACATTTGTGCCGGAAATTATATTTATTCTAATAAACATGAAAAAATATTTGGTTTTTTTGCTAATAAGTGCAGTTATCCTTAGTTTATCTGTAAATGCTCAGGACAAACTCAAAATAGGACATATCAATAGTCAGGAACTATTGGCTGCTATGCCGGCGAGCGATAGTGCTCAAAAAAAGCTGGAAAAAATTGCCAAGGAACATGAACTGGTGTTAGAAGAGATGTCAGTTGAGTTTAATAAGAAATTCGAAGCTTACCGTAAAGCAATGGAAGCCGGAACAATGAGTGATCTGGCAAGAGCTACAAAGGAAGCTGAATTGGAAGATTTGCAGAACAGAATATCAACTTTTGAACAAACTGCTCAACAGGATATTCAACAGAAAAGAGTTGAACTGTTTACCCCTGTTCAGGAGGCTGCCCTGAATGCAGTAAACGAAGTTGCTGAAGAAAACGGTTTCACATATATTTTAGATACAGGTATGGGATCGGTTGTCTATGCATCGCCTGATTCCAAAGATATTTTACAGTTGGTAAAAACCAAACTTGGCCTCGAATAAGGCATTGAAAAGAAATTTTCAAGCCAACTCATTTGAGTTGGCTTTTTTGTATCTTTCGTTATGAAAAACAATGCAACAAGACCAATTGGAATATTTGACTCGGGACTTGGCGGATTAACTGTGGCCAAAGCAATTCATCTGATGCTTCCCAACGAAGAAATAATTTATTTTGGAGATACGGCTCATCTTCCCTATGGAGACAAATCAAAAGATACTATTGTTCAATATTCTACAAGAATTACAAAGTTTCTTGTTGAAGAACAATGTAAGGTAATTGTAATTGCATGCAATTCTGCTTCATCAAACGCTTATGAAGAAGTTGTAAAACAAGCAGGAAGTAACATTCACGTTCTGAATGTAATTGATCCTGTAGTGGATTATATCATTGAGACTGACTATAATAAAATTGGAGTGATTGGTACCAAAAGCACAATTGATACCAACACTTATTTCAATAAAATACATAAAAAGAAAAAAGGAGTATATGTTTTATCCATGGCTACTCCTTTGCTGGTGCCCATGATTGAGGAGGGATTTATTTTTGATGATATCAGCAATGCAATTATCCGAACGTATCTTTCACGCAGAGAAATTAGCGGAATTGATTCGCTCATATTGGGTTGCACTCATTATCCAATCATTAAAAATCAAATCAATAAATTCTATAATTTCGATGTGGATATAATTGATACCGGTAAAATAGTTGCTGACAATCTTCGCCTGCTATTGGATAAGGAAAGCATCAGGAATACCTCGACAAAACGAGGAGTAAAAAAATTTTATGTTTCTGACCTCACACGCTATTTCAAGCTGATCGCACGAATGTTTTTTGAGGAAGAAATTGAACTTGAAAAATTGAACCTCTGGAAATAGTCAGTTTTAATTCAATATTTCTCATCTTCCCTTCTTCTCAGACTCTCACTCTCCTTCTTTCATTGACGGCAAATTCCTCATGGCGGATAGTATTATAAAAAAAGTCATAACAAATCCATGAAGTTTCCGGCAACGGATACAGTATTTTAAACCGGGTAAGTATGATTTTTTATATAAGAAAAAGGTTATATCATTCTTCAAGTAATATGAATTTTCTAACGGTTTGACTCATAAGTGATTATTATCACCTATATGAAGTAGAATTTATATTCTTTCTAAATAACATGCTAATGCATTGATATTTAACTTGTTGTATTTACACTTTATACGTTATGTAGTTATTTTTCAGGATATTTTCTCTTCATTGGTTTAAAGAATGCTGTTAATTCGTGCAATTTTTAGTAATTTTTATTTATCAAATCCTACCGGCCTATAGTTTTTTTAATTGGTACAAAGCTTTTGACTAATAAAAAATGAATGGAACGAGTAGCTAATGATTTGTATTTCAAAACTGCAGAAACAGAATTGGAATTTGAAAAATGTTACCGCTTACGTTACAAGGTATACTGTGAAAAAAAGCGGTGGTTATCCCCTGATGATTATCCTGACGGATTGGAAAAGGATGAATACGATAGTAATGCAACTCATGTAATGGCAATGGATGAGGATTTTAATGTTATCGGGATCATGAGGATCATTAAAGAATGTGATCATGAGCGGCTTCCCTATCTCGATCATCCCGGAATGAAAGGAAAGAAGTATGAAGCAGCGAATCTCGCTGAACTCTCAAGGTTTGTCGTATCAGCAACCAAAAATCGCCATCTGGTATTAAAGGGATTGCTCAGGCTTGTATATCTTACAAGTCGAAGGATAGGCGTTGACAATTGGGTGTATGTATCTGAACCTTCCCTGATTCGGTTTATTGATCGGTATAAATACTTTTTTCATCCAATCTCCACTCCTACAAAGTATTATGGCGGATTTACCCTGATAGCAGCATGTGATATTGCTAAAACTGAGGCTCGCTGGAAAGCAAATGATATGGAAACATGGAATTTCCATTGGAAGGAAGAGGCTATGATGATCTAAGGGAATGGTATTTTCCACGAGTCATTTGACCATATCAAAAAGCGGAAAGTTTTATATCATAATTTAAGTCTAATCATGTAAGAGATTATTTGTTATGTTTTCCTTTTGGCAGGAGCCCTGCTCGTAAAATGGCAATTCAAATTTTTAAGTACTGTGTATAGGACAACTTGTAAAGAATTATGGCGTTATGTTTTCATATTGGTATATTGGATTTACTAAATATATTAATTGCAAATAGCCTTGTAGACCGCAACGAAGTGGAATTGATTTACGAAAGGATGAATTACAAGGTTCACAAACAGTTCTGTAAGAAGATTAGGGATCATCTAAGAAGCCTATGAATTATAGGTAATAATCAAATTTTCTTCCATAGTTGAATTCCATTCCAAAGCGAAATTCAAAATAGGAAATAAATTCATATTCAATGATACAAAGTGTATAGCTTTTAGTAATTAACTTTAATCTTTCAATCATATCAGGATTTTCTTTCTTATGATCTTGTAACTGGATCTTAATATCGAAACATCCGTTGTTTTCAGGATAAATTTTAAAAGCTCCGGTTATTATTCCTGCAATTTCAAAATCGGAATAAATGATTTCTTTAATTTCATTTACAGAGAACCAGTCAAAACCATCAGTCATTCGCTCGCCCCGTCCGTAAATGATCCCTATTGGTAATTTAAAAGAAGGTAAATAAGCTTCCAGATTGCACTGGATAAGAACCGATTTTAAATTTTTAAAGCTCATAACTTCTACTTCATCTTTTGTATTATACCTGATAATTGGAATTTGATGTTTCTTATCCAATAGTGTCACTACCAGTTCAGATCGGTTAAATTGATTTCTGATACTTTCCATATAAATCTCGTGTGGAAGGTAGTGCATAATTTCTGGAACCGATCTGGTATCGTCGGTGAAGAGTAATTTTTTAAGCTTTTCGTTTGTACGAGCAAGTCTGCGTAAATTGATAGTCTCTCTTGTTTCAAAAAATACTGTTGTTGCAAGTTCTGTTAATCCCATGTTTAGTTGGATGCGGCCCTCATCAGGCTTATCGCGGCCCAATAAGAATGAAAAATAATTTCTCATATTTTCGGGCACATATTCTCCTCCTGTAATGATATAGACATCATGATCTTTCCACGAAAAACCATTTCTTGTACCACTTTCAAGCACGTTTTTAATGAATGGGGCTTCTCCGGTAAGCACTATATGTTTAAAATCTCCGGCAATTTTTTTAATAGTCGCGTAGGCATGGTTTTCGATAGTTCCGGTTACTACCACAGGAATTGTAAAAGTTGGGATATTGAATCCTGCAGGTAAAGTATTGATTATTATCGTATTGTCAATTGGCACATTAAATATCTTCTTTAATAAATATTCTGTGGCTATACCTGATGTGCTTTTATAACCAAACGGCTGTAACTGATAGGAATAACTTCCTGAACTTCCTGAACTAATTCTAATAGTACCAATGTTTTCGAATTTTATCCCTAGAGTAAGGTCTCTCAGACTGTGACTATTAAAAAGTATTTCTTTATCAATAACAGGTATTCTTTCATTAAAATCATCGATGTTTTTTATTGGCCCGGCGTTTGTATTTTCATTCTTTGACATTTTAAGATATACCGACGAATGATTAATAACATGATTGACTACAATAATTAGTCGTTTTACAGCAAGAGCTTCAAATTCATCTGGTGATACGTTTTTAAGCCTGTTAAATGACCTTTCAAGTATAAATCGTATTAATTTGGCGTACCATTTTTTATAAAAAACAATTGGCATGGTATGTTTACTTGTTAAAGTTTCTAGTCCTGGTAATATTTGCTTTTAATTTCTTCGAAAGTTGGAAGCTTTAATGTAGGTTCTTTTGTAGACAGGCTTATAAGTCGCTTATTAAAATTGAAAAGCAGTTTATGTTCTATCAGACAATCTATCGCTTTTTCTATCATTTTCTTGTCGACTGTTGAATCTGAAAGATATTGAACTTTTTTAAATAAAGAACTTTCATGTATTGGTTCTCTGCAGGCTTTATGGACAAGATGTTTGTATCCGTCAAGTACAATTTCTTTTTTTTGTGCACACGGTCTTGTATCCTTTATTAATGTTTTTTGTCCGTGTTCTTTAAAAATCAGATGAGCCTTTATTTCACTAGGATTATTTACAGGAAATAATTCATGCCATTCATTTATTTTGGATCTTAATCTTTTAATATTTTCAGTATCAGGATAATTCTGCTCAATAAGTGTTCTGTCTTCGAAAAACCTGACAAAGTCATTTAGTTCTTTTTCCGGAATAGGAAAACAGTAATTCGATGATCTGTGAGGGATTAGTTCCAAATTGAATTTCTCCTGAAATTTATGGTAATGGCTATACCTGTCGAGGTGCAGATGCGTTAAAGCATCAGGCGGATTCAGGTGATAGAGTAGTGGTAGAAATTCGGCCATATCTTTGTACCAGTTATCATCTTCCCCCGGAAATGCATAAAGAATATGCCACATAAGCCTAATCCCATTTTCATAGGCCAATTTTAAAAGATAAATATTACGTACCGCAGTTACTCCTTTTTTCATGTATTTCAGGGCTTCATCATGAAGGCTTTCAATGCCAGGTTGCACCCACCTTATGCCTGCCTGAGACAATTTAACAGCCTGCTCTTCTTCGATATTAGCTTTAATTTCAAAAAAATACATACAGTCTGGAAAATCTTTTCCGGCAATTCTTGGAAGAAGATCATTAAAATAATTCAAATCGAGAATTTCATCAGTAGCCATCAGAACTTTGATGTTGTAATTATCTATTATCGATCTGATTTCTTCAATCACTCTGTTAGTCGATTTGGATCTGAAACATAGCCTTTTTGGAGCTGAGGAACAAAATGTACATCCTCCCGACTTTTCATGCCACCAACAACCTCTGCTTGTTTCAAATGTTATATGAGGCATAAGATTATTATTGTATTTAAAGGAATTAATTTGCAGAAAGAAATCATCAAAATCGGGCAGGGGAGTGTTATCAAGATTGTCAACAATTGCAATAGGAGCTTCATATCCTCTTGCTTTATTTAGAGACAGATTTTTTTTACATATTACACCATTTGGAATTTCATCCCTTGGGATGTCAATACCGGTCTTTACAATAGAGTTACAAAGTTGTGTAAAAAGAAGATCAGCTTCACCCGATACTGCAAAGTCAATCTCCGGAAAATTCCTCACGATTACCTGTGCGGCATCACCATCGCAGGAGGTACCACCAAGAATAGTAACAATATCTGGTCGTTGTTTCTTTATTTCTCTGCACAAAGCAAGTGAAGCATTGTTCTGCTGAAACATTGTAGTGCAAGCAAGTATTTTTGGATCCAGATGCAGAATTCTTTCTGCTGATTCGTAGATAAATTCGCCTGCCTTTCTTCTTATTTCCCATAGAAAATCTTTATTTACTATGCGCTCGTGCCTACCGGTTGATTCATATTCGCTGGCATGCAGTATATAACACGCCCTGCTTGAAAGTAATTCAAAATAAGCTTTGTGGTCTGGGTTAAATTCGGGAAAGCATCCGGCAAAAGTCCATTCGCCAATTTGGTAAAGCAGGTCCTGGCTAACAGTTGAATAGGCATCATACCCAATTTTTTCAGCAAACGCAAAACACTCATATAAGGTACTTACAGTGAAACCTTCTTTTTTTGCTGAAGCAGAAAGTATGCTAAGTCCGAGAGAGGGTCTTTCCAGGCTGGGAAATGGCATTGAAACAAGGCAAATATCCATTCTTCTTCTTTTTTATATTTAATCTTGAAGGTGTTACCTCATTAAATATAGCTACAATAGCTTTTAATTACAACCAAACGGTAACAAATGGTCCGGATACACAATTCATCATTTTACAGCTCCATCCATAATTGCTTTAAAATTCGAGAACAATATCCTCTCTTTTAATTCAGATGAAAGATCAATTTTCTCAAATACATCCACAAAATCTTTCATTCGGTGCATTTTTCCTTCATAAGGCATAGGAAAATCAGTCCCGAAAATAAATTTTTCTTCTCCCACCCGCATAATTAGCTTTTCGTTAAGTATTTCTGCTATTTCATAAGGATAAGCTGCCGTATCAATAAAAACATTCGGATGTTTTTCAACAATCATAAAGGATTCATTGTGCCAGAGTGTGCCAAGGTGTGTCAGAATGATCTTCAGGTCGGGGAAATCGTTAGCAACGTCATCAATCAGTATAGGATCGGCCTGTTTCAGTTTCACCAGGCTGCCAAAGGGAGTAGTTCCTACATGAAAAACCACGGGAATTCCAAGGTCAGAGGCAAGAGCATAAACAGGCCATACATTTTTATTGTTAGGATAAAAATTTTGAAGGGGAGGATGAAGTTTTAAACCTTTCAGGTTTAGTTTTTCAATTGCGTTGGTAAGCGTTTCACATGCATCTTTTTTTTTGGGATCTACGGAGGCAAAACCCAGGAATCTGTCCGGCATTTTACTGCATACATCAGCAACAAACTGATTGCTTGCAGTCAACAAAGGTCCGTCCATTGCAAACAGAACAGACTTTTCAATCGCTGCTTCATCCATCTGGGATAAAAGACTATCAAGCGATAACATAGCTACAACATCATCGAGATCAGAAAATGTTGGAATACCCTTTAAATAATCAAGGTTATACAACTGATCTTTTGCAAACACTACTGATGTATCGATAAGATGTGTATGAGAATTGATGATTCGCATTGTTTTCTTTTAAATTAAATTCCCTGCCATTTCATTCATGGATTCTCTGCGATATTTTACGTCGATATATATTCATGGATTATATCAAAAGATCAAACAGACCCCTATACCATTGGTAGTGAAACCAAGCAATACTTCTTTTTTTATATAAGAAGTTTTACTTAATCCCCCATTATAAATATCAATTGCATTATGTGTTTTCATTTTTGCATCCCTAGAAAAGGGAATCGATAATAGAATAAGTCCTCCGCCGATAGCTGCCATATACCATTGAGGATCTTTTCCCGCAATAGCCGTTCCTATTGGCCAACCAATCAGAAACCCACCTGAAAAACCAAGAATGTATGCCATAGCTATGCTACTTCTTGCAGATTTAAATTCTTGAAAAGCACTCTGATTCAGGCTTAAAATGCCTGATAATTCAATATTTGAAAGAATAATCCCTTTGTGATAATACTTATATGTTAATCCTTCTCTTCTCATAAGAATTGAATCCGGAGTAGAGGTATTCTCATCAAATTCACCTTCGTAATTATAATAGATCTTTTCTATCTTATCCTGAGACAAGCTTGTTTTCACATTCTTGTTTCCATTGGTTAGGTAGAAATATACATTAGTACTATCAACACTTAATATTTCACAATCGATTCTTTCACCATTGGTTCTTATAATTGCATCTTGTGAAGAACAGTTCAATGAAATCCAGGCGAGTCCAATAATTAGAATAAGTACTTTCATATAGAACTATTTTGATGTTTCTGTTTACAACGTATTAAATCCTTTTTCAGTTTTTAATAGCAAAAGATAAAAAGAAAAATTGAAATCCCGGAAGTTTGTAGAGATTATAAATTACTTATGGGAAAAAGGATCATTGTCTGTTTTTCTGTAAACATATATTCTGTTTACCAGAATAATGACTGTCATAACAGATACGGCAGTAAGATTGAAATTACGTTCAACAATTATAGTAGTGAATATTCCGGCTATGACGAACAAAGTTACAAGGTAAGTGAGTATAACTCTGAATTTGATCTGATTTACCGAATCTTTCATAAAGGCAAGAACAAGAAGCAAAGGATTTGCCCAGAGAAGATCGGTATTGAAATTGAAAATGTAATGATCTGTTAATAGCCAGAGAAGAAGAATTATCAGACCAAGAAAACCAAAGATGACAAGAATTGATTTTTCCAATATTCTGAAGAATCCCGGAATGTAAGTTCCAAAAACCTGTGAGATCAACAAAACAAGAACCAGCGACCAAAGAATAATCGCGGGTTGAATGGCAGGTTTTGAAGATTGATCATGGCAGTTAAAATGGACAATATCAGATTGTGCAAGGCTTTTCTGAAAACCAAATTCCTCTTTAATCCGGATGTTTTTTAAAAGAAGATGCAAATAATCCGGCAAAAACGAAATCGTAGTTCCTCTGACTCTTTTATCTGCAGGGAAGCCCATAAGAAGATCTGCTCCTGCATCAGTCCAGGGCCTCTCCTTTAAATAATCATTCAGCAATTTCCTGTAACTTTTTTTAGGTACAATAAGCTGATTAAACTCCAGGGTGTCTGAAACACTTTCAGAGATCAGGTCAATGATTTTAGATGAACAATTGTTATAAAAGAAATCATACAGGTATTCACGATTTTCAGGCATATAATTCACCTCCAGCAATCGGACTATTTTTGATCTTTCGTAAGGAGAGAGGTTCAGCGGAGTTTCGATAAGTGACCGATTTTCAATCTTCACCTGCTGCAAAACAATATCAAAAGGTAACCTGGACAGTTTGTATATCAACTTTCCACGCACAAAACCAAAATAGAAAGAAGGTTCATTAAAATCAAACGTACCATAATTATAGACTTCGTCCGTATTTTTGATGTTGTTTTTTACACGTATCGCACTGTGACCAAATACTGAATACAGTTTGTTCCCCGGACTATAGGTTAGCAATGAGATTTGAATGGTATTTTCCTGGGAATAAACAACCTGCCTGCAATTGAACAAAACAATAAAAACTGTAAAAAGTATACGTAATACAGTTGTCCTTTTCATGGCAAATAACTTAGTGTTTGGCCAGTTTTATCAGTTGCAATGTTAGAAAAAAAAGTCTCATTTATTATTCTCAGACTATTTTTTAAAACCATAATCAGGATTTTCGATACTGAAATCAAGTTTTGAAAATGTCGGATTAAGTTCATATTCCACATAGGTATATTCCTGGAATAGACCTTTGTCATCGTAATTTTTTAAACCGACCGGGAATTCGCGTTTTTGATCTATATACATCACGATCTGTTTTGCGTAATCAGACGGAACCATAATTGTAGTGCCGGGTGTAAGATCTTCGAAAGATTTTATTTCACGATTTTTTTCAAGTATTAAATAATCGCAAACCAGCAATTTTTTTGATATGGATTCAAGGGTTTCTCCATTTCTCACTGTGTAAGGCACATACCTGAAATTAGTATTCAGAAAAACAATTTTATAACAGAGAATATTGTCATATTTTACCTGGCCCTTATATTGCCAGATACTGACATCATTTTTATCATATTTGTTATACAGATTTTCAACAACTTCAAGAAAATAGGAAAATCCCGCCCTATAGATCGAATGATGATTGTCTTTACGCATCAGATTGCCCAGGGGGTCCAGTTTCAGATTGGAAATTGCTATAGTATTTCTGTTCAACAACACTTTGTCGTTGTTTTCACCGTCTATATAGAGTATTTCCAGTCCCTGGTGCGGATAATATTGTTTTAAATAGATCTTATAAGGATTGTAAGAGATTTTAAAATCGGTTTTTTTATGAATCAATTCACCATCTATCCTTTCTTTTATCAGCATGGTAACTTTAACTCCATCCAACGCATGATTTGTAGCAAATACTTTTTCCAGTATTGCAACTTCAGGGGCAGATTCAGAAGAAAAAGACAAACAAAATACCAGAAGAACGGTTGATACAATGATACATTTTGAATGTTTGAAAAGATGAAGGGCCCACTTTGTCATCAGGACTTTGTAACTTTATCGTATCGTTTGTTAACAAATTCCCAATTTACTACATTCCAGAAAGCATCGACATATTCAGCTCTCCGATTCTGGTATTTCAGATAATAAGCATGTTCCCAAACATCGATGTTGAGAAGGGGAAAGCCTCTCTGATCTTCAGGAAGCGTATCCATAAAGGGATTATCCTGGTTAGCTGTAGTTGTAATTTTTAATTTTCCATCCTGAATGATAAGCCATGCCCATCCTGATCCGAAGAGTTTGATAGCAGACGTACTGAATTCCTCCCTGAAATTATCAAAGGAACCAAAGTCTCTTTGAATTGCTTCAGCAACAGGGCCATTAGGAGTTCCACCTCCGTCAGGAGACATAAATTTCCAATAAAGCTTATGATTCAGAAAACCTCCGCCGTTATTAACAATTGCATCATTGTATTGAGAAGCATTGGAAAGTATTTCCTTTACATTTGCCGGTGGCGGACCTGTATAATTTTTTAATGCGGCATTTAATTTGGCAGTATATCCGGCATGATGTTTATCATGATGAATCCTCACGGTTTCCTTATCGATGTATGGTTCAAGTGCATCATAAGGGTATGGCAATTCGGGAAGAATAAACTCTTTTTGCTTACTGAAAAGTGAATTTTTTCCTTTTGCTAAAGAAGGTAAACTTATCAACCCCAAAGCACTAACAAAACCTGTCTTTAGAAAATCTCTTTTATTCATATCAAATTCAACGATTTAACCACTTGTGTAACAAACATACTAAAAAAAAGTTTAAGTCTGAAAACTCACTGCCGAAGCTTTTCAATAATCTCCGTAAGAGCAAGTTTTTCCTGTATTCCGGTAATCATATTCTTTAACGTATACTGTCTGCTTTTTATTTCTTCTTCACCAACAAGTAAGACATAAGGTATTTGTTTCGCATTCGCATAGGTCATTTGTTTTTTTAATTTCACAGCATCCGGGTAAAATTCACTTGGTATCCCGGCTTTTCTGATCTTTTTTAGTATTTCAAGGCATTGATTTTGTTCCTTTTCTCCAAAATTAACAATGAGTATGCGTACGGATGCTGTTACTTCTGAAGGAAATACTTTCATTTGTTCCATAACATCATATATGCGGTCAGCACCGAAGGATATACCAACACCAGAAACATCCTTTAAACCAAAAATGCCTGTCAGATCATCATACCTTCCTCCTCCGCAGATGCTTCCTATAGGGACATCATCAGATCTGACCTCTATAATTGCTCCTGTGTAATAATTTAAACCACGTGCAAGTGTGAGGTCGAAATCAGGTTTAAGATTTATGTTGTATGATTCTGTCATCTTCAGCAAAAATTCTACTTCTTCAATTCCCCTTAATCCTTGTTCAGAGTTGTTCAATCGTTCTTTTAATTCTTTGATAATCTCAAAGTTTTTATTGCTCATTGTCAGGAAAGGAGAAAGCTCAGCAATAGCTTTTTCAGGAATTCCGCGTTCTTTCAATTCTTTCCTGACATTGCTCAAACCGATTTTTTCAATTTTATCAATGACCGTTGTAATTTCATTCATTTTATCAGGCTGGCCTATTAGGTCTGCTATTCCTGCAAGGATTTTCCGGTTATTGATCTTAACAGTTATATTTATGTTCAGCAGAGTGAAAACTTCATCGATTATTTGCAGCAATTCAACTTCATTTAACAGGGAATCACTCCCTATAACATCTGCATCGCACTGGTAAAATTCACGGTATCGTCCTCTTTGAGGACGGTCGGCGCGCCATACAGGTTGAATCTGGTAACGTTTAAAAGGGAATGTAATATCGTTCCTGTTTTGAACTACATAACGGGCAAAAGGAACAGTCAAATCATATCGTAATCCCTTTTCTGATATTTCCATTGCGAAGGAGTTGGAATCTTTTTCCTGTATTGTTGCAGGATTAGTTTTGGATAGAAAATCGCCTGAATTTAAAATCTTAAACAACAATTTATCGCCCTCTTCACCATACTTTCCCAGCAATGTCGACAGGTTTTCCAAAGCCGGAGTTTCAATCGGACTATAGCCATATTTAATAAAAACTCCTTTAATCACATTGAAAATATAATCCCTTTTCACCATTTCAAATGGTGAAAAGTCGCGTGTACCCTTTGGTATAGAAGGTTTTTGCATAATCATCCATTTTTGAGCGCTACAAAGGTAACAATATCAGCTTATGCAACAAAAACTGCCGCAAAATGTCAGGTTATGTAAGATGAAGCATCGTGATTAGTTTTTTTAAAAATCTTTCACTGGAATTGTCCCCTTCTTTTGGTGCCCAGGGAGCAAAATTTTTATCGTCAGAAGGGAAATACGGGCCATCTTTTACTTCATATACCACTGAATTGTCTTCCAGTGCAACAAGGCTATGCCATGTTCGCGGAGGGATTTCCACTCCAAAGTTGCCGGTTTTTCTATCAAGAATAATATGATCTGTTGGCTTTCCTTCATCATTGAATTCAATAACAACTATTCTGCCTCTTAAAATAATGAAAGCTTCTCTTTTGTCAGGATTTTCATGCTTGTGCGGTTGTATGTAGGTTCCTCTGAGCATTGCATGAATCATTCGTTGTAAGGTGTCATCCATTTGATAATGATAATTGTAATTCACTCTTTTCCTGGAAGATTCTTTTGCTTTTTCTGAAAGAGTATCCAGTTCTTTTGTTGTTATTTTCACAAGCATAGATCAAACTTTTATGTTTTTGTATGGTACACTCAGACGAACCATCGGAAATAGAAGGAGCAAAACAAAACAAGTACCTGCTATTGCATATCCAGGTCCTGTTAGATCTGCAAACACTCCAATGCCAAAACTTATGATAGCTCCGATCATCGAACTTATCTGTGATTCGGCTGATAATACAGAAGCCAGAATTCTTTCATTAAATTGATTTGCAATGCATGCAACACCAGCAGGGCGTCTTAAGTTTTCGATGACCAGAATGCAAACAAACAATACAATTGCCATTCCTGTTATATCAAAACTGTAAAATAGTCCGGCCGCTGCTCCT
>Ga0307432_1000135_pt1 | contig 60385 bp, 51 predicted proteins | sample SalMarWE160150MG_FD_202158 | JGI IMG/M metagenome (GOLD analysis project Ga0307432, IMG submission 202158) | Salt marsh sediment microbial communities from the Plum Island Ecosystem LTER, Massachusetts, United States - WE1603-150 | ecosystem: Environmental > Aquatic > Marine > Intertidal zone >...
AAAAAATACTGCTGACGCAATTAACTGTGGCCTGTATTACTCCATCATCGGAGCACTTGAAGAGGTGGTTAGACGCTATGCTGAACAAATCGGCAGATGGCCACAAACTGTAATCACCGGCTCAGGCGCCAAAACTATAAAGGGCGACTGTGAATTCATAGACGACTATGTACCTAACTTGGTTGTAAAGGGCATCGTTTTGGCATATCAAAAGTATCTCGAGCAGAAATCGAGGTAGGGGTGCATACTCACGTGCCTGCTAAATCATCCACGAGCACATTCGTTGCGGTAATGACCGGCAAAGGAACCGGTGCAATAGCAACGGTTCAGCTCTTTGGTGATTCAGCCGAGACAGTTATCAAAAAGATATTCAAGCCGGCAAAAGTAAAACCGCCGATTCTTAAACCCGGCAAAATCCTGCTCGGAACGATTCACGATGGTACTGAGACAATCGACCAGGTTACAATCGGCTGTGAAGGACCTGACAATTTCGCCATACACTGCCACGGCAATCCCCTCATCGTTGAAATGATATTGCAGCTACTTGTAAAATATGGTGCCGAACCTCTTACCTCTGAAAAGCTTCTGGCTAAAATCCTTTCCGTACAAAAAAATCTTAATACTGTTGCTATCGAGGCAAAACTGACCCAGTCAAAGGCAAAAACCATCCAGGGCACCAAAATAATCGTAAACCAAGTCGACACCGGCTTAACCAAAAAGTTAGAACAATGGCAGCAAAATATAAACACTCTCACGCTTGATGAAATTTCAACCGAGGCCGAAAAAATACTGAATAATACACAGACTGCAAAGCTGGTTATCTTCGGCTGTAAGGCCGCCATAGCAGGCCCGACCAACACCGGCAAAAGCACGCTGCTTAATTACCTGGCTGGCCGACAAAAGGCAATTGTCACCGATATCAAAGGCACAACCCGCGATTGGGTCAGCGCCCAATGTCAAATTCCTCCTCTTGCCGTTGAATTATTTGACACTGCGGGGCTGGATGAAAAGCTCGCAGCAAGTTCTGAAGATACCGTTGAAAAAGAATCTCAGCAAAAAAGTATAGAGATGTTAGAAAATGCTGATTTGATTTTGCTGGTTTTGGATAATAGCCAGCACACAAACCAACTTGACAGACGCCTGCTTGAAAAAATCAAGGATAAGAAAGTCTTAACCGCTCTGAATAAATGTGATTTACCCTCAAGGTTTAATGCAGTTGGCCTGCCTGAAAATCTTACAAACACGGTGCAGATAAGCGCCAAATTCGGCACCGGTATCGAAGAACTTTGTGACAAAATCCGGCGAATCTGCGGCGTTGCTGATTTTGATTTACACGGCTCTGTTTGCTTCACTCTCCGGCAGGAAAAACTTCTCGAACAGCTCAAAAACGCCAAATCCAACCAGCAGGCAACCTCAATCATAACGGAGTTGTTAAACGGCCGGCTTCGTGTATAATTGGCACTATGGCCGCAATAAACGAAAAACTAACGCCTGCGATGAAGCAGTTCCACCAGTTCAAGCAAAAGCACCCTGATTGCATCCTGTTTTTTCGCATGGGCGATTTCTACGAGACCTTCTACGAAGACGCCAAGACCTGCTCGAAGGTCTGCGGCCTGGCCCTTACCAGTAGAAGTAAAGGCGATAACCCAATCCCATTAGCAGGTGTACCGTATCACGCAGTTGAAGGATACCTGAAGAAAATGCTCCAGGCCGGCTACAAGGTCGCCGTCTGCGAGCAGGTCGAAGACCCAAAAATAGCTAAAGGCGTAGTCAAGCGTGATGTTGTTCGAATCGTAACGCCCGGCACGCTCACAGACGATATCTTGCTCGACGCCAAAGAGGACAATTTCCTCTGCGCGGTCAATCTCGGCAATAAGACCAATGCCGCAATTAGCTGGGTTGATATCTCTACCGGCCATTTTTTCGCCCAGAAATTGCCCGAAGGTAAACTGCTCGATGAGCTGCTGCGACTTTCCCCAGCCGAGTGCCTTCTGCCTGATAGGCGCGGCGAGCTATTTGAAGCGGAGACAAGAAAACTCGCAAAAGACATTACCCAGCTGACAAGCGCCATAATAACGGAACGGCCTGGCTGGTATTTTGACCCGTACCAGGCACGGCAGCGCCTTTTAAAACACTTTGGCACCACAACACTTGAAGGCTTCGGCATCAGCGATAATGATGACGGCCTTATCCCGCCTGCCGGTGCCATAATCGAGTATCTCAATGAAACGCAAAAGACTACGCTCGGCCACATACAGAATCTGAAACAAATCAATAGGCAAAAATTTCTGCAAATCGACCCGACCTCTCTTCACAGTCTGGAAATCCTGCGGACCATCCGCACCGAAGGCAAAGCCGGCTCGCTGCTGGACTGCCTTGACGAGACAATAACCGCTATGGGCGGCAGGATGCTCAGGGCCTGGCTGTGTATGCCGCTGTGCGAACTCGGCGCTATAGAGCTGCGTCAGGATGCCGTCGCCGAACTAAAAGAAGCTGATAACCAGTTAGCCGAAATCCGCAAACTGCTTTCAGTCATCGCCGATACCGAGCGAATTGCTGCCCGCATCAGCACTTACCGAGCAACTCCGAGGGATTTGCTCTCACTGGCAAACACTCTCCGGCAGATACCGCACTTGCGACAAATCCTGCTCGCCGCGATGCGTCGCAGCGGGCAGCAATTTTCAGCAGATTTGCTCGTTCAGCTTGCTGGCCGATGTGACAGTATGGACGAATTAGCGGATTTGCTCGAATCTGCAATCCGGCCGGGTTGCCCTTCACACCTTAGAGGTGGCGGTGTGATTAAAGCCGGCTTTTCCGAAGAGCTTGACCGGCTGCGCTCGATTTCAAAAGACGGCCAGAGCTGGCTACGGAACTATCAGAAAGAGCAATCAGAGCGAACCGGCATCGGCAATCTGAAAATCGGTTACAACAAGGTCTTCGGCTACTATATCGAAGTATCTCACTCATCGGCTGACAAAGTCCCCGACGATTACGTCCGCAAGCAGACAATCAAAAATGCAGAGCGCTACATCACCGACCAATTGAAGGAATACGAAACCCAGGCCCTAAGCGCCGAGGAAAAGGCGCTCGAATTAGAGCAACAGCTCTTTGAAGACCTCCGCCGTCAAGCCAGCCAATATGTAAGCCGTCTGCAGGCCCTTGCTGATACCATCGCTCAATGCGATTGTCTTTCTGCATTTGCTTATCTGGCCAAACGGCGAAACTATATCCGCCCCAAAATGACCAACGGCACTGAGCTTATTATCAACGAAGGCAAACACCCCGTATTAGCTGAATCACTCGGCTCGGAATTTGTGCCCAACGACATCGAGCTTGGCAATCATACCGGTGACATTTTGCTTGTAACAGGGCCGAATATGAGCGGAAAGAGCACTTATATAAGGCAGGTCGCCCTTCTGGTTTTAATGGCTCAGACCGGCTCATTTATCCCTGCAAAAGACGCCGAACTCGGCCTGGTCGATAGAATCTTCACCCGCGTCGGCGCCTCTGATGAATTAGTTCGGGGCCAATCAACCTTTATGGTCGAAATGACCGAGACCGCCAATATCCTCAATAATGCTACTGATAAGTCGCTTGTTATTCTTGACGAGGTCGGCCGAGGTACCAGCACCTACGATGGCCTTGCCCTGGCCTGGGCGATTACCGAGCACATTGCGAACAAGCTCAAGTGCAGAACGCTCTTTGCCACGCACTATCACGAGCTGACCGAATTAGCGGAATTGTTTACTAATGTTAAAAATTGCAACGTCGCCGTTCGTGAATGGGCCGACGAGGTCGTCTTTTTACACAAGATTTTACCCGGCGGAACTGATAAGAGTTACGGCATCCACGTGGCTAAACTTGCCGGCGTGCCGAAATCTATCCTCGAACGCTCGAAGGAAATCCTGGAAGAATTGGAATCGGCCTTCGCCAAAGAAGCCACCGGCTCACATCTCTCCCGTCATAAGACAAAAGAACCCGACAAGGCCTCTCTCTTCGTCCAAAAACACAAAAGCGTATTAGAGAAGCTGTCCTCAACTGATATTAATAATTTGACTCCGCTTGAAGCAATAAATTTGCTAAATCAAATAAAAAATAAAATTGATGAAAAATAATAACCGCAGATAAAGAAAATGCAAAATTATAAAGTTTTCTATTCTTGGCAAACGGACTTGCCAAACGCCACTAATCGCAGTTTTATTGAGAAAGCCCTCGAGAATGCTGCGAAATCAATCCGCTCCGATGATTCTATTAAGGTAGAGCCGGTCATCGATCGTGATACCGCCGGTGTTCCTGGGGCCCCCGATATTGCGAGTACGATCTTTGGCAAGATCGAAGAGGCACAGGTTTTTGCATGCGATGTTTCGATTATCAACGAAGGTGAAAAATCCCGGCCAACCCCTAATCCCAATGTCTTGATTGAACTTGGATATGCACTCAAAACCCTCGGTTCTAAGCGGATTCTTATGATAATGAACACAGCCTTTGGTAGACCGGAATTGCTTCCATTCGATCTAAGCAAGAAAAGAGTTGTCACCTACCACATGCCTGAGGAATGTAAAGATCGCGCAACAGAACGCAAGAAACTGGAAGCTCAACTTGATACAGCACTTCGGACTATCTTCGCTCAAATAGAAAATCAACCCCCTGAAGAAAGCCCAACATTTTTGTCTATTGGTGATCAAGCAAGAGTAGCGGTTGAAAATGCAAAACCCAATCAGGTTTTATTAGTCCGCAAATTTATGGATTGGCTCGTTGGCGAGCTTGACGCATTGAGGCCAGATTTTTTAAAAGAAGTTGAGCAAGATGAGCTTCTTGTTGAGTCAATTAATCAAACATCAGCAATTGTCGCTGATTTTGCTCATCTCGCACAGTCCATTGCAGTGATGAAGGTTTCTGAACCAGCACTTGCTTTATATAAATCCTTCGATAAAATCCTCGAACATTACAACGTTCCCCGTGGTTTCTCAGGAGTGGTTCCAGTAAACGATTTCGATTTCTATAAGTTTATTGGACATGAACTTTTTGTGACTTTAGTTTCATTTCTCATAAGGGAGGGCCGCTGGGAACTAATCGCAGACATCCTTGAAGAGGAGATTTACATAGAAAACCGTGAACGTGGTGGGTCTGGGTTGGTCTCCTTCTGTTATATTTGCAAACATGTTGGCCTTTTGAGCTACCGCAATAAGTGCCTAAAGCTCAACCGTATATCAGTTCACGCAGGCATCCTGAAAAATCGCCATACAGAAGGAGGCCTCGCTAGAGTCGTACCAATGCAGCAGTTTATAGATGCGGACTATTTTTTGTTTTTGCGGACAATATTGGAACCAGAAAAAGCTAGCTTGACACATGCTTGGGTGCCTCTCAGCACCCTTTTCATGCAAGGGCGCACTCCAAGCTATTTGGTTGAGGCAGAGCGTAAGAATAAAGCTGAGAAATTGTTGCGTCCGCTTGGGGTAGAAAACATCCAAGTCTTTCGCGCACGCCTAACAGAGCGGGGACCAGCACTACCGAAGCTGTTCGGCGACCCTTTTACATTTGACTTCGATCCTCTTGAGTTTTTTGATCCGAAAACTATTGGTAGTCGGTGATGTTGTCCCGTCCAAATGCCCGACCAATTCGTCGCTCGTCACCCGTGCCCTGTATCTCGTTAAAAATCTCCATGTAATCAGTGCAATCCGTGGCTAAAGACATTTTGCGGCACAAAGGCCGGCTAACGCGCCGGTTGACCAGCACATTTGAAGATTATATCCGCCGCAGGGGCCATCAACATCGATTACCTCGCCTGCAAAAAATAAACCCGGACAAACCTTCGACTCCATCGTCTTCGGCTCTATCTCATTAACACTTACCCCGCCGTGTGTAACCGTCGCCTCATCTATCGGCCGAGTGCTTACGACAGAAATCGGCAGGGCCTTAAGATTCCGCACTAACTTTCTTCGCATATCTTTTTTGAGCTGGCCGGCCGCAAGCTCATCACCGCATCCGGCCTGCCTGCACAGAACAGCCGAGAGGCGCTTCGGTACAAATTCCGACAGAACATTAACAATCTTCTTTTTGGGATTTGCGGCTATGAGTTCTGTAATCTTTCTTTCAAGCTCCGCCTCTTTAACCTGTGGTGCCAAATCCAGCGAAATACCAAGCGTTTTTTTGCCGGCGGGCAGATAATCGGCCAGATACCGGCTCATATCCAGCACCGCAGGGCCGCCTATACCATCCTCGGTAAAAATAATCGCCCCAGCCGTGGTAACTTTCTTATTATTGATGTGTGCCGACAACCTGACATCTTCCACAGCGGTTCCTGCAAGCTTGCCCGCCATTCGTGTGGCGGGCTGTTTCGGCCAGTCTTCTTGAGTTACAAGCGGTACTAATGATGCCTTTGTCTCGACGATTGTGTGTCCCATTTTCCTGGCAAATCTGTAACCATCGCCGGTTGAGCCGGTCTGTGGATACGAGAGTCCACCGGTCGCAACAATAAGCTTTTCTGTATAGACCGGCTCTTTTTCGGTATGGACAATAAACATATTGTTTTCTTTGGCAATACCGTTGACTCGCTTGTCGTACAGGAATCTCACGCCGAGCTTTTTTGCCCGCTCTACGAGCGTGTCCCTTACGTCGCCGGCACGGTCGCTGGCCGGAAACACACAGCCGTCTTTTTCAATTTTCAACCGGAGTCCCAGGCCTGCAAAAAAATCCTGAACGTATTTTGGCGGGTATTGATACAGGCAGTAACTCAGGAACCTTCCTTTGGCGCCGAACTGGCGGACAATCTCAGCCGGTTCAGCCTGGTGTGTGAGGTTACACCGGCCTGCCCCTGTCAGAAGCAGTTTTCGGCCGGCGCTCGTATTGGCCTCGATTATTATTGTCGGGCAGCCTGCTTCGGCAGAGAAAATCGCCGCCATTAGGCCTGCTGGCCCTGCACCAATTACGCAAATCTTTGTCCGCACAAAACTATTCAATGGTAACCACAAAGCCCCCCATTGACTAATCCTATTACAATTATGCAGAAGCTAATGTCGAGCTATTGAATCCCGGCTTCGCTTATGGCTACGCCGAGGCGAGCAAGACCATTATTATAGTAGTAGCGTTGAAAAACGAGTGGATAAATATAGGTCGCAGCAATGAGCCGCTCTTTTCATACGAATAGCCCAGACACAGCCCTAACATAAATAGTGCCGGCCAGTGCCCTGCATTCGCATGTACTATTGCGAATAGGGCGGAACTGGCAAAAACAGCCAACCATGCCGATTGACGACATCGGAAACTCGAAATGCGAAATCCGAAACTTGTCTGACGACAGTCAAGATATGAAAGATGGGAGCGTATCATCGTCTGGAACAGGCCGCGAAAAAGCATCTCTTCAAGCACAGGTCCTACCACAACCGTAGTGATAATAATCAAAACTGTCAGCGATAGTTGCGGGTATTCTGTTATCGTTTTTAGCTCCTCGTGCTGCTCTAAATGAAAATTCGGCCCCCAGATGAGTTTTCCAAAAAATATCGTTACAATCAACGCTGCAAACATCAAAGGCCAGATTGACAGTAGATTTACAATAGCAGCAAAAAAATCCCTGTGGGTTGTTCTAACATTTAAACCAAATCCCTTCAACCTGCGGACAAAGCTGGTTCTGGCTAAAAAAATAATTACAGCTATTGTCGGTATCGCGCCAATACAGAGAATAAGATTATCCGAGAAGGCGCTCTGCCAATCAGACATATCGGGCAGAAGCCATCTTGTAATTGATATTGCAAGCGAAACAGCCCCAAACCAGATAAAAAAGGGAATAAATGGAAGATAAAGGGGCATATTATTTCGACGAGGTATAGAATCTGCTAAAGCATCTATGCCCAGAGATGTCTTTGCCAGCCAGTAAGCAAATAACGTTAGTCCCGCCAGGAAAATGATAATCTCTGGTATGCTTATGATGTTATCGATTTGTTCGATAATCTCAAAAATATTCATAGTTGAAATCTTTTGCCCTACTCCGTTAGACTTTGCAAATAACGTCCAACAGGGCTTGAAACCAAAGCCCTTTTGTATTACATTATCCGTATCTTTTCAAGGATAATGGATTATGGATATATTCCGCATTGAAGGACCTGTCCGACTTTCCGGCGGCGTTACTGTAAATGGCTCGAAAAACGCCTCTTTGCCGATAATGGCTGCAACTATTTTAGCCGGCGGCAAATCGGTCCTTTCAGCAGTCCCGCATCTTTCTGATATTTCCGTGTGTAGTCAATTGCTTAGCGAACTGGGCTGTAAGGTAACCAGAAACAAAAACGGCGATTTGTGCATAGATTCAACGGTAATTGATAATCCTGTAGGGGACTACGAGATTGTCCGCAGGATGCGGGCCAGTATTTGCATACTCGGCCCGCTGCTTGCTCGCTGCGGCAGGGCAGAGGTTTCGATGCCCGGCGGTTGTGCGATTGGCTACAGGCCGATTGATATCCACCTGAGAGGGTTGCGGGAACTTGGTGCAAAAATCCATATTAGAAATGGTTATGTTATAGCCGAAGCAAAAAATGGTTTGACAGGCAAGGAACTTTTTATGGGTGGGCCGTTCGGCTCGACAGTACTCGGTACCGCAAATGTGCTAATGGCTGCAACTCTGGCAAAGGGCAGAACTGTTATCGAATCGGCTGCCTGCGAACCGGAAATAGCTGATTTGGCAAATTGCCTGAATAAAATGGGCGCAAAGATAACGGGTATCGGCTCACCTCGATTGGTTATCGAAGGAGTCAAGCAGTTACATCCGGTCGAATACGAGGTAATTCCGGACAGAATTGAGGCAGGAACATTTATGGTCGCCGCTGCTATTACAGCAGGCCAATTACAGATGCACAACTGTCGGCTCGATGATATGATGGCCGTTGTAGACAAGCTAAGGAGTATTGGGGTAACGATTGAGGCGACTGATGATGGATGTGTCGTTGCCCGCAATGGTTCCATAAAGCCGGCTGATATTACCACCCAGCCATATCCGGGCTTTCCTACCGATTTGCAGGCGCAGTTTATGGCACTTTTATCGCTTGCCGACGGCAATAGTATCATAATCGAAAAAATCTTTCCCGACAGGTTTATGCACGTTGCTGAGTTAAGTCGAATGGCAGCCAATTTACGAAAAGAGGGACCTACCGTCCTTGTAGCTGGCGTAAAAAAATTAATAGCTGCTCCGGTGATGGCTTCGGACCTGCGGGCCTCGGCAGCACTGGTTTTAGCCGGATTGGCCGCTGAAGGAACCACGACCGTCAACAGGGTCTATCACATTGACCGCGGCTACGAAAGAATAGAAGAAAGATTAAATCCCGCCGGCGCAAAGATAATCCGTGAAAGTGTATAACTTAGAGCGTCTAACAAAATGAACAGTCTCGCACTATGCCAGCAACGAGATTGCTTCGTCGCTACGCTCCTCGCAATGACGATGGTGGAACGTCATTGCGAGCGAAGCGAAGCAATCTCATTTTGTCAGAGGCTCTTAGGCAAGTGAAATGGGCCGGGTTGGATTTGAACCAACGTAGGCTTACGCCAACGGGTTTACAGCCCGTCCCCTTTAGCCACTCGGGCACCGACCCATTATTGCATTGAATATATCGTATGTCGGACTACGCTTGTTCAATATTATAAATAGTCAATAATCTGTAGTCAACCACCCAGCTCCATTGGGAAATAATTTTTGGCATTATTGAAGCAGATATCTTCGATTATTCTTCCCAGCAAATCCAAATCGTTCGGCAAAAGTCCGGCTTCAATATCATTACCGAGTATATTACAGAGTATCCTGCGGAAATACTCGTGTCTTGGATATGACAGGAAACTCCTTGAATCCGTCAACATCCCAACAAACCTGCTAAGCAGACCCATATTGGAAAGCACATTTAGCTGCTCTTGGATTCCATCTTTCTGGTCGAGAAACCACCAGGCCGAGCCGTACTGAATTTTGCCTTTTGTAGTGCCATCCTGAAAATTGCCGACCATAGTGGCAAACAGAGCGTTGTCCCGGGGATTCAGGTTGTACAGAATGGTTTTTGGCAGTTTGCTATTTCTATCGAGCGAATCGAGAAACCTGGCTAACGGCCTGGCTATCTCAAAATCGCCGATTGAATCAAAACCGGTATCCGGGCCGAGGGCTTTGAGCATTCGCGTGTTGTTGCTTCGCAGCGCTCCGATATGAAGCTGCTGAACCCAGCCGGATTCATAATCCATCAAGGCGAACTCAAACATCATCGCTGATTTGAATTTGAGACGCTCTAAGCCGTCCAGCTCTTTTCCTGACCTTATCTTGTCAAATATCTTATTGATTTGGCTTTCGGTATAATCTTCTGCGTAGGCGGTTTCTAAGCCGTGGTCGGAGAGCCGACAGCCGTTTTCATGGAAATAGTAATGACGCAGACGGATTGCTTCTATGTATGAACGGAAGTCGATTATCTCAATGCCACAAAGAACCTCAAGTTTATCAATCCAGGCGTTCAGAGCGCAGAGGTCTTCGACTGTCATTGCCTTATCCGGCCGAAAAGCAGCGTGAACCTTGATTTCAAAGCCATCTTCCCGGATTTTCTTATGATGTTCTAATGAATCAAGTGGGTCTTCAGTGGTACAAAGAAGCCTGACGTTCATTTTGCGCATTATGTTGCGAACGCTATACTGAGGCGTTCTTAACTTTTCGCCACAGGTTTCATAAATCTCTTTTACTGTATCAGGGCATAATAGTTTATCATCGATACCAAAATAACGCTTAAGTTCCAGATGGGTCCAGTGATAAAGCGGATTTCGCAGACAATAGGGAACGGTTTCTGCCCATTTCTCGAACTTCTCATAATCGCTGGCATCGCCGGTGATATAGTTTTCTGCAATGCCGTTGGTTCTCATTGCCCGCCATTTGTAATGGTCGCCAGCCAGCCATGCCTGTGTGATATTGTCGAACCGATGGTCGGCGGCGATTTGGTCAGCCGGCAAATGACAGTGATAGTCGTAGATGGGCATCTTCTCGGCGTGCTCGTGGTAGAGAATCCTTGCTGTTTGACTTTGCAAAAGAAAATCTTCCGTTAAAAACTGCTCAGCCATTCTTATCCTTTATGAAGGTGTGTCTTTTTCAGCTTTTACTGTTTTCGTTTTGTTCGGGTTTGTGGGTGGGTTTTTTAAATTTTGCCATTTTTTGGGCCCAGTCAGATAGCTCGCCTCTGGTTTTCTGCAGGCGTTGAGATACCTGTTTGGGCTGTTTCTTTTCCTCTATTCGCATCTTTCGCTCCCAGAGCGCGTATACTATCCACCCAACCACTATAACCGGCAAAGCAATAAGCATAAAAATCTTATACATAATATCTTCCTTATTTTTGAATTTCCCTTACGAGATTAAATCTTCTACCCCTAACATACCAAATCTTTGTGTTTGATACAATCACTATCAGAAGCTTTTCTTCAAATTCCTTGGGGGAGCTCGATTTCACTTTTTATTGTTTTAGTGAAATTGAAGTTACATCAGACCGTGTATGTTGAAGCACTGGTTTGGCCTCCTCGGCTGGTCCAGTTTGTATGGAAGAATTCGCCTCTCGGTTTATCGGCCCGCTCGTAAGTATGCGCACCAAAATAATCCCGCTGGGCCTGCAGTAAATTGGCAGGCAGTCGGCCACTTCGGTAGCCATCGTAAAAGGCCAGAGCCGAGCTCATAGCCGGCATCGCAATACCGAGCTTTACCGCAGTATTAACAACACGCCGCCAGGAACCCTGGCTTTTATGAACAGCTCGCTTGAAAAATGGGTCAAGCAATAAATTTTCCAGGTCCGGTTTTTTATCAAAGGCCTGTTTTATTTTACCCAAAAAGACCGAGCGAATGATGCAGCCGCCCCGCCACACAAGGGCAATCCCGCCGTAATTCAAGTTCCAGTTGTACTCTTTCGCTGCTGCACGCATTAGCTGATAGCCCTGGGCATAGCTTACGATTTTTGAGACGTAAAGCGCTTTTCGCAAATCCTCGATGAATTTGTCTTTGTCGCCTCTGAATTTCGTCCTTGGTCCTTTGAGGACTTTAGATGCGGCGACGCGTTCTTCTTTTAGGGCCGACAGACAACGAGCAAAAACGGCCTCACCAATCAGAGTTAGCGGCTGGCCGAGATTCAGGGCCTCAATGCCGGCCCATTTGCCGGTGCCCTTTTGGCCTGCTGTATCAAGGATAAGGTCGATTACTTCTTTGCCGTCTTCATCTTTGTAGGCGAGGATGTCCCGCGTTATCTCGATAAGGTACGAATTAAGCTCGCCCTTATTCCACTCGGCGAGAACCTCGTGCATTTCTTGATTGCTCATCCCAAGGCCCTGTTTCATCATCTGGTAGGTCTCACATATTATCTGCATATCACCATATTCGATTCCGTTGTGAACCATTTTTACAAAGTGGCCGGCCCCATTTTCGCCGACCCAGTCGCAGCAGGGCTGCCCCTCCGGTGTCTTGGCGCAGATGGCCTGGAAAATGGTTTTAATGTGTTCCCACGCAGCAGGCGAGCCGCCGGGCATCATCGATGGTCCTCGAAGCGCGCCTTCCTCTCCGCCGGAGACGCCTGTGCCTATGTAGAGCTTGCCCTTGCTCTCAACGTACTCAGTACGGCGTATGGTGTCGGGGAAGTGGCTGTTGCCGCCGTCGATGATGATGTCACCATTATCGAGATGTGGCAGGAGCTTTTCGACAAAATCATCTACCGGCTGACCTGCTTTTACCATTAGCATTACTTTGCGCGGTTTTTTCAGATTGGTTACAAGCTCTTCGATAGAATGACAGCCGATTATGTTTTTGCCCTTGGCCCTACCGTTTAGAAAATCATCCACTTTTGAGACGGTGCGGTTAAAACAGGCGACGGTTATGCCCTTGCTTTCCATATTAAGGGTTAGATTCTCACCCATAACTGCCAGACCAATAAGGCCGATATCCGCGTGTGTCATTTATCTGTCTCCTTTTTGTTAACGTTTCTGCTCGTTTGGAATTGTTGGAATATATCCACTGGATAACCTGTAAAGTGTTTCTCCAGCGCGGTAAACGACTAAAATCCCTTCGTCCTCTTTGTTTTCATAGTCAGCTATACTTATATCATCAGGATTCATATAGTTCAAGTTTACTTTTTCGCAGCGTTGCCTGCTAATGCCGGTGGCGAGCACTACATTGATTCTTGGTCTTTCAACGCCGTCAATATATGTACCGATACCTTTAACATGCGTCGAGTGCGCGATAACAGCTCTTGGGATATCGCTGAATTTGTCCATTTGCTTAAGAAAATAATCGCGTGTATGATAACCGATTTTCTCGATAAATTTGCCGTGAGTATAAGAAAGCTCCTTTATATGCGGAGCGTATATAATCAAAGTGCCGCCGTCTGCGACTATTGGTTCGAGCTTGTACATCACCTTGCCGGCCAGCCATAAATCATCGTACATCCTCGGCGCAATTCCCACAACGGTATTGTAGGATTTGTCCTTGTAAATAATGTGAGTAACCTTAGACAATTCCGCCGCCTTTTCCCATGCCTGTTTACAGTCGCCGATGAATATCCCCTTGAGCTTATTTTCCTCAGCTACTATGGCAAATAATTTATGCGGCATTTTTATAAACGAAGCCGCCTTTTCAACTACCTTTCGTGTCGGTGTCTGTATATTGCCGTTTATAACCGGATTTGTGAACACGGCACCGAGCCAGTGAAAGAAGTTTATGATTTCGTCGCCCGCGATTCCGGGAAAGATATACTTATGCCCACCGGAAAAGCCCACAACCTCGTGAGGAAAAACAGGCCCCAAGATAAAAAATTCATCGTACCCAAATATCAACTTATTGATATCTACGTCAACCTCTTCGCGAAAAAGGCCGCCGCTTATCTGCTCGATTTCATCAGCGGAGATATTACCGATGGAAGTGAATGTTTGTGGATTTTCCCATTCGTGGTTGAAAAATTTTACCGAGGCGTATTTGCTTTTACGCTGCTGTTGTGTAATCACAAGTCTCTCGCAGAATTGCTCTTCCGTTAACGGCTGATGAGTCCCCAGGGCAGCTAAACAATCGAGCGCCTTTGTTTTTTGGCCTATACAATCGTAAATGCTCTTGAATATGTCGCCTATTGGCCCTGAACGAGTATTATCCGGGATTATCAGCAGAAGCCGTTTGCCCGTGTAGTCATTTTGTGTAAAGAACTCCGCTACTGCTTCGCCGGCTTCTTTGTTGTCAATGAAACCATTTTTGTCTTGTCTTTCAATAACCATCTTTCAGCGCTTATCTTTCCCACGGTGGTTTTTCCGGCAGGCATGCGTCGAATTCAGCAATTAGTTTCTGCTCATATTCGCCAGCGTATTGGTTGTTGATAAACTTATCAAACGCCTCATCGTGAAATCTCTTCCACGATTCGATTTCATTGCCCGGATTAACCGGATAAAACAGGGCATCGTTTGCCCTGGCGGCTTTCATATCACCAGGTGCATCGCCGACCATAAGAATATGATTTTTTTCGTATTTGCCTTTAGCAGCGTATTCGAGATGCTGGGCCTTTTTGCCCATTTCTTGTCCGGCTATAACTTCTGCATGTTTGGCGATATCGTGTTCTTCCCACTCCCGCCGCAGTGCCTCGTTGGGCGTAGCTGAGACCACGATAACGTCTGCTAACGGCTGAATCTTCGCTAAACTTTCTCGCACATAGGGAAAGGGCGGCATGCCTTTAACGATTTCTGCTATTGACCAGTTGACTCGCTCACTCCAGGCAAGCGCAAGTTCCAGCTCGGCTTTGGCCTTTGGGTCAGACGTTCTGGCAATTGCCTGTTTCAGACCGTCATTGCTGAGTAAACTGTTTGGGTCATCGACCCATGCAAAATAGTGCGGATATTGCGGGACCTTAAAGCCCCTTGTCTTGACCATAGGATGAGTCGGCAGAAGCTCTGCGATGATTCTTTTGGTTGTTTTGTGTCTGTTGCCTCCTCGTGTTTTGGAGAATAAATCTGCAAATTCCTTGCACTCGCGAGCCGCCTGAGAAACCGGCTGCAGACCGAAATAGCCAATCATCCACGGGCAGAAGCATTCCCGCTGCTTTATCCCCATCGTATTAAAGGCACAGCCGTCCGAATCGATGCCTACGAAGAAATTCTTTTTTGGTTTGAACTGCTTTAGGAGTTTCGCAGGGTCATCTGCCATCTTGTTCTCCTGTTATTGTTTTTTGGATTGTTGTATCGCACCACGCATCACGAATTAGACGCCGCTGAAAGCTGAGAACCCTCCGTCAATGGGCACGACAATACCGGTAACAAACTTCGCTGCATCGCTTAATAGCCACATAACCGTTCCGAGCAGCTCTTCCGGCTGGCCGAATCTTCCCATTGGTGTATGCTCTATTATTTTTTTGCCGCGGTCGGTTAGCTCTCCGGTCTTTTTATCCGCCAGCAGGAAGCGGTTTTGTTCGGTCAGAAAGAATCCAGGTGCGATAGCATTGACACGAATCTCTTTTGAATAATTCTGGCAGACGTGCACCGCCAGCCACTGGGTAAAATTGCTCACCGCCGCTTTGGCTGCTGAGTATGCGGGTATTTTCGTCAGAGGACGAAATGCGCTCATACTGGATATATTTAGTATTACTCCCCTGCCTTTGCTGGCCATATCTTTAGCTACAACTTGTGTTGTAAGGAACATGCCGAGAAAATTCAAATCGAAGACGGACCGCACCGCCTCAGCCGGCAAATCGAAGAACGATAAATCTTCTGATGTGGTCGCCTCTTTCTTATTGCCGCCGGCACCATTAACAAGCACGTCGATTTCGCCAAGCTCAGCAATTGTTTTTTCGCAGGCACGCTCGAGACTCTCTTTATCCAGCACATCACATTTGACCGCGATGGCTCGACCACCATTAGATTTGATTTCATCTACAACTTTTATTGCTGCTTCTTCGATTATGTCCCAGACACCTATCTTTGCACCGGCTTTGGCAAGCGCCTTGGCCATCGTCCCGCAGAGAACGCCGCCGGCTCCGGTAATAACAATAACTTTATCTTTAATGTTAAATAGCTCTTCCATTGGTATCCTTTCTTCTGGAAGTGCAAAAATGTTTACTTATCTACTATATATATTTTGGTAATTTCTTTTCTAACGGCTTACGTTCAAATCGCATAAATACCGGCAGCCCGTCTTCGCCAATGGTAACAGGTGCCTCACCCTGCACCAAAGGTCTTACATAATCACGCATCGCATCGGTGATATGGTTGCCACTGTCATTTATGAATTCTCTGGGCACTTTCTTTTCGCCGTTGGCCACGTCCCGTAGTTCTGCCAATCCTGTTATGCATTTGTACTTTGGGCCTTTTTCTCGAACCAGCGTTACCATTTTGCCGTTGACGCCATCGAGCGCATACTTTACAGCCATTTGCCCGCACATATAGGCCTCATTAACGTCGGTCAGCGAGGCAAAGTGCATAGCGCTTCGTTGATTTGTGCCGAGCAGATTGAAGCGCGCCTTTATCTTCACCTGCTCTTCAATAACGACCTTGAACATATTGGCTACGCCGCCTAATTGAACATGGCCGAAACCGTCCTTGGCAAAAGCCCCTTTGTCGGCGGTGATGTATTCGCCTTTTTCATTCTTAAGCCCTTCACCTGCAACAATAAAGACCCTGCCTAATTCCTTTAGCACTTCTTTGACATCGTTGACGAGTTTATCGAATGAAAATGCTGCCTCCGGCATATATATAAGATGCGGTGCATCTTCATCGCAGCGGTGTGCAAGGCCTGTTGCTGCTGCTATCCAGCCGGCATTTCTGCCCATTACCTCTAAAATCGTACAGGTATCCGTGGTATAAAGCGATTCTGTGTCTCGTCCCGCTTCCATTGCGCAGGTTGCAACGTATTTTGCCACGCTTGGATAGCCCGGACAATGGTCGGTATAGGCCAAATCGTTATCGACCGTTTTAGGAATTCCAATACAAACCAGTTCGTAGCCGGCATCGGCGGCGAGCTTATTGACCTTGTCGGCGGTATCCATCGAGTCGTTACCGCCCGCATAGAAAAAGTAGCGGATGTTGTGGGCCTTGAAGACATCGAGGATTCTATCGAAATCAGCTTTTGATTCGTCGAGAGATTTTAATTTGTATCTGCACGAGCCGATAGCCGCCGCGGGTGTCTGCTTTAATTGCTCAATGGTCTGCGGCTTTTCAGCAGAGAGAGCGAATAGCTCTTCGCCCAATACACCCAATATGCCGTTGGTTGCGCCGATAACCTGGCCGATTTTGCCTGACTTCATTGCTTGTTGTATCACCCCACAGGCACTTGAATTGATTACCGCGGTCGGCCCACCGGATTGTGCCACAATTGCATTTGGCTTCGAATTCATTGTGATTATTCCATTAAGACTATTTACTGTTGACTGTTAGCTATTGACCCATTATTATTTTTAACAAGCAATTGTCAATAGTCATTATGTGCCGATGTAGCTCAACGGTAGAGCACGGCTTTCGTAAAGCCGGGGTTGTGGGTCCGATTCCCACCATCGGCTGTGTGAATCTCCAGCAAAAATACAAATCGCTTCAGCAAATCCTCAAAAAGCTGGGAAAAGTCATTGTGGCTTATTCCGGCGGAGTGGATAGTACGTTTTTGTTGAAAGCGGCTGTCGATACGCTCGGAGCTGAAAATATCCTTGCCTGTATCAATACCGGCCCTGCTGAACCGTCCGGCCAGTTGCAAAGGGCCGAAAAATTTGCACAAAGTATTGGCGTGCAACTAAAGACCATCGAAACGGATGAGCTTGGCGACCCTAATTTTACCGCTAATAAAGCCGACCGTTGCTTTCACTGTAAATCGCGAATATGTAAGATTCTTGTGGATATCGCCAAAGAGCAGGGCTTTGACAACGTTGTCTTCGGCACCAATTATGATGACCTTGATGATTTTCGGCCCGGCAACCGTGCAATGAAGGTCTTTGGTATCCGCTCACCCTTAGCCGAGGCCAGGCTGACAAAAGATGACATTCGCCAATTAAGCAGAGAAATGAACTTACCTACAGCAGATTTACCATCGTCGCCCTGTCTGGCTTCAAGAATTGCTTATGGCTTGAAGGTTACTGAGCAGCGATTAAGACAGGTCGATGGAGCGGAAGACTTTTTACGGTCTTTGGGCTTTGTCGAGTTTCGCGTTCGCCATCACGACACTATCGCTCGAATAGAAGTCAATCCGCAGGACATCGAGAAAGTTTCGACAGAGCCGACCCGCTCAAAAATAGTCGAGAAGTTAAAATCACTCGGCTTTAAATTCGTAACCATTGACCTGCAGGGCTACCGCACCGGCTCGCTGAACGAGACGTTATCAGAGCAACAAAAGCAGGAAAAACTTTAGCAAACCCAGTACCAAAGTACCCTTTGGTATAATTGTCCTTTTTAGCGTCTTGCATATCCTTGTCTTTTGTGTTATAAGAATGCTCTGTAGAAAACAGGTTAGAGCGTCATTTCGAGCGAGCCGAAGGCGAGTCGAGAAATCTGTTTTTTAAAAGATTTCTTCACTCCGCGTCCCTTGGGGACGCTTTGGTCGAAATGACATGGGTTCTTTTCTACAGAACATTATAAGAATTCATTTGGAACCGATCACAGTAGGTATATTAGAGAAAGATAGATGGAAGCAGCAGAATTAAAATCAGCGATATCAGAGCTGGCGGCCCGGGTTGGAAAAATCCGGGACTGGCTTTGACTTATCAAATAAAAAAACGCAACTACAAAAGCTCGAGAGGAAAATGGGCCAGAATGGGTTCTGGGACAACTCTGGCAAAGCCCAGTCTGTAGTATCCCAGCTGAGTGCGCTTAAATCGGTAATTGAGCCGGTAGAAGAAATTCAGCATGAGATTAAGGACATTCAGGAGCTGTTTGAATTAGCGGCTGGCGAAGATGAGTTACAACAAGTAGAAAATGACTTGGTTGCGCTTGTCAAAAGATGCGGGCAGATAGAATTGGCTGGGCTGTTATCAGGTCCGAACGATATGAAGAACTGCTTTTTCAGCATTCATGCCGGAGCAGGGGGTACAGAAAGCTGTGATTGGGCGAATATGCTGCTTAGAATGTACACGCGTTATTTCGAGCAGAACAAATTCAAATTCCGGGAGCTTGATATTACTCCGGGTGAGGAGGCAGGGATTCGGTCGATAACGCTACGTGTCAGTGGCCCTTTTGCTTACGGCAAACTTTCTTGTGAGGTCGGCGTGCATCGGCTTGTGCGGATTAGTCCATTCGATGCGAATAAGCGCCGGCATACGAGTTTTGCAGCGGTGGATTGCATCCCGGAATTTGATGAGGATATCGACGTTGAAATAAATGAAGATGACCTGCGAATTGATTTTTATCGAGCTGGAGGCGCCGGCGGGCAGCACGTAAATAAAACCAGCTCTGCGGTGCGGATTACACACGAGCCGACGGGTATCGTCGTGCAATGTCAGAATGAACGAAGTCAGCACAGAAATCGAGCTGAGGCAATGAAAGTGTTAAAGGCCAGATTATATGTGCTCAAGCAGCAAAAACGCGACGCCGAGCTTGCAAAATTGTACGGCGATAAGGGAGAAATCGCCTGGGGAAACCAGATACGAAGCTATGTCCTGCAGCCATATCAGATGATTAAAGACCATCGAACAAACTTTCAAACAGGTAATGTAGATGCGGTGCTGGACGGCGAAATCAACGGATTTGTCGGAAGCTACTTGCAGTACAGGACTAAGGGCAGGCAGGCCAACGTCCAATGAGAACGCAAAAAAAGTAATCAAAATTATAAAGGTCTGAAAAAATGAAAGCGATTATTGATGTTAAGCTAAAAACGCGAAAGACTGATTTCAGCAAATGCAAAACAGACTTACTTGCAATAGGACAGTTTTCTGACACCAAAGGGCTGGATAAATTAAGCGCAGAGCTAAACATCAAGCTCAATGGCGCCATCGAGCAATTGTTCAAACTGGGTGATTTTAAGGCAAAGCAGGGAACAACTGCAATTGTTTACGGCAATGGCCGTATAGCTGCCAGGAGGCTTCTGCTGGTAGGGCTTGGTGAGAAGAAAAAAGCAACTCTTGATACGGCCCGCAAGGCGGCGGCTAATGCGGCGAATAAAGCGGTGGGAATGAAAGTCGAAATCCTCAGTCTGGCGCTGCACCGGGCATTTGGAGCAAGATTCGATTTGTCTGCGATGGGAAGGGCTTTGGCTGAAGGAACATATTTTGGCAGCTATCGTTACGATGAGTTTGTCACCGAGAGCGAAAATGGACGATTGAATTCGCTCAGCGTTGAGGTAATAGATTCCGATTTAGCGAAGGTAAGCAAACTTAATAAAGGTCTTTGCACCGGAGTTATTATTGGTAAAGCACAAAGTTATGCGCGGACGTTGGCGAATCGGCCGGCTAATGTAATAAATCCACCGGTTCTTGCAGAAGAGGCGAAAAAACTGGCAAAGACCATCGCCACACTGAGCTGTACTGTTTTTGATGAAAAACAAATGGCTGCAAAGGGTATGGGCGGTGTGCTTGCGGTTGGTTCCGGTTCCAAAAGTCCACCCAGATTTATTGTTTTAAAATATGGCCCCGTCGGTAAAGGCACAAGAACCTGGCCCACCATTGCTCTGGTGGGCAAAGCTATAACTTTTGATTCGGGAGGGATTAGCATTAAGCCCGCAGCTCATATGGATGAAATGAAATTGGATAAAACAGGGGGAATTGCTGTATTAGGGACAATGAAAGCGGTGGCGGAGCTGGGACTACCTCTCAATGTATATGGAATTATTCCCTCGGCAGAGAACATGCCGGGTGGGACAAGCTACCGGCCGGGTGACATTGTTACGACTTTCAGCGGCAGAACCGTTGAGGTGCTAAATACCGATGCGGAAGGAAGAATAGTACTTTGTGATGGTCTTAGCTACGCTGTTAAGCAAAATTGTGATATAATTATCGATATAGCTACATTGACGGGGGCTTGTGTGGTCGCCCTGGGCAAATATATGGCTGGGCTGATGGGAAACGATGAAAAACTGATGAAACAATTACAAACAGCCGCACAGGAAAGCGGAGAGAAACTCTGGCCTATGCCGAGCGGTGATGAGTACGCAGAAGAGATGAAAAGCAAGGTGGCAGACCTCAAGAATACCGGCAGTAAATGGGGCGGTGCATGCACCGCAGCGGCCTTCTTGAGGCAGTTTGTAGGTGATGCAAAATGGGCGCATCTGGATATCGCCGGGACGGAAATGTCCGAAAAGGCCACAGAGTATACGACGCAGGGCTCAAGCGGATTTGGTGTACGGCTGTTGACCACTTCTCTTGTGAATCTGGCGGAAAGCAAAAGAAAGTAATACCAATATTAGGGATGAGAAAAGTCAGAGTATGAATAAGAAAAGCGAAAATATAGATACCGAGCGTATCGAAAAGGCGGTTGCAGAAATACTTTTGGCGGTTGGTGAGGATGCTAAGCGTGAGGGACTAAAAGATACACCGGCACGAGTAGCGAGGATGTATGTCGAACTTTTAGCCGGAATGCAGCAGGACCCAAAAGAGCATCTTAGTAGTGTCTTTACCGAAAACTATGACGAAATTGTTTTGCTGCGTAACATACCTTTCTATAGTATTTGCGAGCATCATCTGATGCCGTTTATCGGCTTTGCTGCTGTTGCTTATTTGCCATCGGGGATGGTGCTTGGTGTTAGCAAGTTGGCCCGTATTGTGGACTGCTTTGCTCGGCGGCTACAGTCGCAGGAACGGCTTACCTACCAGATAGCTGACTTTATAATGAGTAGCTTAAAACCTCGTGGTGTCGCGGTAGTGCTGGAGGCTTCACATAGTTGTATGACTATCCGAGGCATAAAAAAGCCCGGTTCAATGATGGTAACATCGGCGCTTCGCGGATTATTCAGAAAAGACCCGAAAAGCCGAAATGAGGTTTTGAGTTTAATGCATAGTGGCAATAAATAAAGGGGGCTTTGCTTATGCATAAAACAGCAAGGCACGTGCGGTTTTCAATTAACCCTTTTTTACCAGGTGATAGCAACGGCTTTAATTCATTCGCCTCTATGCCGGCCGGGGAAGGATTATCACTATTTTTCGAATTGCTTGTTGAGGTAGCTGGTGACATCGAGCCGGCAACAGGATTTGTCGTCAACGTAATCGATATTGACAGGAACGTTCGCAAATTCGTCGTGCCGCTCTTTGCCAGGCGAATAAGAGAGGATTTTCGCCAGGGCAGGCATATTGGTTTTTTCCAGATAGCTGAACTATTAAAAGCTGCCTGGAGCCGGTTGGCAGATAAGTTTGGCTTTCCGCAGGATACCTTACGGCAGGCGAAGTTGAGCAAATTGTCTTTGAAGCTGAATTCCTTCAGGAAAGTCCAAATAGATTCAGAGGATTCAAAAATGTTTTATTTTAGTGAGAAATTCGAGTTTGCTGCGACACATAAGCTCTGGAATGAGCAATTTAGCAATGAGCGTAACTTTGAAGTTTTCGGCAACTGCGCAAACCCTGCCGGCCACGGACATAACTATATTGTTGAGGTTACTATAAAAAGGCCAATCGGTGGGGATAGCTTTTGTGTTGGTGATTTTGAGAAAATAGTGGATGGTGAGCTTATAAAATTGATCGACCATAAGAACCTGAATGTTGACGTTGGCCACTTTAGAAAGACCAATCCCACTGTTGAAAATATAGCGGCTTTTGCGTGGGATAAACTCGCTGCTAAATTCAGCCAGACGCAGCTACACTGCATTACCGTCTGGGAAACCGATAAAACATATTGTTCGTACTACGGAGAGTAAGTAAGCTTTTTTATAGTAACAAATGGCTTTACGTTCTCAGGGATTGATCCTTCTATGTTTTTTAAGCAGTGCCAAACCACCCAGGCCAAGCAGCAAAAGAGTTGCCGGCTCTGGAATTACAGCCATTTGTAACTCTGCGACATCGAAGAAAGCGTTAAGCCAGGTTCCCTCCTCTTTCCGACCGAGCAATTCATACCGTATAGTTCTTGTTTCCGCAGGGACAGAACCATTGAGAATTTGCTGAATCCATGTTAGATTTGGTGATTGAACAAGGCCGGTTGAGGTACTGTCGATTTCCGATGCGAATTCATCAAGAAAATAAAGAGTTAACTGAGCGTAGTCTGCACCAGACATGGTTTGGACATCTTCGGTTTGCAAGTATGTGCTGGCCTGGAAAAGAACCAAGTCTGCATCTATATCAGAAGCATAACTACTCATATCTATGTCCTGATAGAGGACACGCTCAGTAATAGCGCTGCCGACAGCTTGTCCACACATGTTGAAAAACCAATCACCTGAATGTGGATAAACCCATCCCGAAGATTCTTTCTGAGATTTTGAAGCGACGACAGCCAGTATGTCATCAGTTGTCCAGCTGACTAAATTACCGGTTTCTGCTCCGGGATTACTAAGCATATTGCCGGACCACGCCAGGCTTATTGCCGGGCTGGTTAGGTAAGTAATCAGAACGATTGATAGACCAAAAAACCATATCTTTGATCTTCTTAGCATCATCTTAATCATCTTTCCTGCTCCTAAATTTATGCCGTTCGCTTGCCAAAGCAAGTTTTGTCAAAGCTTTGCTTCAGCGTGCCCGGATTTACAACCTCCCTGTTTTGTGGAGAAGCTTGAAATGCTGCTTCTCACCACCATCCTGTAAGGGGTACCATACACAATTTGGACTAAATTGTCAAGAGAAAAGTCCTATAAAAGAGAGTTTTCCATAAAAATTCGTGATTTTGTGGTCGCAAAGGTTCGTTTCGGAGTTGAATTTCGACCAAAAGATGAAAATTTCAGGCTTATATTTGATGTAATCGGCCGATAAAAAAGGCGATTTATGACTTTGTGGACGAGTTGTTCATTATGAACTTATCGGGCTTTAGGGGCGTATAATCCTTTACCCCGTTAGAAAAATTATTTCTAACTGGGTGAAGGGTTAAAACCCTCCCGAGCTTTCTAACGGGGTTTACGTAAAATCGCTGGTTTCTGTTCGTTGGAGGAGCACCTTAACTAAAGCTATGTTCTTTATTTGCCGATACTTATGCTATACGAAGATTGTCGGTCATCCCGCACCAAAACTCAGCTAAGTGGACGACTTCACATTTTCTATTAGCTGTTGAGCAGGATTGTGGTTTTGGTGTGGGACCGACTGTTGAAAGAAGTCTCCGCAGTCCTTGGGACTCCTGCCGTAAGGCATCCCTTACGGTATTACGGAGAAAAGGTAAGTACAAGGGGACGGTGTTTGCGTTTTTGGCGCCTGCCGTGTCGGAGCACTCGCCGCGATGCAGCGCAGCGGGTCGGCGAGACAGGCAGCCGACGGGGACGGAGTCTGTCTAAAATCGTTTGATTATTGATAACTGGTTGTTGGTGAGTAGTGAGCTAAAGTGACTAATTTGAGTTGATTAGTTAATTAGTTGATTAGTTAATTGGCAACTAATTCACTAATTCACTTTTAACTTTAGCTTACTTTAGGCACTTTATTTAACCATTTAACCAACATTTAACCGATAGCGGCAAAGGAATAAAGTGAAAGCACTTATTACAGGTGGTGCAGGTTTTATTGGTTCTCATCTGGCTGAGCGGCTGCTCAAGGATGGTAATCAGGTAACTGCAATTGATAATCTCAGTACCGGAAGCTTAAAGAACATCGAAGCTTTCAAAGACAACCCTGACTTCGATTTCGTTGAGGGGGACGTCCGCAATACTGAGCTGATAGGCACTTTTGTAGAGCAAAGCAATGTTGTATTTCACCTTGCTGCGGCCGTCGGTGTCCAGCTCATAGCCGATAGGCCTGTACACACGATAGAGACAAATATAAGCGGCACTGAGGTGGTGCTTGAGGCATGCAATAAGTTCGGCAGGAAAGTCCTGCTCGCTTCGAGCAGTGAGGTTTACGGCAAAAGTGAAGCAGTACCTTTCCGAGAAGATGACGATATAGTACTTGGCAGCACGAGTTTGTCGCGGTGGTCGTATGCCTGCAGTAAGGCAATAGACGAATTCTTAGGCCTGGCTTTCTATCAACAGTATGGATTAAGCGTAGTTATTGCCAGGTTCTTTAACACAATTGGCCCGAGGCAAACAGGCCGGTATGGAATGGTGGTGCCTCGCTTCGTTCAATGGGCATTAAGGAATGAGCCGATTCTGATTTATGGGACAGGTAAACAAAGGCGATGCTTCTGTTTCGTAGTTGACCTTGTAGAGGCGGTTACCGAGTTGATGAATTGCGACCAGGCGGCAGGTAAGGTATATAATATCGGTTCGGTTGAGGAGGTTACAATTGAAGGATTAGCCGATAAAATTATCGAAATGACAGATAGTTCAGGCAAAAAGGAATTTGTTCCCTATGAGGTTGCTTATGGCAGGCCTGTTGAAGATATGATGCGGCGGGTGCCGAGCCTGGAGCGAATAAAAAAGACCATCGGCTGGCAACCCAAAACTTCCCTGACCGAAGCACTGCAAGTGATTATTCAAAGCTTCAAATAGTGGAAGCGTTGATGCGTAGATGTGTATATGCGTGGATGCGCTGCTCATTTACTTATATTCTCATTTACCCATTTATTCATTTACTCGTATGGCCAGTGAAAGCTATCTGCCCCTGAAGATATCTGTCGTTATCCCGGTGTATAACGAGCAGGAAAACCTTGGCAAGTGCCTTGAAGCGGTATATCAATCGAAATATCCACTTTGTGAGGTTATAGTAGTCGATGATTGCTCCACCGATAATTCTTCAGTTGTGGCCGGTCGGTTCCCTTGTCGAGTGATTAAATTGGAGGAGAAGCACGGCGCCGCCAGGGCAAAGAACTGTGGGGCCGAGAGGGCAAGGGGAGATGTTATTTTCTTCACCGATGCCGACGTCCTGCTCGAAGGCGATACGCTCTCATTAGTGGCCGAAGATTTCGCAGACCCTCAAATCTCCGCTGTGGTGGGGCTTTTAAGCAAAGAAGTCAGCTATAGTAACTTCTGCAGCGAATACAAGAACCTATGGATGCATTACACTTATGCCCGGCTACCTGCCTATACAGGTACCTTCTACACCAGCGCTGCAGCCGTCAGGAGAACTGTCTTTAAGGAAAATAGTGGCTTTAACGAGAATTACCGGGGGGCAAGTGTAACCGAGGATGCTGAATTTGGACAGAGATTATTAACCGCTGGCTACAAGATATATCTGGACAAAAGGGTGACTGTGAGGCATCTCAAGAGATACTGTTTGATTGAGCTGATAAAAACTGATTTTTGGCGGTCTTACGGGCTGACTAAGACCACGCTCAGAAATAAGCTTGGAAGGGTTAGACAAAAAAGTTTCACCACAGTACCCTGGTTTTTTATCCTGAGCGTTCTCGTATCTTTTCTTACGATATTTTTGCTGCTGTTGGCTGTTGTAGTTCAGGAACATTACTTTCTAACAGGAGCGCTAATAGGTTGTATCATCATACTGTTGCTCAATACCCCTTTTCTTAATTTCCTCCGTAACACGAGGGGCTGGTCTTTCCTGGGGAAAAGTTGTGGTTTTCTACTCATCGATACATTTATGGTTGTGTTTGGTGTGCTCTCCGCTATAGCCACCTTTATTGTAGGAAAAAAATTCTAATGGGATATTTGAACTATCTTAAGTATGGTAAGAGAATTTTTTACAAAGCGCGTACGTCACCTATCTACTTCGTTTTCTTCGTGACCGAGAACTGTAATGCACATTGTAAACACTGCTTGCTGGGTGAACGCGGCAGGGTCACCAATGAGCTCACTATAGACGAGATAGAGAAGGTCTCCGCCAGTATGGACAATATGCTTTTCTTTACCCCCACAGGGGGGGAGCCCTTTCTGAGAAAAGACCTGGCTGAGATAGTCAGGGTCTTTCACCGCAACAACAAAGCGTTGAATGTGGGGATACCGACCAACGGTAGCCTCACAGGGCAAGTGGTTAGTACAGTTCAGAATATCTTGCAGTCTTGTCCGAAAATTGATTTACACATTGATGTCTCTATAGATGCCTTAGGTGAGGAACATGACCGGATACGGGGTTTCAAGGGTCTATTTGAGCGGGCCATCCATACCTACAAAGAACTCAGGCAGATGGAGAAACACTACAAAAATCTCAGCGCTTGTGTGGAGATTACCGTCTCGGCCTTCAACCAGGACAAACTGCTGGAACTTTACAATTACTTGACCAACAAGGTCGGCGTCAACACAGTTTTTACCTTGCTGACCAGAGGCGCTCCACGAGATGCTGCCGCTAAGAACTTTGATATTTCTAAATACGAGGAATTTCATCGCATTTTAGAGCGAGATAATAAAGCCAGACTCCTCAGCGGTTATTACAAGATGCCCTTCAGCGACATCCTCAACGCAAAGCGCATTGTCAGGCCAAAGCTAATCGCTAAAACTGTCAGGGAGAACAGGTTCCAGATTCCCTGCTACGCCGGGTCATTGGGCGGGGCCTTATTCAGCCGGGGGCAGGTGCTGCCTTGTGAGCTCTTGATAGACAAGGTTATGGGCAATGTCAGGGATTATGATTACGATTTCAAAAAGATATGGTTCAGCGAAAAGGCTGATGAGATAAGGAAATGGATCAAGCAGAACAAGTGCTTCTGTACCTATGAATGCTTCTTGACCATTAATATCCTGTTTAATCCCTTGATGCTGCCCCAGATAGTCAAGGAGTGGGGGGCGCTAAAATTATGCAAGTTAAGGCACATGATTACGTCGTCAGGTAGGAGAAAACAAAATGTACAAAAACTGTAATATATCGGTAGTGATACCTTGCTATAACGAGGGGGATGGTATCAAAGCCGTTATGGCCGATATGCCCCATTTCGTCGACGAGGTGGTGGTCGTGGACAATAACTCCACTGACCGTACGGCGGAAGTCGCGCAGGAATTAGGTGCCGTAGTGGTCCTCGAACCGAAACAGGGATACGGCGCCGCCTATAAGACAGGTCTTCGAAAGGCCGTAGGGGACGTTATTGTGACCATGGACGGAGACGCGAACTATCCCCGCAATTTCATCCCCGTACTGCTCGACATTATGTTTGATGAGGATATCGACTTTATATCCTGCGATAGGACAGGACATAAGGACCGACCTAGCCCGTTTTTGCGTGTATTTGGAAACTGGGCCTTGAGTGCCGTTATGGCACTGTTATTTTTCATCAGAGTCAGGGATTCCCAATCAGGGATGTGGGTCTTCAAGCGGCACCTGCTTGAGAAAATGGAGCTTACCAGCGATGAGATGGCTTTTTCCGAGGAGATAAAGATCGAGACCTTCACTAACAAGAGCATCAAGGCCAAGGAGCTACCAATTTATTGCAAAAACAGGGTAGGAGACAGCAAGCTTCGCATGTGGCGTGACGGCTTCGCCAACCTGGTTTTCCTTTTCAAGAAGAGGGCTATGACTTTGGTCTCGCATCGCAGGAGTTAAAATTCGTGCCACAATCACGGTATATGGTTATATGTCAGGTGGACGTATTTTGATAGCGGTAGGGGGTAGGTAACAATAAGTGTTTAACCAGGCAAAAATAATCAAGTATAAGATGAGCAGAGGAATGTTGTTGTTTATGGCATCATTTCTCTTGTACAGTCTGACAAGTCCCGGCAATCTTCCCGGCGACACGGAGATTCGCTGGTCCGTTGCACGTCAGATGGTAAGCGGGAAAGGAGTATCTGTTGAAGACACATTTAAGAAAACAACCCAGTATGCATTAGGCATTGACGGCGAGCGTTACTCGCTTTGGAATATTGGGCAGTCACTATGTCTGTTGCCGTTTGCGGGGATAGCTCTGGCTTTGGAAAAATTAACGCCAATCGGTCCAGAGGTATCGGATTTAGTGGGGCAATTTTTAGCTTCGGTGGTTTTTTTCCCAATAGTTGGTGCCCTGGGGGTATGGGTTTTCTATCGACTTACCCTTTTGCTTGGTTACCGCGAGCGAGCGGCTTTTTGGGGCGCGGCGGTACTGGGCTTTGCTACAATGCACTTTCATTATTCGGTCGTGACACATGAGCAATCCCAGGCGGCACTTTTATTATTAGTGGCTGTTGTACTGATAGTCAAAAATTTGTCAAAGCCACGTTTCGTTTATGCTTGGCTGTTATGTGTTGTGCTTGGGTTTTGTCTGCTGCTAAGAGCGACAATGGTAGTGACGGTCGTACCTGTGTACATAGTAGCTGTAGTGGCGGAAGTTTGGGCGGCAGAAGCATCGAGCAGGCTTAGAGTAGTTGGCAAATGGCTTTGTGCAGGTTTCTATGGAACGGCTGGTTTCGTTGTAGTAACACTTTGGTATAATTATATCCGGTTTGGCAATGTTTTCGATATCGGGTACAATCGGGCGTTCGACTCACCATGGGTGGAGTATGATGTGTTTGGCAGTCCCCCTCTGCCGACTCTCGCAGCTATGCTCTTCAGCCCCGGCAAGAGCATATTTTTGTACAATCCTGTTCTTTTGCTCGTGCCTCTGACTATTTATGCTTTTTGTAGCAGGCATAAGGTTGTAACATTAGCCATAACAGCCGCGATTATAGGGAATTTTATCTTTTACGGCTTTTTCATGGCCTGGGCGGGCGATTATGCTTGGTCAATTAGATACCAGGTGGTGATATTGCCGTTTTTGATTCTGCCGCTGTTAGAGTTGTTTAATAGGCCATTGAAAGCTTTAGGAAAAACAATGATAATATTAGTTATAATTGTGAGCGGCGTGATACAGATGGCATCGGTGGTTTATAATTTTAATTTAGAGTTTGTGCAGAATCCTAACCACTGTATTTTCCCGGACAATTATGTGTGGCAGTGGTCGCAGTCGCATCTGCGGAAGCGATTTGAAAATATTGTTGAGCATATGGCTGGTAAACGCGACTTCAGCTCTGTGGAAGTGACGGATGAAGAACCAAAGCTGTTGAAGTATAACTACAGCGAAAAAGCCGTACGAAATGCGTATTGTATAAATTTCTTTCCCTTTAAGGCCAAGACTATGCTACCCTCAACGAGGCTGTTCTATCCACTATTGTGTTTTTGGTCCATTTTGTTGGTGTGTTTCTGCTCGGCAGTGTTTGGACTGCTTCGCTTTGACACGGGCAAAAGACAAAAATAGCGACTTGCTTGTAGATACCTTAAGTTGTAGCTTGTGCCACAGGTAGTTTTAAATTTTGACTGTATTTTTAGGATAAGACGTTGTGAAAAAGGCATTGATTACCGGTATTACGGGGCAGGATGGTTCTTATCTTGCAGAGCTGTTGTTGGAGAAAGGTTATCAGCTTTGGGGTATTATGCGGCGAAGTTCGTCGTTTCACACCGGCAGGATCGACCATTTGTATAGAGACCCGCATGAGCTTCCACGGATTAGATTGGTTTATGGGGATTTGACCGATGGCGGAAGCCTGTCAACGATTCTAAATGATATTAAGCCCGATGAGGTTTACAACCTTGGTGCGCAAAGTCACGTTCGGGTGAGCTTTGATACACCTATCTATACGGTCAATGTAGATGCTCTGGGGACGCTTCGGCTGCTTGAAGCGATTCGCATGATGGAAACACCGGCGAAGTTTTACCAGGCCTCCAGCAGCGAGATGTACGGCAAAGCTGTCGAAACACCGCAAACGGAAAAGACGCCGTTTTATCCGCGGAGTCCGTACGGCTGTGCAAAGGTTTACAGCTTCTGGCAAACGGTGAACTATAGGGAAGCTTACGGATTGTTTGCGTGCAACGGGATTTTGTTTAATCATGAATCGCCGAGGCGAGGTGAGACGTTTGTTACGAGAAAAATTACCAGGGCAGCAACGCGAATCAAGTTGTCTTTGCAGGACAAACTATATCTGGGCAATCTGGATGCAAAGCGTGACTGGGGTTTTGCAGGTGATTATGTAGAAACTATGTGGCTTATGCTGCAACAGGACAAACCTGACGATTATGTTGTGGCAACAGGCGAGACACATTCGGTGCGTGAATTTTTGGATGAAGTCTTTGGCTATCTTGAATTAGATTGGAGCAAGCACGTTGAAATAGACCCGCGGTATTTCAGGCCGACCGAAGTTGACTCTTTGCTGGGTGATGCGAGCAAGGCAAAAAAGATTCTTAAATGGGGGCCAAAAGTAACCTTCAAGAAGCTTGCGAGGTTGATGGTCGATGCTGATATGAAAATCGCCGAGCGAGAAAGGATATTGAAGGACCACGGAAAAGAGTAGAAATGAGTGGTTTTTTTGAGGACAGACGAGTTGTTGTTACTGGTGGCGCCGGCTTTCTCGGTAGTTTCGTTACCGAAGGTTTGCAAAAGTGCAGATGTAAAAGCATTCTCGTACCGAAGATTGAAGATTATGACCTCGTAAACCTCGGAGACATCACCGGAATGTATGAAGATATGAAGCCGGATATTGTTATTCACCTGGCGGCGGTTGTCGGTGGTATCGGCGCCAATCGTGAACATCCGGGCGAGTTTTTCTATAAGAACTTAATGATGGGCGCTCAGATGATAGAGCAGGGCAGATTACGAAACATTGAAAAGTTTGTAGCAATCGGCACGGTTTGCGCATATCCCAAATTTACGCCGGTGCCGTTTAAGGAAGAGGAGCTCTGGAGCGGATATCCGGAGGAAACCAACGCACCATACGGGTTGGCAAAGAAAATGCTGCTCGTCCAGTCTCAGGCATACCGAACCGAATACGGTTTTAATTCGATATTTTTGTTGCCGGTAAATCTTTACGGCCCTCGTGACAACTTTGACCCTGCCACGAGTCATGTAATACCTGCTTTAATAAAGAAGTGCGTTGATGCGGTTGACAACGGTGACGACTATATCGACTGCTGGGGGACAGGAAATGTGTCACGAGAGTTTATTTACGCTGCTGATGCTGCTGAAGGAATTCTCCTGGCCACCGAGCATTACAATGATTCTGAGCCAGTCAATATTGGAGTTGGATTTGAGATAACTATAAAAGAGCTGGTGGAGAAGATTGCAAAACTGACCGGTTTTACCGGTGAGATTCGCTGGGATAGTTCCAAGCCGGATGGGCAACCGAGGAGGTGCCTGGATACTTCAAGAGCCAAAAAATTCTTTGGCTTCGAAGCAAAAACACCATTCGACCAAGGCCTAAAAGCCGCGATTGACTGGTATCTAAAGCATAAAAAAGCATAACCACTCTGTGACAAGATGATAAGAGCGGATGATTTGAACATTTCCAGTCTGGATAAAGATTGAGTCCTTCACCGACCGGTTTCTTATGCCCGATTTTACTGGTAGTGCTTTGCTGGCGACATTCGATAATGCGATTGATGAGGGTGCTGTAGTTGTGCTGACTTGGCATCGTATTCCGTGCGGCTCGTTAGCTTGGGCCGGGTTTGAATCCGATATCGATTCTTGTGGTGGCTAAGCGTGACAATGGGGAAGTGAAAGTAATTACGCACGCTGAAATTCTATCAGGAGACTACGAATAAGGAGAAAAAAATGGAGGCTAATGTTCAATTGTTTATAGTTTTCAAGAGGCAGATATTGTTGCTTTTGATCTTCACATGCTGGATGGTAGGCTTTGCTCGTGGCGCTGAACAGCAGGAAACATTAGGCAATTTCAAGAATCCTGACGCCGTGAAAGATGTGATGAGTGGCAAGCTTGCAGAAGCTAACGCAGCATGGTGGGGCTTTGACGCAACCGATTCTACCGAGGCAATACAGGGGGCAATAAACTCCGGCGCTCGCAAAGTGATTGTCCCTTATATGGGAAAAGAATGGATTGTTCGGCCAATAGAGCTTGCGAGTAATCAGGAAGTCGTTTTCGATCCTGGTGTGGTTGTAGTAGCAAAGGAAGGCGAGTTTAAGGGCGAACACGATTGTCTTTTTGCGGCAGTTGGCAAGAAGAATATTACTCTGACTGGTTATGGCGCCACACTGCGTATGCAGAAAAGCGATTATATGGGTTACAAATATAAAAAATCCGAGCATCGACACGTTGTTTCTTTTCGTAACTGCAATGATGTTAAAGTGTTAGGGTTTATATTAAAGGATAGCGGTGGCGATGGTGTCTTTATAGGGCCGACAAGGCAAAATCCTTCGCCCTGCATGAATGTCCTGATTGAAGACTGCACCTGTGATAACAATTACCGACAGGGGGTAAGCATTTGTTGTGCCGACAATTTGCGTGTTGAGAATTGTATTTTTAAGAATACTAAGGGGACGGCACCACAGGCGGGAATCCTGTTTGAACCATCGAATACCAAATCCGTGACAACTAACTGTGTGGTCAGCAACTGTAGGTCAGAGAATAATGCAAGCGCAGGTTTGCGGGTACAGCTGAGCAGACATCCAGCAGAGAAAAAAGTGTCAATCCTTTTCGTCAACTGCTATGTGAATGGTGGCGGAATCGGTTTGCAGGTGGGTCCGATAAGGGATAATGGCCCTAAGGGACTGGTTGAATTCAGAAACTGTATTGTAGAGAACACTCGGTTTCCGGGCATTTATATTTATGACAAGTCAGTAAAGGGGGCGTCCGTACTATTCAAAAACTGCAATATACGCAATGCAGGAAAGAAATGGCCTTTGCCCCAAGTTCCGATTCACATGGCTTCAATTAAGGCAAATTTGGCCCGGCATCCCGGAGGCGTAGAGTTTGTTAACTGCTATGTCTATGATGACCTGAATCGCCCATTCCTGACAACGGCAGAAACTCAGGGTGCGGAAGGATTTTCTCAAATCAAAGGTGATATTACGGTGTGTAATCCTTACGGCATCAAAAAGAATCTGGGCTCAAAAAGCAAAAACATCAACCTTAAAATAATATCCAGAATAAGGGAATGATGCCGTAATGGAGCGGACTTTTAAAAAGTTAATCTTTCTGAAACGTCATACATAGAAAAATTATAACCTAAGTTTTTCTTGATAATTATGTATAAGCCTTTATCACTGCGAAAGAACTTTTCCTGGGTCTTTGCTGGGAGTTTGATAGCATCAGGATGCCAATGGGCAATGCTGATGGTGATGACGAAATTGCTTTCAGCAACGGAGGTGGGATATTATGTGCTTGGGTTGGTGATTACGGCGCCTGTTATCCTGTTTTCGGCGTTAGATCTTAGAGCTGTCCAAGTTACCGATGCACAAAATCTAAACAAGTTTGAGGACTTTTTCGGGGTGCGCTTAATAACAAACTCTGTAGCTATATTAATCATCTTTGGAATATTAGTGGGTCTCGCAGGTCGGTATGATTTTAATGTCTATGTTATTATCTTCCTGATAGGCATAAACAAAATCATTGAGTCTACAAGTGATATATGTTATGGGCTGATGCAAAAGCACGAGCGGCTGGACAAAGTTGCACAAAGTATGATTCTGAGAAATATAGGAGCTTTGATTTTGTTTGCCGTCGTGATTAAAATGACCGGTAATCTCATATTTGCTATAGCATCGATAGGAATATGGTGGCTATTAGCCCTATTTTTCTTCGACAAACGTAACGCCGAAAGATTTAGTCCCTTTGTGCCCCGTTTCCACCCTAAAATCGTGCTGTCGATTATATGGCTTGCATTGCCATTAGGTATAGCAACTGGCATTATGGTACTTAATTCCAGTATGTCACGCTATTTTGTTGAGGCGTATCTTGGCAGTGAAAGTCTTGGTTATTTTGGTGCAATGGCGTATGTCGTTGTTGGAGTTTCGCGAGCGACTATGGCCGTGGGGCAGTCTGCTTCAGCCCGTTTGGCTCGGTATTATAGTTCTAATCGAAAGGCTTATATTAAATTGCTTCAAAAAATGCTTGCCGTAGCTTTGGTTTTGGCTGTTAGTGCGGTTCTATTTGGTATATATCTGGGCAAACCATTTTTGTCGATAGTATACAAGCCGGAATATGCCGAGCGACAGGATGTATTTATTTGGTTGCTTGTTGCAGCCGGTGGTACAATGTTGGCTTCAATGCTCGGCTTCGCGAGGTTCGCAACAAGGCGATTCAAATCGCAGATCCCCGCCTCTCTGGCCGTTTGCATTGTGAGCGTTTTGACATGCTGGTTACTTATACCGCCGTACGGGATGAAAGGCGCATCCTGGTCAATGATAATAGCATCGATTACACAGTGCGTCGGAAGTCTGATAATTATAATAATAGGTCTGAAATCTGTTGAAGTCACTGATGCCAACAATAAAAGTGTAAAGATAGAAAACGGCGTTTAATAATTTCGCTGTATAAGAGAAAAGATGAATATTGGAACAGGTGCGCAGGAACAAGTGGCGTGTACTGATAATCATTTCAACCCCTGCAATGGGCGGCATTGGGAATCAGGTCCTATCTTTTTTGCAAAGATACGATCGAAGCAGGTTTATCGTTGATATCGCTTGTGGTATAAGCACCGAAGGTTCTTTGCGATATAAGTATCTGGCGACGGGGACACGGTTGATACTTTGTCGATGGTCCAGATACATAATTCCTTGTGTCTGGTGTTTGCTATGGTTGTTGCATCGCGAGGGATACGATGTGGTTCATAGTCATATCGAAATCGGAGGGGATGAGGCCTTCATTGGCCGTTGTGACACGCATCCGGTATTCCGCGGCAAAAATATCTATCCGGTAGTTCTTCAGCACATAGTTAGGTATGCGGCCACGAAAAACAAACATAGATGCTTTATCACCACGGCCCCTACACTCGTTGCCTCAATAAGGGGAATAGAAAAAGCAGGATTTTCTTTTGTGGGGAGACTCCGAAGGTTCAGATTGCTTGGTAAGCTTTTTAATAACCACTGGATATCATCTAAAAGGATTTGACCACAACTATCATACGGTCTGTTTGCATTTATTGGAGGTAGTAAATATGCTCAAGGCTTCTAAATATAAGTTTTCAGAAGTACCACAACGGTATTGGGATTTTGCCCATAACCACGGAACAATTTACCAATCAAAACCTTATCTTAGTTTATTAGCAGCTATGGGCAGAGAACTGCTTATAATTGCAGTAGAAGATGAAGGTCGGATTATCGGCGGTGCTGGTATCATGATGAATCATAAGATTTTGAATTTTGCATACAGCGCATATATCGGCATGGGGCCCGTTGTTGAGGATGCAAAAAGAACTGTTGAAGTTTTGGAGTGTCTGGCCGATGCGCTCAAATCATCGTGCCTTTCCTTCAATGTGAGGGTTTGGCCTCTTTATGCCAAAAATATAGCTGATAATTTGGATATGTCCAAGTGGTCTGTTGAAGAGTTCGAATTGCTTCATTGGGACATATCTGGTTCTCTTGAGTCTTTACGGAAGGAACTGCCGAAAGGAAAAAAGTCAGGTATTAATCGCGGTCGACGAGAAGGAGTTATTATTGAGGAAATTGAAACACCTGAGCAGGTAGAACAGTTTTTTGAAGTGTATTCTATGAGCATGGGAAAAAGCAGATTAGAAACAATGCCTTTGTCGTATTATAAAGATTTGATTGCTATGCTCAAGCCGGCTGGTTTGGCAACTGGCTTTCTTGCGCTGCATCCAAAAACAAAAAAGCCAATAGCAGGAAGAATGCTTTTGCTGGGGATGCATCGGGATGCAACCTTTCTCGCTTCAGGATACGATCCTCAGTATCGGAAACTTAGCGGGGCCGACTTGTTAGTATGGCATTGTGTGGAATTTTTAAACTCCAAAGGGTTCATTATGGTCGATTTTGTTGGTTTGCCGAAAGGTGATTCAGCGCGTGCCCAAGGCATTCGCAACTATAAGCTTGCGTGGGCTGGTGCTAATGGCCGCCGTTGCCCACTTCTTGTATTTAGTCGCGCCAATTTTGGCACTTGTACAAAGGCAATTCGAAAAGCCGCGCTAGTTTGGAAAAAACTGATCAAAAGTATTATGAAGTTTGCCTTAAGGGCTAAGCTATCTTGACTAAATTTTTAAACAATAATATCATCCTAACGACCAGAGATTGCTTCGCTTCGCTCGCAATGGCCATTCCAGTCTGTCATTGCGAGGAACGCAAGCGACGAAGCAATCTCGCAATGTCTAAAAACTTTTTACATACAGCTTAGTTGTTATTGCATGAGAAATAGCACGATTTTGAAAAAGATAAGCAGAAAGAAATTACGCGTACTTGTGATCATTTCAGCACCGGCTATGGGTGGTATCGAAAACCAGCTCCTGTCTTTTTTGCAAAGATATGACCGCGAAAGATTCATCGTTGATGTTGCCTGTGGCAGTCGGACCGAAGGGATATTGCGAGATAAGTATCTGGCAACAGGATCGCGGTTGATACTTTGTCGATGGTCCACCTATGTAATTCCCTTCGTTTTGCGTTTGTTCTGGCTGTTGCGGCGCGAACGATATAGTGTAATTCACGCTCGAATGTCCGAGGTGAGCGGTGCTGCGATGCTGGCGGCGAAGCTTGCCGGCGTGCCGATCCGCATTGCGTCATACGAGCATACTAAGACTCGTTGGCGAAAGCCAGGCCCGCTTAACCGCCTGACAGTAGCGATTCTCAAATGGATGATCCGCCGATGGGCTACAAGGATTCTCGGTGATGCCGAGGTCTGTTTGGATGTTTATCATCCACGCTGGAGACAACATCCTGAACAGTTTCAGATTTGTTATGATGGTATTGATATTGAGCGGTTCTGTGGAAAGGGAGCCCCTATCGCTGGCGAAGTCCGAAGCGAACTTGGCATTCCGGCCGATTCTCTGGTAGTCGGTCATGTGGGCAGGTTTTCGAAGGTGAAGAACCATCAAACCTTTGTTGACGTTGCTGAGCGCGTTTCAAAGCATTTTGGGAATGTGTATTTTTTGCTGGTCGGCGACGGGGCGTTGCGGCCGCAAATCGAGATGGAAGTGACAAAGCGGGGTTTGAGCAACCGGTTTGTATTCACAGGAAACCGTCATGATGTGCCGCGAATGTTGGCGGCGATGGACGTTTTTGTTATGCCTTCTCTGGATGAGGGATTTGGTCTCGCTGTGGCCGAGGCTCAGACCGCCGGTCTGCCGGTGGTGGCCAGTGACATCCCTGGCATTCGAGAGGCTTTGTGTCCTGCGATGCACAAATTCTGTCGTCACCCACTTGATTCCACGGGTATGGCTGAACAGGTAATATCGCTGCTGGAAAACCCCCAATTGCGGAGCAAGCTCGGCAATGAATGTCGGGAATATGTGGTTAATAACTTTTCGATAAATAGAACTGTTAGACAATTAGAGTCAATTTATGATTCAGGAAGTTTGAATGTTTGATAGTAAGGGAGTTAAATCTGTGGTTCTCAATTTAATCAATATCATAAGTCGCTTTTGCTTAAGAACATACAGAAGTTTTTTTATGGGATACTTGTCAAAGAACTTCGTGGTGGGCTTTTGCGTTGTTGCGATGCTTCTTGGCAATTCTGAAGTATGTGGAACGGAAACAGCGGCTTCATCAGGGAATTTTCGGAATCCCGATGCAGTCCAAAGAATCCTGACTGGAAAAGAAACGGTGGCAAATGCCGCTTGGTGGGGATTCGACGCAGCCGATTCAACGGATGCGGTCCAGGGAGCAATAAACTCCGGAGCTAAGAAAGTGATTATTCCTTATATGGCAAAGGAATGGATTGTTCAACCGATAAAACTGGCCAGCAATCAGGAGATTGCATTTGAACCTGGTGTGGTGGTAATTGCGAAGAAAGGGGCCTTTAAAGGCAAGTACGATTGTCTGTTTTCGGCGCATAGTCTGAGTAATATAACTCTTCGAGGTTATGGTGCTGCGCTGCAAATGCGAAAAGACGACTACAAAAGTTTGCTGTATAAAAAATCTGAACATCGGCATGTTGTTGAGTTTCGGAGTTGCGAGAATATTAATATTCTCGGCCTCAGTTTGGAGAGTTCTGGAGGAGACGGTATTTTTATAGGAACAATAACGACTGAGCCCTATCCGCCTTGTAGAAACGTGTTGATTAGGGATTGCATCTGTAACGACAATTATCGCCAGGGAATAAGCGTGACCTCTGTGGATAAACTGCTCATAGAAAACTGCGTGCTCAAAAATACCAAGGGGACCTCGCCGGCAGCAGGCATAGACTTGGAACCGAATCATGGAGGAAATATGCTGGTTAATGTTGTGATAAGTAATTGTGTCTCCGAGAATAATGGTGGCTCAGGCTTTATAGCAAGCATAAGCAATCTCAATGTAAAATCACGGGAGGTGTCCATCCTTTTCTTCAATTGTTACGCGAGAGACTGTGGTGAGTCGGGCTTGAGGGCTCGTGCCGTTAATAAGGACAGACGCCCAAAAGGACTGATTGAGTTCAGAAACTGCACCAGTGAGAACATTAGTTATGCGGGTGCCTTCATCCAGTGGGAAAAATCGGATTCTCCGATAAAGCTGAGATTCAGTAACTGCAAATTTCGAAATGTTGCTAAACGGTACAATCAGATTCCCATTAGTCTAGCTCTGAGGAGAAAAAGTGCTGCCAAACAAACAGGACAAATCGAGCTTATCAACTGCTATGTGTACGATAATAAGTATCGTCCTTTCCTGAGAATTAGCGATGTTGAAGGCGGTGAAGGTGTTTACGATGTCAGGGGCGAAATTAACGTTTGCAACCCCTATGGTGCGAAAATGGATTTAGGAACAGGTACTAAACAACCTAATCTTATCGTAAAATCTTTCAAGGAACAAAAGTAAATAATTAGTGGAATTTTGCCGATATTAAAAGGTACTGGTCGTAAGTGTCTCGATAAATATTGGAGGTTAATATGATAGTTGTGATACTCCTAACTATTTTAGCACTGGTACTACCCCTTGCGATGCTACGCTCATTCAGCTTTTTACAAAAGGTATTGGTTCTATCAATAATTTTACTGCATTTGGCATTAATGTTTTTTTTACATTACCGATTGGTTAGTAGAACCCATTACCCAATAGTGGTTGATATGCATGTTGATACGCAGAAATATTACGACGATACATCGCCCTTTAGAGACGAGTCCCCATTTAGTGTCACAAGGCAAGATGCAATAGATGTAGCGGAAGGCTCAGGACATTTTGGGTACCATTACATCTTGGGCGTATTGTGGACTATCACATCGTATCCGGCACTTGCTATTCGGCTGCTTAAAACCATGCTATTTTTCACCAGTCTTAGTTGTCTCACACGTGTCTGGCGTACAGACTATGGCTCTCGGCTAGCTATGTGGGGCTTTGCGTTCATTGGCATCGTATGTACGCCTGCCTTCTACTATAATTACCGAAACCTGAAAGACGGCCTCATACTGGCTCTGTTTTTATTCATTATGGCACTGTTGGATACAATGCTCCGGCCTCGTGAAGACCTATTGCAACCAAGAAGTACCGGAAAAACCATGCTCGGCTGGATTGTGTTTTTGATACTGCTTTACGCGTTGTCGACGTTAAGACTGTACACCGCTGCCATAATAGTGATAGCGGTCATAATGCATGCGATTGTGACAACCAGCCGTATAAAGCTCAGGGCACGAATATCGCTATTAGTAGCCTTTCTCATTGTGGTATTGATCGCATTCACTACTGGCATCGTAGCAGGTATGATGGAAATGGCTGGAGGCGATATTCGCTTGGGTATCTTTACGCTACGCGGCATTGCTCAAGCATTTCTTAGTCCAATTCCTTGGGGGGCTATAGTCCAGGAGGAACCTTGCAATGTTGTGTTCTATTCGGTCTATTGGTTGTTATTACCTTACGCTTTATATACTTTGTTCCGGCATTTACGGAATAATATGAACTGGCAATTGTTTTTGTACATAATGATCACATATGTAGTAGGTGTGGTAATAGGTGACCCACCGCGTAAGCGGCTTATCGTTTACCCCATTCTGGTGACATGGGTCCTAGCTCACTTGGCATATAAGAAGTGGGCCCGTGCTGGCCAGACAGAGTATGAAAGTGAAGCTGAACCGGACCTGCTCTATGACGCCGAATTGGGTGAAAATGCTTCCCTGGACGCAGGTTAGCAATCGATAGTATTAGAGGCTCTTAAAAGCTGCCTGAAGAATATACAGCAAATCCAAAAGGGATTGGAGAAGAGCCTTTCCCACCTTGAACGTTATGTCGGATACTTACAGTAATGTCCAGACAAAATAAATTTCTGATAGGTCCTTCGGCTCTGGATTGCGATCGAGGGGACCAAGCCCTTACCTGGCAAGTGATTGATGTTCTTCGGAGGGCAAGTGACAACTGCGAGATTGCCATAATGAGCGATACCTATAGTGTCCTTGAGGATATGCAAAGCCGACAAACAAGAAAATTGGGAGTTAGTGTGTTGCCGGCACTACTTCCCAATCCCCGGCGGGTGGCGGCGAGAGCCGACAAAGAAATAAGCGATATGGGCTGGTCATTGGTTAAGGTGCAGATGCGGGCTATTTTAGACTTTTTTCAAATGCAGGGACTGCTTGTATTGCCGCAAGCTGGCAGGATTGCTTTTGGGGAAAGACCGATACAAAACCTATGAGTATCTGCAGGACTGCAGTGCCCTAGTGATAAAAGGGGGCGGTTATATTTACGCTTATCGTGGACTGCGGTGGGCTTACTATATTTGGTTTGGGCTTTTTCCGCTAATGTTAGCGCAGCGGTGCGGCGTAAAGATAATAATGTTGCCGAATTCTTTCGGACCTTTCGAGAGCAGATGGCTGAGAATAGATGGTTTGCAGAGACTGATCTAGCGTATGCAGACAGTAACTCGCTCTCCTATTCTTTATGAAGTATATTCTCGAAACAAATCAATCTGAGAACAACAGCTTTTGTATATGCTTGATAATCCATACCAATCTAATAACTCATATAGGTGGCTATCTGCCTGGCTAACTTAATGGAGGAAAGTAAGATGACTGAGAGTATCAAATGGCTGTATTTTAATATACACGATTTGGTCCGTGTAAGGGTGGAGGATGGACATCCGAGCGAGTATGCGGTGCGGTTCGTGTTCGAACCGTTCCAGACCGACTTTCTTGAGCATATCGACCTGAGCATGCAATTCGAGCCGCCTGAAATGGGAGAGTACAGTTTTGCCAGCGACTCATACCTTTTTACCGACAAAGTTGTTTATATGAATCGATACAAATTGTACTTAGCAAAAGACGACTCGGTAATAACCTTGGCTGGAAAGCGCGACCTTGTACAGTTTGTCGGGCCTGTTTTACAATGGCTGATGTTGCGCAGGCAGCATTGTCTCATCCATAGTGCCGCTATAGCGGTCAAGGGACGGGGAATATTGTTACCTGGCTGGGGCGGTACGGGCAAAACCAGTTCTATCGTCTGTTTATTGAAGGAAATTCCGGGAGCCAGTTTCCTGAGCGACGATTTTACCATACTCTCGGCGGAGGGTAATTTGCTCGCTTATCCAAAGGCCTTCTTCATCTACCCTTATCATCGCAATCTTTTCCCCCATTTGTTCAAGCAAAAGCACAAGCCATTGGTACCACCTGTGCTATCGAATGTGCTGGAACACGTTCGCACGGTTGTTCGACCAATTTGTATGGCATTTCCTAAGCTGGAAAATATTGCCCGGCGAATTACTCCTGAGCATATGCAGATACCGGCTCGCACTGCTCTTCCTGATGTCGAATTCTCCGGCAGTGCACCGCTTGACACCGTACTTTTTATGGAGCGTTACTCAGGAACCCAAACTCAAATCATAGAAATAAGCGTGGAAGAGGCCAGGAGAAGATTGGTGGGTAATTGGTATTATGAGCAACAACGATGTGGTCAGGATGCTTTTTTGGCTGCCGGCAGCACAGCTCTGTTTGATATTTCAGAGTTTTTTGCAAAAATGGCATCTGTTATTGAGTCCGCATTCAGTAATCGGAAAATTTTCCTCCTTCGTACAGCAAAGCTGCGCCCGAAAGAATTTGGGAAAGTAGTTGTCGAAAAAGTTTGCAAGGTACTGTAAATAATTCAATCCGCCGAACCTAATATAGTGCTCCCGGTTGAAATCTCCCGTTCGTTCGCGGGTAGGTAACTTTAGAACAACAACTTAATCCGACATACGTGTGGCGGATTAAAATCTCACTCGCGGGAATTTATTACCCTGAAGGGTATAAATTCCATAAGCTGGTTTACGTGGTTTTTGCCGGTAATGCAGCTTTTTTATAAGAATGTAACTTATGCGCCTTATTGTTGCGATTGAAGCACGCTTTTGTGTGGTAGGCGGTCAGGCCTATTCTTCGTATCTGACCTATGAGTCATTCTGGAAGCGATATCTCGATGTATTTGATTCGGTGCTGATTGTAGCGCGTGCGACTGATATAGAAAAAGTGCCGAAAGGACATCAAATTGCTACCGCCGATAGAGTAAAAATAGCTGCGCTGCCTCAATACTTCGGACCGTACCAGTTTGTCAGAAAGATGTTCCGTATCCGGAATATCATTCGTGAAGCGCTTCGGCCGGATGATGCCTGTATTCTCCGTGTCCCGGGGAATATCGGTACTCAGCTATACCAGCAATTACCTCCGTCACACCCTTTTGGGGTGGAGGTCATTAGCATTCCATGGGATGGATTTGCACCGGGAGCCGTTAAAAGCATTACAAGACCTTTCTTTCGTCGGCTCTTGCATTACAATCTCAGGAAGCAATGTCGCCACGCGGTTGCAGCTGCTTATGTTACTGAGCACGCAATTCAGCGGTTCTATCCGCCCGGCGAGAGTGCATTCACTACGCATTATTCCTCTAAGAATATGGACAGTAAGTGGATTTTAGCAAATCCACACGAAAGATTAGCCCGTACTGAAACGATCCCTGAACGACTGGCTGGCAACGGGCCTGCCGTCAGGTTGGGATTCATAGGTTCTTTCTCCCAGGGACACAAACGTCCGGATATTCATATCCAGGCGGTGGCCCAATGTGTCGCACAGGGTGCCAACGTGAGGCTGGAGATGATAGGAGATGGCTCTATGGTGCCGAGTATGAAGAAGCTGGCCCAGCGTTTGGGAATTGCCGATAGAGTTGTATTTCGAGGACGCATTCCAGGTGGCAAGCCAGTCTTTGATGCTTTGGATACCTTCGACCTGTTTATCAACGCTACTGCAAGTGAGGGATTACCGCGTGTCGTCATCGAAGCTATGGCCCGCGGGTGTCTCTGTATCGGCAGCGACATCGGTGGAATACCCGAACTCATAGAACCTGATTTATTAGCTCCGGTATGTGATTCTGCCGCTCTTGCTGATAAAATAATTGAGGTTCTTAAAAATCCGAAAAGAATGAGGAATGTTGTCTTGCGCAATATCAATCATGCCCGAAATTACTGCAACGACGTACTTCAACCTCGACGCCGGGCATTTTATCAGGCACTTCTTGAACGGACAGAAAAGCACCTGTCCGAAAAACCTTGAGATTTTGAAACTCGAAAATTCGAGGCAAGAGCAGTTCAATGAGAATCATGCACCTGAACAGGGCAGCTTTGATGTTTTACAAATTTCTAATTCCCGTAATAGAGGCACAAAAAAAAGGGGGGCATTACGTTTGTATATGCACTGCCGATGAACCCGAGGTAGAACAGTTGCGCAATAGGGGTATTGATGTCTTTACCCATGGATTGAAAAGAAGTCTAACCCCTCTTAATATACTGAAGGCGATACTCAGAACGCGAAAGATTCTGGTTGAGCAACAAATAGATGTTCTTATATGTCATTCGCCTTTCGGTGCTGGTGTAGGGCGACTGGCGGCACGACTGGCGAAAACACGACGAGTTGTGTATTTTGCCCATGGCTTGGCCTGCACACCGGCTCAGGGGGTCCTCTCTTGGCGGCTGCGATATTGGGTAGAAAAACTCCTTGGGTTTATTACGGATGCTGTTCTGGTAATGAACGATTACGATGAAAAGCTCAGCAGAAAGCGTCATATCATAAAGGATACCAATAAGATATTTCGTATTCCTGGGATGGGTGTAGATTTAACCCAGTATAGCCTTGAAGGTTCCCTGCAGGCAAAAGATAAACTGGCAAGAGAATTATCCATCGACGGACATAAAAAGATTGTCCTTTTTGTCGGAAGGCTGATTCCTGAAAAAGGGGTTTTTGTGCTTCTGGAAGCTGCTAAGAGAGTATTCGCTCAACGAGATGATGTTTGTTTTCTGCTTGCCGGCGGCGGCCCTTCGATGGATGAAATTAGAAAGATTGTTGAGATAAACCATCTGGAGGCCAATTTTAAATTATTGGGTTGGCGTAACGACGTTTATCGATTAATGAAGGCAGCAGATATATTTACATTGCCGACTTATTATAATGAAGGGCTGCCGGTATCCATCCTCGAGGCGATGGCTTGTGGTAAACCTGTGGTAGCGACACAACATCGGGGTTGCGAAGATGTAGTGGTGGATGGGGAGACGGGTTTTCTTGTTCCCGTGAAACAAGCTGCTCCTCTGGCGGGAAAAATATCAATACTGCTCGACAACTCACAATTACGCAGTGGTATGGGGCAAGCCGGTCGGCAACACGTCGAACAACATTTTGAACTTGACCATTGCACGAGAGAGATAGTGAACGCTCTTGAAATGGCATGTCAGTAAGATTAGTCGGCTGCCGACGTGTCGTTGGTGATTTTTGCCAACTACCCAATATTAGAGCATAATTTAGCAAGCAAGTTCTTTGACTCACTGAGTGCAGGCAATCCTGTTCTTTTGAATTATTCAGGCTGGCAAAGAAAAGTTCTCGAGGAAAACAATGCTGGTTATGGTTGCAAGTAGTATGATGTGGATGAGTTTATTGAGAAGGTGTTGTACCTCAATTCACACAGAGACAGACTAAGCGAAATGGGACAAAACGCCCGGCGAATAGCAGAAGAAAAATTCGATAGGGACAAATTAGCAGCACAAGCACTTGAAGTGCTAACCTCGATAAATTTTTGATACGCCCTGAAAGATAATAAAATCATCAGGTTTGTGGTTTTTTGCATGAATTTTTTAGCTAAGGAAGCCAATGACGCACCAAAGAAACGATCGGGCAATTAACATTTGTCCATTAAGCTATGGACATATTGACCCTGTTGTAATGTTGCATGAAAAGGAGATTAATTATGGCTTTAGCAGTTACTTGGGAAGAAACTTCCTTAAGTATTTGTACAAAAACATCATCGGTTGTGAGAACGGGCTCGGCCTAGTAGCTGTTAATAACCAAGGGCAGGTATTGGGGTTTATTGCAGGAACGATGAACCTGAGGCGCTTTTACAAAAGGTTTATTCGGAAGTATTCCATAATAGCAGGATTGCTGGTTTTGCCCAAGTTGCTTCGCTGGAAAGCCATTAAGAGTTTTTACCAGAATTTGTTGTATCCTTCGGAAGGGGCCCAGCTTGATTTGCCAGGAGCGGAGATCATTTCCACGGCTGTGTTACCCAATGCGCGTGGTCGAGGAATAGGCCGTCTTCTTACGGAGGCAGCTTTTGAGGAATTCAGGAAACGAGGTGTAAGCAAAATAAAGGTTCTGGTAGGTGACAGGTTGCAGGCCAACGAGTTCTACCGCAGGATGGGCTTTGAGTTTGTTACTCACGTAACCTATAATAGTGATAAGATGGATGCTAATGTGTATGTGAAGGATTTAATCCAAAATGCCAAAGGCAACTAACATCATTACTATCGACGTGGAAGATTGGTACCATTCTTCGCTTGATCTTTTCAAGGACAGTTCTGTCCAGCACGGCGCAAAGCCTGACCCAAGCGTTGTTGATAACACACTTCAAACTTTAGATTTGCTCTCGAAAACCGGCAATAAGGCGACGTTTTTTGTTTTAGGAACTGTAGCGGAACGTTATCCGGATATTGTAAAAGAAATACTCGGAAAAGGGCACGAGGTTGCTACCCATGGTTACTTTCATAAATTAGTTTATAAGATGAGACCAGAAGACTTTGAGGACGATCTTAAGATTTCGTTAGAGCACTTAAGTAAAGCCGGATGTGACCAGATTTTGGGCTACAGAGCGCCGTATTGGTCGATTACCAAACGCTCATTATGGGCACTAAAGGTCCTAAGCAAGCTGGGTCTTAAGTATGATTCGAGTATTTTCCCTATAAAGCGTGGTTTGTATGGCATCCCGGATGCACCAACCTATCCGCATAAAGTCTTGCAGGACTTATGGGAATTTCCGCCTGCCACCGTCAGATTTCTGGGGATAAATTGGCCAATCGCTGGCGGTGGTTATCTGCGAATGGTTCCGTACGGGATAATAGCTTCAGCGATACGGAAATCTTCCAGTCGAAAAATAAGGATATTCTATTTCCATCCTTATGAATTAGACCCGGCAGATACTCAAATGAAACACAAAGTTAAGTCTGTTGGTTCAATTGTCTACTGGCTCCAGCAGACGGTCGGGCGCGGTTCCAATCCGGAAAAGCTCCAAAGACTTTTGTCCGAGTTCAAGTTTACATCCATTAAAGAAACGCTTTCGAATCTCCAGATAAAGGAGCAAAATAGCTCAAATGCGAGTACTAATCATAACTGAAGAAGACGAGTTTTACCTGCCCTTATCTATAGGTTACCTTCTGAAAAACTGCGGTGAAGATATAGTAGAGGTTGTTTGTGCCAGGAATCCCCTTTTGCCGAGCAAATTTAGGGCTGCTTGCAAGTTCTTCAATGCCTTCGGATTTGGCCCCATATTCTATCAAGGCATGAGAGTGGTCAAGGCCAAAATCTTGGACAGCTTGAGCTTGCTTAATTTCACCAACCGGTATTACTCTATTAAACGCGTCTGCCAGGCATATAATATACCCTATTCGCATTCCGGTAGTATTAACTCGCCGGAATTTCTTCAACACTGCAACGATTTGAATATTGATCTGGTTGCCTCCGTTTCGCCCACTCAAATATTCAAGGAAGGTCTAATAAACCTACCCAGGTATGGTTGTGTTAACATACATACAGCCAAGCTGCCGGAATACCGCGGTCTGTACCCTACCTACTGGGCGATGGCCTGCGGTGAGAAGGTTATAGGTATTAGTATTCACTACATTGAGAAAGGCATCGATACCGGTAAAATTCTGCTCCAACAAGAAGTTGAAATCCCTCCTGGTGCTACACTCGACAAGATGCTTACTGTAACAAAGTTAAAGGGGGCTGAACTTTTGGTTCAGGCGATCAAACAAATAGTGGAAAATAAAGTAAACGCTTTCTATCCAGAAGGTAAGGGCACTTACTTTTCATTTCCAACACCGGAATCCTACAAAAAGTTTAAAAATCACGGTTACAAACTATGGTGATTTCATACTCTTAAACCATGACAGGTATAAAATAGACTGATGAGAAAAATTCCTAAACGGATTTTTGATATTGCTATTTCACTGCCGGCGGTGGTAATTCTGCTGCCGGTTTTTGTTATTATCATCATAGCTATAAAGCTGACGAGTAAAGGACCAGTGATTTTCAGGCAAAAACGGGCGGGAATGGATGGCAAACCATTTATGTTTTATAAATTCCGCACAATGAAGCTCGGCGTTGAGCCGTTTGGGCCAAGTCCAAAATTCGCAAAAGACCCTCGGCTGACAAAAATTGGAAGATTCTTGCGGGAGTATTCACTTGACGAGCTGCCACAATTGTTTAATGTATTAAAGGGGGATATGAGTATTGTTGGCCCTCGGCCTTTGTATCTTTCGCAGATGGCCGAATGGAATGAGCGGCAGAAAAAGCGGCTGCTTGTTAAGCCCGGCCTGACTGGGCTGGCGCAAATATCGGGGAGAGGAGAGCTAACGCGTGAAGAAAAACTTAAACTCGATGTTAAATATGTCGAAACACAAAGCTTACGCTTGGATTTGAAGATAATTTTGGCAACTATTTCCCAGGTATTTGGAAGAAAAAGCATCTACGAAAAGAGGTACTCGCAATCCGAACATACTCGGAGAGAAAGGTAAAAAAGGGAATATGAGCAATGAAGTTGTCCACAAAAGAAAAAGACGCTTTAGATAAGCTGGCGAGGGTATTTCGTGAGCGATTTGGGGCTCGAGAAATTATTCTATATGGCTCGGCTGCTCGTCATGAACTCGACGAGGGCTCCGATATTGACCTGTTAATTGTTCTCCCGGAGGTTAACTGGGAGATCGAGAAGCAGATTGTCGACGTGTGTTTTGATGCGGAACTTGAATGTGGCCGAGTTTTTTCCACTGTTTGCTTTAGCACAGATGAACTGGATAATAGCCCTTTGCGAAGTTCTCCGTTAGTCTTTAATGTTCGAAAAGAAGGAATACCGTTATGACAGATGACATTCTCAAGCTGATTGAGTATCGATTCGGCCAGGCGGAGGAAACCCTGACAGTAGCAAAAGAAATGTTGCCTAACGGGCACTATAGAGATGCTGTAAATCGTGCGTACTATGCGATGTTCTATTGTGGACTTGGGCTGCTGGCCAGCAAAAATCTCGGCAGCAGCAAACATAGCGGCGTATTGAGTTTGTTCAGCCAACATTTTGTTAAAACAGGGATGTTTTCCGCCGAATCAGGAGGACATTTGCGGAAAGCTTTTGAGATAAGGCAAAAAAGCGATTACCGTGAGTTCGTTGAAATAAAGAAAGAGGAGGCTGAAGAGACACTTAGAAATGCAGAGGAGTTTATCAACGAGGCTCACCGAGTCTTGGATAAGATGTAGAGTCAGGAGTAATTAACCAAAGCTATAAGGAGAAAGAAAAAAGTGAAATCAGCCGTTAAGACAAAATACGTGACGAGAATAGAACAGTTAGAGCATCTAAGCGAGCAGGAAAAAACCGAGTTGAAAAAAGTTACCGAAAAGTTTGCGTTTCGCAGCAACGACTATTATCTATCGCTTATCAACTGGGACGACCCTGATGACCCGATACGCACAATTATAATTCCCCATACAAAGGAGCTTGACCAGTGGGGCCGGCTCGACCCTTCGGATGAAAAGGCCTACACGATTTTGCCGGGCCTTGAGCACAAATATAATTCCACGGCACTTCTTTTGGTTAGCAACGTCTGTGACGGTATATGTCGCTACTGCTTTCGCAAGCGCGTTTTCATAGGGCCGCAGAGCGAGTACCTGAGGGACCTGCCGGCGGCCCTACAATACATAAGCAATCATCGCGAGATAACCAATGTACTGTTGACCGGTGGGGACCCGCTCGTGCTGACAACTGAAAAACTTGAGAATATTATCCGGCAATTAAGGCAAATTGAGCATGTCCGGATAATCCGTATCGGAACAAAGACACCTGTATTCAATCCATATCGAGTTATTGAAGACCCCTCTTTGCTGGCAATGCTCGAAAAGTACAGTACCGGGTTCAGAAAAATATATGTGATGTCGCATTTTATTCATCCACGGGAGATAACGGATTTATCGATTCAAGCGGTTCATTTATTGCAGAACGCCGGCGCGATGATAGCCAATCAGACTCCGCTTATCAGGGGCCTCAATGATAATCCTGAGGTTATGGCGGAATTGCTCAGAAAACTGTCTTTCATTGGAGCGGCACCTTACTATATTTTCCAGTGTCGCCCGGCTCTCGGCAATAAGGCATATACAGTGCCCATTGAAGAAGGATATGAGATTATTGAGCAGGCCAAATCGAAAGTTTCAGGTCTGGCAAAGCGGGCAAAGTACGCAATGTCTCATAAAACCGGAAAGATAGAAATCATCGGCAGGACAGATGATTTCATCTATTTCAAATATCATCGAGCGGCTAAGGATGTTGATAGTGGGCGTATCCTGGTTTTCAGGAGAAATCCGAATGCATACTGGCTGGATGATTATGACGAGCCTGTCCAGGATTGCCCGATTCCTTTATCATAAGCACTATGGAAACTGGGATAGAATAAGAGTTTTTAATCTTAAGTTTTTAGTTTTGAGCTGTTTGGGTAACCCCCGCTGAATCGGGGGTTAATTTTTGCCGATTAGAAAGCAGATTGAAAATGTTAGTTAGGGCTAATATCGTTATTTTACTGATTTTAGTGTGTTCTGGGGCTGCGTTTGCTTTGCAACCTGACGAAATTCTCGTGCTTGCCAACGGTGACAACGCCGTATCCATACGGATTGCCCGATATTATTGCTCAAAGCGAAATGTGCCCGGAGATAATGTCCTTACTCTATCACTGGGGATGAAGCTAAACGATACAATCTCCAGAAACGATTATGAAAAATTCCTTGCAGAGCCAATTCGAAAAGAATTGTTTACTAAAAAGCAGCCCGGCAAAATCAGATGCCTGCTGACGACTTATGGTGTGCCGTACAAAGTCCAAGGACGAGGACCCTTAAAGGGGCTCGAGGACAGACTCAAAGAGTTGAAGGAATTGGCTGAACAGGAAAAAAATATACTTAAGCAATTAGAAAATGATAGTCGGGTTAACTCACCTGAATACAAACAGGCAGGTTACAAACTCACTCAATTGAAAATCGATATCGGTCGTATCGATGGCGAGGAAACAAGCGCATCGGTGGATAGCGAATTATCGATGGTTTTAGTTGGTGGTTACGACCTGTATCGATGGCAGCTCAATATTCTGAGAAACGACATGCTGGGCCTGACTCTCAACACCCTTATGGTCAGCCGCCTTGATGGGCCGAGCTATAATATAGTCAAAGGCCTCGTCGATAAGGCAGTAGCTGCAGAAAAAACCGGCTTAAAGGGTATTGCCTACATCGATTCACGGGGTATTGTAGAAAAAGATTTGTCTGGTCATTTTGACCGCTCTTTGCGGGATTTAGCGGCCCTTACAAGGTTGCAAACGGATTTGCCCGTTACAGAGGAGACAACTGAAAAACTTTTCGCCACTGGCGCATGTCCACAAACGGCTATATATTGTGGATGGTACAGCTTGAAAAAATATGTCGACGCCTTTGATTTTGTCGATGGTGCTGTTGGCTATCACATCGCAAGCTGGGAGGCCATAGACATTCGTGACCCAAACAGCAGTCAATGGTGTCCGGCTATGCTCACCGATGGAATAACCGCAACGCTTGGCCCTGTCGCTGAGCCATATCTTCATGCATTTCCACTGCCGAGAGATTTTTTCCTGGAGCTGTTCAAAGGCAGTTGTCTTGTTGAGGCATTCTATCGCACTAAGCCGTTTAACTCGTGGCAGTTGCTTTTGCTTGGCGACCCCCTCTATAGGCCTTTCAAAAAAACACGCGAGAAAGAATAAGAGCATCCGACATGTTTAGCCCCCAGGTTTATCCTGGGGGTCGTTTAGCAGTCGCCGGCACGCCTGCCCTGAGCTTGCCGAAGGGGCGACGCAATATTTAGCCCCGCGTTTTACGCGGGGTTTTGTTTTGTATTTTTGTCATTCCAATTTACACACTATCTGCCGGCGATGGCGTTTGCAATCGCCTGGCCGAAGGGAATCACCGCCTGTGGGCTGCTGGCCGTTATTATAAGCCCGCTTCTTTCGACAGGAGTACCGGTATATACTGCACCTGTTTGTATGAGCCAGTTTCGTTCGGACAAAAAACTGGTAGCTCTTACACCGTTTAGCACACCGGCATTGGCCAGAACTGTGGGAGCGTTGCCAATAGCTGCCAGAACCTTTCTTTTAGCCGCTGCTTCGCGGGCTATATTTATTGCAGTCGGGTTGTTAAAAATTTCTACTATGGCTCCGGGACCGCCTATGAAGATTACCGCATCGTAATCATCGACTCTCAATTGATTCAGGGAGAGATTTGCCTCGGCTGTGTTTCGCCCTGCACCGGCTATAATTCCTGTCCTTGTACTCGCTATCATCGTCCTTACTCCGGTTTCCTCAAGGATACGAATAGTCTGAAAAAGCTCATCATCGTGGAATTCCTGGCTTGGAGCAATCAGTACGGCTCTTTTTGCTGTTGTGCTGGTTTGCTCCGTAGCTGCTGGCGTAGCCGTCTGAGTTGCTGGATAACCGACGCTAATTATATAAACCGGCTCTGACTCTCTTGGTAGTTTGCAGGCTCTGCCGACGCTCCTTGCATTAAAACCGCCGATCGTTACAGAACCCAGGCCCAGGCAGACTGCCTGCAATTGGATATTTTGGGAAACGTGTCCTGCTCGAAGGAGCATATACTTTCTGGCATCGTTTTGGAATTGGTCTGAGAGTTTTTTCGCTGAGCCGGTGACGATAATATCACAGGGCGCTTCAAGTATCGCCTGCTGCATAGAAGCTGCAACCGTCAGAGTATTTCGGATGTCCTGCTCTCCAGCTTGTTCAAAACTATGTTGGTCTGGTCGATAAACAAATACCCCATCCTGCGTGGCAAAGTATAGCTCTATCGGATGAGTCGCCTCTGTTGAAGGTTCCGTTGGCAAAGCTGTTTGTGCCTTGGTTATGCTATGGCCCGCCCAGGCCAATTGGCTAATCTCTGTATTTTTTAGCTGCTGTTTGGCAAATTGCCGTACAATTCGTTGCTTAACCAGCGCCTCCTCGAAACTCAGCGGGCCTGTTGACCTCGGCTCGGCAAGTTGAATTATTTTGCGCGGCAAAGCCCCGGAGCTATGCTGGCTGAGGCAAAGGGTTACAAAGCCACCCAGGATTAACATAAGAATTGTCAGACGTTTCATTTTATCGAACCTCCAAAATTCTTCCACACCCAAAAAAACGCTTCGCTATGCTCCTTTTTGGTGCGGGATTGAAATGGCAATTCATAAACTATTTGTATTATACACATAATTCTATTCAGATTAAACCTTTTTTGGTATATATAGTGCTCCCAGTTGAAATTTCCCGTTCGCCCCGTTAGAAAGAAGGCTCCGCCCTTTGGGTGGGGTAAAAAATAGATAGCCCCGTTAGAAACAATTTTTCTAACGGGGTTCGCTCGCTGGTAAGTAACTTTAGAACAACAACTTAGGGCCTATCCGAATAACTTGGGTTATTAGGATAGGCTCTTAATCCGCCATATATGTGGCGGATTTATCCGCCTGAGGCGGATTAAAATCTCGCTCGCGGGAATTTATTACCCTGAAGGGTATAATTTTCGATTGCCGATTATAAAGGCAAGCAAGTAATCAAAAAATATACTATCTTTGGGATAATTACGATGGCCTTATCACAACGGCAAAGACTAACTATAGGCCTATTGGTCTTTTATTGGTCTGCACTTTTTATTCTTACACACATACCAATCCCGCAATTGATTCGCAAAGCCGGTGTGTCTGATGTAATCCTTCACTTCGTTGCCTATCTGATTTTGGTTTTTTTGCTCTGGTTCGCAGTTAGCCCTGAGCGCAAGGTAATCTGGCGCAGTGCTACGGTATGGTGGGTGCTTTTGGTGGTAGCTGGTTATGGAATTGTTGACGAATTGCTTCAGGGCTGCATATCAGGACGCACCTGTGATGTCAGGGATTTTGTCGCAAATTTAGTGGGGATACTGACTGGTTTGATTCTGTTTTCACTTTTAAACTTTTGGCCGGCGTTACTTGTGACAATGGGAATTACCATCTTTACTTTAACAAATGTTGCACGAGCTGATTTGACGAACTTGGTACCCGTAACAAACGCTGTGTTTCATTTTTTTGCCTATGGGTTTTTCACTGTCGTCTGGCTCCGATACATATATCTTTTTCTTTCACCGAAGCCGCTTGAAGCTAAGTGGATTATAATAGCATTATTACCGCCGACAGCTTTTCTAATTACAGTAAAATTATTTTCCGTAGTTCTCGGAAAAGAGTTTGTGGTACAGGATGTGGTTATCTCTTTCGTGGCAATAGCAACTACCGTTTTTTTAGTTTGTCTGTTCGGCCTTGTTCGCAGGACTCACGTGTAATATTCGGTTGGAGCGAAGCAATCTATATTTAGCCCCCAGCTTGTCCGCCGTATTTTTGGCGGGTTTTACTGGGGGTTTTGTTTTGAACGTTTGAATCTTGACCACTGCCCCCGCTCTTGCTTCGCAAGAAGCTGCGGGGGCGAGTAGCAAGCGACCCGTAAGTCCTGAGTTTATCGAAGGTTGTAAGAAAATCCGCCATAAGTATCTGCTATACATAGACATACGAAAAATTTTCAATCAAATACGCAGGTAGTCGCGCGCTAAAATCGAAATTTTTAAATTTTTTTTTATTCATTACTACATAATCACTTACGTAAATTCATCTCTTAAAAAATCCCTCAATTTTCAATCATTTATGCAGGTTCAGCCAATTATGGGGGGCTGATTTTGCCCTCTCCGGGATTGCTACAACTAAATAGCTAACGAAGGCAGGGCTGACCATCAAAGTTGCTTTTTCCATAGAGGTTCCGGATTGGCTGTACAAGATAACACTTTACCTTGTGTTTCTATACAGGCGCCTTCGTTATGGCTATCCCTTCCGCCGCATACCGCTTAATCAGGGAAAATTCGCCATCGTTGACCCCGAAGATTACGCTCGCCTGAAAAAGTACAAATGGTATGCTCGCGAAGGCCCAAAGACCTTTTATGCCGTCCGCTACATATCAATATACGAAAATCAGAACAGAAAAAACGCCTATATGCACAATCTTGTCATCGACATCCCTGCCGGAATGTTCTGCGACCACATCAACTATAATGGCCTTGATAATCGCGAGGCAAATCTTCGTCCTGCAACTCACACTCAAAACGTCTGGCACAGGAGAAAGTTTAAGATACATTCGAGCTCGAAGTACATAGGTGTTGACTGGGCAAAGAATGTGAATAAATGGCGTGCCAGAATCCGCTACAAGGGAAAACGGTTTTCTCTCGGCCTATTCAATTCTGAAATCGCCGCCGCCCGCGCTTACGACCACGCCGCGAGAATCTATCACGGCGAGTTCGCCGTCTTAAACTTTAAATCGTAATTCGCCAATCTCAAATTATCTGCCAGTGTTACAATCTTTCCGGCACACACAGACTATCAAGGTCCTTGGCCAAACGTCCACAATACAGGCATACAAACTCTGCGTCTTTGACAAGTTCCTTGTACTTTCCCACATTGCTGACGTGAGCGCCCTGAGAAACGATATAGCACAGGTGCTTATCGTGTGATTTGCTTTTGCAATTCGGATTGTGTGGTATCTTTATTTCTTCCATATTTTCTCCTTCGTTTGTCTTGCCTGTTCAAACCATCTCTATGGTGAGCATAGCCGAACCATTATACAATACCCCTCACCGCAACACAAAATATTTAGCCCCGAAGCCTGCTTCGGGGGTAACAAAACCTCGCTGGGGGGCTCTATCCTCCATCCTAAATTCTTCCCCTTTCCCAACTTTGCTACCTATAAACACCCGCCCAATAACCATTTAATCAGCGAAGGAAAAAATGAAACTCGAAATGATAACAAACCCCTCGATTGATATTTTTCTTGATTTGGTTAGAACCATCACAAGAGCAATTACTCGCAGCTTCTAATAACTCTCTAAAAATGTAAGCTGTAGTTCATCATCTATCCTCTCTTTTTTCATTTTTAGACGATATTTTTCATCAATTTTACCTTTTCTCAACCTGTCGACGATAATTTCGTGGTATTTCTTATCAATCTCAGCGGATATATATTGCCTATCAAGAAATTTGCAAACCTCTATTTCTGAACCACTACCGCCGAAAAGAATTAAAACGATATCCTTGGGAATAGTACAAGACTTAATCAAAGTCTCAGAAAGTTTTTGGGGTATCTGACAAGCATGAAATGTTTTCTCCCTGCTTACGTTTTTTACCAAATCAAAATAAAGCCAGTCGTAAGGCATTCTTCCTTTTGAACCATTAGCTAAATTTTGCAAAATTCTTTTGTCTGTAGGATTTTTATATGAAACAGCCACATTCTCTTTGTAGAATTTATTCCGGCTTGTCTTTCTACAGTGCAGAATACTCCTGTGAGCAGTAGTAAAACGATGTGGAGAATGACCAACATTTGTATTGTACGCCCAGACGTAATCTAAAACTTCGTGGCAAACACCATCTAAATATTTGACTCGTAAGTATGCATTTTGCTTAGGGTAGTTTATTAAAAATATATTTCCGGTATCTTTAAGCACCCTGAGAGATTCTCTTGCCAACTCGATATACCATTCAATATACTCGCCAAATGTTCTGGTATAAGATTTGTCACCGTATTTTACTCCAACGTTATAATCGGGGTCACCATAGACCATATCAACGCATTTATCTGGTAACTCCCTTAAGAGTTCCATAATGTCTTTTAGAAAAACTTTATTTAAGTATTTCTTCATAATCATCGCTTAATCCCGTATGGTATCCATTCAGTACGACATTTTCTCATAAAACTTTTCAATCTGTCTGGGTCTTTCGCTTTCTTTAACGCTTCCTTGAGCCTGCTTTTATTGCTTTCATTTGCCACATATCTAAAAAAATTGAATAAGAATGTGCGTCCTTCATTATCCCAGTAAACAATATCCTCCATAATGAATAACCACTTCATAACCTTCAAAAGTAGTTCAGGTTTTACCCCATTTTTGAACGGTCTTTTTAGACCGCCACGCTTTTTTAATATAATATCAACATCATTCTCTTTACAATGATATACTTTAGTAATGGCCTCCCATAATTTCTTAGATTTCCTGGGATTTTCAAGATTACTTCTTCTCAGATTCAAAGCGATCTCTTCATGACTTCCATTGCCAAGCCCATAATTTGTGATTACTTCCACTTTGAAGTCAAAGTTCTTTTTATGTCCTGGCCTAACAATATAAAGTAGTTGGCCGTTCGGAAGACATTCTACAGGATATCGAAACACTACACCTTTTCCCTTTTTACGACATTCTGTTTTGATAAAGGCATTAACGACCTTTTGTACTATTTTATGACGAGCCAAAGGTCCTTTAATCTCAATTGATTTTCCTGTGATTACGGTTTTTTCTTTTTTTGTCATGTGCTTACCACTTCACTTGGAAGCTCAAGTATACCACACCACACATTCATATCATACAATAATCAAAAACGGTTATCTCGTCAAATGAAAATCCCTCGCCAAAAACCACACTCTATCTTATAATGCACGAGCATTTATGGATTCGGCAGGCTCACCACAAGTTTGTCTTTCGCAACCTTGTCCTGCCTGCCCTGCCTGTCCTGAGCTTGTCGAAGGGAGCTTGCCTGTACTGAGCTTGTCGAAGTGTCGAAGGAATCCGCGGTAAGAATCCAGTCAGCTTAAAGATAAGTCAGCTTGTCTGACTTTGTGGACAAAGGCAAAAATTTGCGGCTTAACCTTATTTTTAATAGCGTGCATAGTATTATGCAGGCCGTTTTGTCTCGGCCTAAAGGACGACGGTTGTTGGATTCGCAGATGCTCGCATCGAGAAGACACCTGCCAAGTCCGCAGTAGCTGTTAAAATCTATAAGGTTACTCTGTGTTCTCTGTGTCCTCTGCGGCAAAAACAAATCTGTGGCCAAATTCTTTTCGTGTCTTCGCGCCTTCGTGGCAAGAAACACCGAGTCACGAGCCACGAGTCACGGCTTATGCCGTTTTATGGTCCAGGAATCCTTCGAGCTTTCGTGCCCGCACCGGGTGTTGTAGTTTGCGAATGGCCTTTGCTTCGACTTGTCTTACACGCTCACGCGTAACCTTGAAGATTCTGCCGACTTCTTCGAGTGTATAGGTATATCCGTCACCGATTCCATATCTCAGCTTGATAATCTCCCGCTCGCGATAGGAAAGTGTCTTTAGTATCATATCGATTCTTTCCTTGAGCATCGCCTGCGTAGCCGATGACACTGGCGAAGCGACATCATTATCTTCGATAAAGTCGCCGAAGTAGCTGTCCTCGCTTTCGCCGATAGGCCTGTCGAGGCTGATTGGATGTTTGGATATCTTCAGCACCCTGCGCGTCTCCTCCACGCTCATATCCGCTTCCTCAGCGATTTCTTCAATTTTCGGCTCTCTGCCAAGTTTTTGATGCAGAACCTTGCTGGCCGTCCTCAGCCGGCTCATTATCTCTATCATATGCACCGGGATACGAATCGTCCGTGCATGGTCGGCTATCGCACGGGTAATTGCCTGCCGAATCCACCATGTAGCGTATGTACTGAACTTATATCCCCTGCGGTACTCGTATTTATCTACTGCTCTCATCAGGCCGGTATTACCTTCCTGAATCAAATCCAGAAAGCTAAGTCCTCGATTGCGGTATTTCTTGGCGATAGAAACTACTAATCGGAGGTTTGCGCTTGAGAGCATTCGCTTTGCGTTTTCATATTGGCCGAAAACTCTATTCATTGAGCGTAGTCTTTTATCAAGTTGTTTTGGCGTCTCCATAACTAAGCTTTGCAGCCCCTCCAATTCCTGCTTCATCGCCTCGATATCTTCGCTGGTTATCACACGGTTTGGCCCGGCGTTGATAGTCTGTTCTAATTGATGCATTTTTTGACATATACCGTGCAGTTTATTTCTCATAGGAGCAATTCTGGTGGTTCGCAGGCTCATCTCTTCGAGCAGAGTAGTGATTTTTCGTCTGTTTCTGTGTATCCTTTTTAGATGTTTTGTCTGCAGGGCCTTGTTTTGTGTTTTTATTACTTTATTAAACAGACTCTGGTTGATGTTGAGAAGTTTACCTACGGTTTCGCAGTTTTGGGGTATACGTTTTTTTACAGTGTTTTTTGCCAGATATTGTGTGGCATCAGTCTTAATAGTCCTGTCGAAGGAGAGGTCTCCGTTTTGCACCTGCAGCAGCAATTCGAGAGCGTTTTTTGCGCAATAGTCTGATTGCAGCAGCTTCCTTCTGAAGGCCATTTTTGCTATCTCGATTTTTTTCGCAAGGCTGATCTCATCGATCCTGGTAAGCAACGCTATCTGCCCCATTTGGGTCAAATACGTGCGGATAGGATCGTCAATGCGGCGAGCGGTCTCGGCTGCGACGAGGTCTTTTTCGAGCAGCTTGTCGGCCTTCAGAAGCTTCTGCTTTTCCTGCTCCTGCTCGTTCAAAGGTTCCTCGACTTCTTCAAATTCCTCGTCTTCGTCCTGAGCTTTTTCGACCGGCTGGGCTTCTACATCAGATTCCTCAAGTAAACTGATTCCCATTTCGTCCAGCGTCGATAAGAGATCGTCCAAGCGGTCGGGACTAACGGCCTCGTCAGGAAGCTCCTTGTTCAACTGCTCGTAAGTCAAAAACCCCTGCCCCTCGCCCTTCTCAATAAGAGACTTTACCCGCTGCTGAGTGGTTCTGACCTCAGGAACCTTCGATGCCGCTTTTTTGACTTCGCCGCTCTTTGAGGCCGCTTCGCTGACTTTGGCCTTGGCCGAGGCCGCTTCGCTGACTTTGAGCTTGTCCGCTGTCCCTTTTTTGCTTTTGGTTGTTCTTTTTCTGGCCACGATTGGCACCCCTTTTCAAAAATTCGTTCCCTATTAATAATCTACTACTTATTACTGCTTTTGGTTCGTTGTTTGTTGTTCGTTAATTAGCCACAAAGGCACTAAGACACGAAGTATTTTTGGCCACAAAGTTCACAGAGATTTCATTTACTTTTTTCTGCCACAGAGGGCACAGAGAAATATAGCCACTAAGGCGCAAAGGCACAAAGAATTTTAACCGCGGATTGAGGTGCTCTACGAATGGCGGACACTCGATGATTGAATTTATGCCACCTGTTTCTGTTTCATTTCGTAAAGTTCCTCGTAAGCTGCCGGGCTTAAATACCCTAATGCAGCATGCCTGCGTTTGCG
>Ga0307432_1000137_pt1 | contig 59214 bp, 58 predicted proteins | sample SalMarWE160150MG_FD_202158 | JGI IMG/M metagenome (GOLD analysis project Ga0307432, IMG submission 202158) | Salt marsh sediment microbial communities from the Plum Island Ecosystem LTER, Massachusetts, United States - WE1603-150 | ecosystem: Environmental > Aquatic > Marine > Intertidal zone >...
GACCGTGTAGCTATTGTCGTATACGCCGGGGCTTCAGGACTTGTGTTGTCTTCTACGTCCGGAAAGGAAAAGGAGAAAATTATCGCCTCATTGGATCGTTTACAGGCAGGTGGGTCTACAGCAGGAGATGCAGGATTAAAACTTGCCTATAAAGTAGCGGAAGAAAATTTTATGGAGAATGGGAATAATCGTATTATACTGGCTACAGACGGTGATTTCAATGTAGGTCAGAGCAGCAACGCCGAAATGGAACGATTGATAGAGACAGAGCGTGAAAAAGGAGTTTTTATTTCCGTACTGGGTTTTGGAATGGGAAATTATAAAGACGATAAGATGGAGATAATCGCCGATAAAGGCAACGGCAACTATGCATACATTGACAATATTCAGGAAGCAAAGAAGGTTTTTGTGAATGAATTTGGCGGCACACTGTTCACAATAGCAAAAGATGTGAAGATCCAGATTGAGTTCAATCCTTTTAAAGTGAAGGAATACCGGTTGGTCGGTTACGAAAACCGCCTGCTGAATGAAGAAGATTTTGAGAACGATAAGATCGATGCAGGTGAACTGGGTTCAGGTCATACCGTGACCGCTTTGTATGAATTGGTACTAAAGGATAACGAAAAGGACGGGAAAAACAGGCTGAAATACCAGTCGACAAGTGTAAATGAAACGGCTCTCGAAAGCAATGAAGTGGCAACAATAAAGTTGCGTTACAAAGAACCTGACGGGTATAAGAGCAAATTGATAGAAGCCGTTGTACACGATGAATCGAAAATCCTTGCTCAAGCCAGTGAAAATTTCCGTTTCTCTGCAGCAGTTGCTGAGTTTGGAATGCATTTGCGCAATTCAGAGTTCAAAGGAACAACAAATATTGACAGCATACTTGAATTGGCCAGGAATGCCAGGGGATATGACGAAGAAGGTTACCGGAGCGAATTTATTCGTTTGGTTAAATCATCTGAAACCCTTTGATAAATACTCAATATACAAAAGGAACAGTTAGTTTTTTTACGGGATTGTAATGTATCGCGTTTCTTTTCAGTCCTGTGTGTAAGCACAGGACTTTTTGCATTGTATCGGGAAAATTGTAATTTGCGCCTGGCCGGCAGAAAAGACAAATACAAATGTTTTGAAATCGGATTCTGGCAATAGTACAATACAATTCATAAGTTATCCCATGGAAAAATTGATTACACTTGCTGTATTCGACAGCATAATTGATGTGAAATTCAATCTGTTAAAAGACATGCTCGATCAGACAGGAATCAGTTATATTACAAACAATGTTAATGCAAGGACCGTAAAACCGCTGCTCTGTATGGCTCCGGCCAATATTTCCATCGATATTAAAGTGTATGAGAAGGATTGGAAAGAAGCCATGCAGATATTGAAATCAATTGAATAATTTTGGCAACTAAAATGAAGCCGGAATGTTTACACATATTTTGCTGTTAACTCTCGGACTTGTCTTGCTCATCACCGGTGCTAACTGGCTGGTTGACGGCGCATCAGCGCTGGCAAAAAAATATAAGATTTCGGATCTTACCATTGGCCTTACAATTGTTGCTTTTGGAACATCTGCACCCGAACTGGCAGTAAATTCATTCGCCTCTCTTCAACATCATCAGGATATTGTGTTTGGCAATGTGATCGGGAGCAACAATTTCAACCTGTTCTTAATTCTTGGTCTGGCAGGTATAATAACGCCATTAAGCGTACAATCCAATACGGTATGGAAAGAGATTCCTCTGTCTTTTGTAGCCACCGGATTACTATTTTTGATGGCAAATGATTTTTTCTCTCCCGGCATATACGTACTTACACGATTTGACGGTTTCCTGTTGCTGGTGCTGTTCGGACTTTTTCTATACTATGTTTACCGTCAGCTCAAAACCGATAAAGCCCGAACGGAAACTTCGGTGAAAAGGTTTTCCGGCATCAAAATCTGGTTGATGATTCTTATTGGACTTGTTCTCCTGGTGGCAGGGGGCAGACTGGTAGTTGTTAAAGCAGTTCAAATGGCAGCAATAATGGGGATTAGTGAAAAAATTGTCGGATTAACAATTGTTGCGGCAGGAACCTCATTGCCTGAGCTGGCAACATCGGTTGTAGCAGCCATCAAAAGGAACAACGACATAGCTATCGGGAATATTATAGGGTCAAACATTTTCAATATTTTCCTTATCCTGTCGGTTAGTTCATTGATCAATCCCATTGTTTACAATACTAAATTCAATACCGATTTATATCTGCTTGCCGGAGGTACGGCATTTCTGTTTGTAGCCATGTTTACAGGACAAAAAAAGAAACTGGACCGGTGGGAGGCAGGGATCCTGTTGATTTCATTTTTGCTTTACAATACAATTTTATTAGCCGGTGAAATATAGATTTTAATTCAGGTGTGATTATTCAACGAAATTTTACTTTTCAACAGGTATAAATTATAAATTTGGTTTGAATAAGAAACACGAGGAATGACAAAATATATTGAAAGTCAGAAATTTTATGCATGGATAGGTCTGCTTTGCCTTGCTTTGAGCGTTTTTATGATTTATCTGCTTGTTAAAACTTATAATACACCGACTTTTATTGTATTGTTACTTGTTGGATTACTGCCATCCTTGCTTCTTACATTGTTGTTTTTAACAGCCAGGCTGAACACTGAAATCGATCAGGATGGAATTAGAATAAAGTTTATCCCTTTTCATTTGAAACAGGTCAGGTTCAACTGGACAGACATTGAAAGTTGCGAAGTAAGAAAATACAATCCCCTGTTAGAATTTGGAGGTTGGGGTATACGATATGGTTTTAGAGGCAAAGTCTATAATACAAAAGGTAATATTGGGATTCACCTGGTACTGAAAAGTGGGAGGAAGGTTGTAATAGGAACACAAAATGCGGATATGGCTGGCAAATTTATTGAAAAGTATTTCAACAAAAAGAAATAATTCCTGATTCTTAGATTAAACATTACACTTTAACCCTATGAAACCAACTATTTGCTATTGTATGCTTCTGACATTTTTCCTTGTGAATGGTTCATTGTTTTGTCAGAACTACAAAATCATTGCGGATATACCGTATACAACAAACCAGAGCAGCAACAAACAAAAACTGGATATCTATATACCGGATCAGGCTGGTCCGATGCCCTGCCTTATCTGGATCCATGGCGGAGCCTGGCTTGCCGGATCGAAGGAGGGTCTTGCCGGAGAAGTCGATACCTTGTTGCATCATGGATATGTAATTGTAAGTATAGGATACAGGTTGAGCAGTGATTCCATCTTTCCTGCACAGATTTTTGATTGCAAATCGGCAATTCGTTATATCAAAGCAAATGCTGTACAATACAAAATTGACAGCTCAAAAATAGCTGTTGCAGGTTCTTCTGCAGGTGGACATCTGGCAGCATTGGTTGGTACTTCTTCAGGTATCAGATCACTGGAAGGTTATGATTCAGGAAATATTTCGTACAGGGTTCAGGCGGTAATAGATTTCTATGGTCCGACAGATTTTCTGATCATGGATGAATTGCCGGACGATCCGCCGGGAATATGCCATGATCCGATGATACACCTGGCTCCTGATTCTCCTGAAAGCCTGTTGCTGGGATGCAATATTGAAGATTGCCCTGAAAAAGTAAGGTGGGCAAATCCGGTTGCTTATGTAAGTCCTGATGATCCGCCATTTTTGATATTTCATGGTACTAACGATTGCACAGTAACGCCAAAATCCAGCGTTTTGCTGAAAGATGAATTAATTAGAAATGGAATTCAGGTTGAGTTGCATCTTTTACCAAATGCAGGTCATGGAGGAAATGAATTTTATTCGCCCGGAGTGAAATCGAAGGTATTAAGTTTTTTAGAGGATTTGTTTGGTGGAAGTATATAATGCTTCCTTCTTTTAAAATTCAAATTCCAAATATTTTTCGCACAAAAAAAGTTAATTTCATATCTTAGACATTGAATTTTAACAGTTTATTTAGAATTCCTGCAAGTTGTTAGATGTAAAATTAAAACTTCATGAAAAGTAAGCATTCAATAGAGATACGAGATCTGTACCTGTATTTTAAAATTGTCGGAGAATACGATTTTTCTGACTTTATCTCGTACATGAAAATATCTCTCGATAAATGCGAAAAAGAAAAAATATTCAAAATAATAGTAGATGCCCTGGAGGTTGAACATGCAAATATCTCAACTATGGACAGGTTTAAACTGGGAGAGGAAGTGGTCAGACTGGGGAGCAATAAAATCAAGATTGCCGTGGTCTGGCCGGAAAAATACATCAATAGATTTACTTCAACAGTTGTAGTAAACAGAGGAGGATTTATGGAGATATTTGGAAATATTGATGAGGCGAAAAAATGGTTATTAAGTGAAATTTAGATAAGATTGACATTTTAAAGATATCCACTTGCATTTGCTCCTTATTCATTTTCATGTGTAAGTTTTGGTTTCAAACCAGGGTATATTGTAAAAAATAGACTGTATAAATAAAAAACCTCTAACTTTAAGCAAACAAAAATTTGGAATTTTAGTGGTTTTTAGTAATGAATGATAAGTTAAGACAGTTTATTTCCTTGTTAAAAGAAGATCTGGGAATTATTGTAAGTACAAGTATCGGAGTATTTTTATTTGTACTTTTTTTTCAGCCATTTCCACTTGAAAGATTTGATTTTAATAATAAATTATTGTTTGTAGCCGGATTAGGGACAATTGCTTTTTTAATTATGACTACCGTCAGATCGATTTTCCCCGAACTTATTCGGGAATATGACCAGGACAATAAGGAAGCTTTCCTGCCTTCATATCTCAGTGGTTTTCTTTTGGTGAGCTTGACTTCGGTAGCTATTGCTTTCTATTTGCGCTATGTGGGCTTCGTTGGTATTACTTTTTACATCATGTTTAAAGTAGTCTTAGTTTGCTTTGCTTTACCGGTGATTTTAAGATTGTATGGGAAAATCAAGGATTTAAAACAGCAAAACGAAACACTGGTCATTGAGAAGAAATTAATACAGAAACAAATCGAAAAATATGAAGAAGATTCATTGAACAAATCCATCGAGTTTGTTTCAGAAAACATCCATGAAAATTTGAAACTGAAAGTTGCTGATGTTGCTTTGATAAAATCTGCTGACAACTATGTGGAAATAGTGTATAAGGAAGGGGATGATTTCAAGAAAAAGCTTTTACGGAATACACTTAAGAATATTGAGCAGCAAATCAAAACATATACGAATTTTATGCGTTGCCATAGAATTTGTATTGTGAATACACATTACATTGAAAAACTTCACCGTACATACAATAATCATTGGTTATCCTTACAGGGATATGATGAACAAATCCCGGTTTCGCGTCAGTATCTGTTAAAGGTTAAAGAGACTCAGTGAGCTATCAGGGGCGGATATCACTCACCACCACTTTTTAGTATTAATCCCCATACTATTAGTTTTACCCCTTTTGGCAATCCATTAATCCCTATTATTTTTTTAAAATAGTGTTGGGGGGTAATTTTGAATGATATTGTTTATTGAAGAAGGAAGTGAAGTATGAATATTTTATTGATATATCCTGAATATCCGGATACTTTTTGGAGTTTTAAGCATGCATTGAAATTCATCTCAAAAAAGGCATTGAATTTTCCTTTGGGCATAATTACCGTAGCTTCTTTATTGCCTGACGACTGGAATAGAAAGCTAATCGATCTGAATGTATCCAAATTGAAAGAAAGGGATATTATATGGGCTGATTATGTAATGATAAGTGCAATGTCGATTCAACTGGCTTCTGTAAAAGAAATTGTTGAACGTTGTAAACATTTATCTACTAAGATCATAGCCGGTGGTCCTTTGTTTACCGAGGAGTATAAACAATTTTCAGATATCGATCATTTCATACTTAACGAAGCTGAAATTACATTACCACAGTTTATCAATGATCTGAAAAAGGGACATCCGGGGAAAATATATCAAACCGACTTGTTTGCAGATATAACGGGAACGCCCATACCTGATTATTCGTTATTAAAACTCGATAGATATGCTACTGCAGAAATTCAATATTCACGGGGTTGCCCGTTTGATTGTGAATTCTGTGATATAACTGCTTTATTTGGTCACAGGGTAAGAACAAAATCGTCTGCACAGATTATCGCCGAATTGGATATGCTTTTACAATTCGGGTGGAGAGGAAGTGTTTTTTTTGTTGATGATAATTTCATCGGACATAAAAAGAAGCTGAAAACCGATTTGTTGCCTGCAATCATTCTTTGGATGAATCAAAACAAATATCCTTTTGGTTTCATTACCGAAGCTACTATTAATCTTTCTGATGATACAGAGCTTATGGAGTTAATGGTAGATGCAGGTTTTTCAAAAGTGTTTGTTGGGATTGAAACGCCGGAGGAGAGCAGTTTGAAAGAATGTAATAAAGTACAGAATAATAAGCGCGACCTGATTGACTGTGTGCAAAATATTCAGCAGGCAGGAATTGAAGTGGCTGCAGGCTTTATTGTGGGATTTGATCACGATCCCCCAAATATCTTTCAGCGACAAATCGATTTTATCCAGCGTAGCGGGATCATAACGGCAATGGTAGGATTACTGAATGCACCCCGGTTGTCAAAGTTATACAGGAGGTTATCCAGCGAAGGCAGAATAATTAATTCTTTTACCGGCGACAATACTAATTATTCCATGAATTTTGTGCCTGTAATGGAAAGGGAAACTTTGATGAAGGGATACCAGAAAATTATTCAGGGTATATATTCCAGTAAATCATATTATGAGCGGGTATTGTCGTTCTTAAAACAATACGATCCTCCCTTAAAGGAACAAACCAGGATTACTTTTATTAAATTTATGGCATTTATTAAGTCTGTTTTTTACATTGGCATCCTCTGGAAAAACAGGAGATATTACTGGAACCTGGTATTGTGGAGCATATTCAATAAACCCAAATCATTTTCCCTGGCTGTTACCTATAGCATATATGGCTATCATTTCAGAAAAATATTCAGAGAATTACAATAGAAATAATCCCTTATACTTATTTTATTATGGATGTACTTAATTTAATGGTTGAAAAGTATTGTGAATTTCCCAGGGTTTTAAGAAAGCCCATGTGGCAGGTCTGGCATAGACTATTGATCAGATCTGATAAAGATGTGAATGTAAATTTCATGAATTACGGATACAGTAATCTGAATTTAGAAGAGGTGATCGGTTTACATCAGCAGGATGAAATCAACAGGTATTGTATTCAATTGTATGATCATGTGGTAAATAATAACGATCTGAAAAATAAAGATATTCTTGAAGTTGGATCAGGCAGGGGAGGCGGAGCCTCCTACATAACCCGATATTATATGCCTAATACATATACGGGCCTTGATATATCAAGCAGCATCATAGCGTTTTGCAATCGTTATTACGATATCTCAGGATTGTCATTTGTTAAAGGAGCTGCTGAAAATCAACCCTTTAAAAACCATTCTTTTGACATAGTAGTAAATGTTGAATCTGCCAGATGTTACAGCAATCTGAATACTTTTTTTCTTGAAGTGAGAAGAGTATTAAAACCTGGAGGATACTTTTTGCTGGCTGATATGATACAAAAGGAGGAGGTAGATATTATGCATGCCAAACTGGAAGAAAGTGGATTTAAGATTATAGAAAAGAAAAATATTACTGATAATGTAGTAAGTGCACTTGAAAAAGACTCGGCAAGAAGAGAAGCATTAATAGAAGAATACGTTCCCGGATTTCTGAGAAGTTCTTTTTCTCAATTTGCAGGTACCCTGGGAACAGAAAGATACTTATCTTTTGCGCAGGGAAAATTTGAATACTGGAGTTATGTACTGAACAGGCCCTAAATTTTTTTCCTGTTTAAAACGATTTTTTAGCCGCTAATAAGCGTTTGAGTTTGGTAATGCCTGATTGTTTGATCTGACGAACTCTTTCTGTAGAAATTCCGATCTTGTGGGACATTTCAATCAATGTATGCAGGGGTATATTATTAAGTCCGAATGACATTTCGATAATATCAGCTTCCCTTCTGGTTAATTTATGCAGGGCATCATTTATTTCGTACTTGATAGACTCCTGCAATAATTTTGAATCAGGTGAAGGCATGTTGTTGATTTCGGTTACATCGTATAAGTTCAATCCGGTTTCATCATGAGTCAGCAAAGGGGCGTCAAGCGATAATTGATGCTTCTTTATCCTGTTTGTTGTGGCTATTTCTTCTTCATTAATATCGAGTGTACTGGCAATTTCTTCATCGGTAGGTTCCCGCTGGAATTTTTGCTCTAACAAAGGAAAAACTTTTGCTACTTTATTTATGGAAACAATCTTGTTCAGGGGTAATCTTACAATTCTTGATTGCTCGGAGATAGCCTGTATAATAGATTGCCTGATCCACCAAACAGCGTATGAAATAAATTTAAAACCTCTTTTTTCATCAAACTTGTGTGCAGCCTTTACCAGACCGACATTGCCTTCGTTAATTAAATCGGGCAAAGATATGCCTCTGTTTTGATATTGTTTGGCAACAGAAACAACAAACCTGAGGTTAGCTGTTACCAGTTTTTCAAGGGCCTGCAGATCTCCCTCTTTTATTTTAATTGTCAATTCAACTTCTTCCTCAGCCGGTATAAGATCGTATTTACTTATTTCCAGAAAATATCGGTTGATAGACTCATCACTTCTGTTGGTGATCTGCTTTGTTATTATCAGTTGTCTCATAAAAGTAACCAGGATATTTTCAATTCATTCTTTTCTTTTGTTTTCATCCGCAATACCAGGGAACTGAGTTTTTTCCAATTAACCCGGTTTTTGCCTGCCTGGATTTGTATAATTCGTCAGAGCTTTAGATTTTTATGAATTTACTATGTAAGTCACTATCAGGAATATGCCAACTCTTGTAATTATCATCTCCGGCTATTGTAGTTATACCGGACTTATTTCTCAGATTAAAGGAAGGGGGTTTACATGAACTAAAAAAGAGATGGAATTTAGTCTAAGAAAAGCACGAACCTTTATATCCTAATAAGTACAATAAAGGTAGGTATAATTAATTCTATAATTGAACTAATTTATTGATTTGTCAAAAATAAGGTTGAAATATAATACAATCAAAGGATTTAAAGCATAGAGGTATATGCCATTGGAAATTTATTTTTTCCTTTTGAAAAAAGTTATCGGGTCTTTTATTAATTCCGGGAAGCACTATTTTTATAAGATATAAGCATAGTATACAATTTAGTCAACTCTCATTTCTTATTACAGTTTCTCTTGAATACAACTATTCTCTAACATCTGAATTGCAATATTATCAAAGGTGTGTTTTTGATAAAAGAAGCAACCGTTTTATCGCGTTATCTGAATAGCATACACATTGATAATTTATTTATTTTTATACATTAATTTTAATTGAATAACACAAACCAGACCTCAAATGAAGAAAGAAATGACCGTTAATCGAATGGGTTTTTGTACTTCTTTTTTATTAACTCTTGTAACACTGGTAAGTTTTGGGGTTGTCGTACCTCCTGTTACCGGTCCGTTTTGTCCCGGAGAGTGTATTGATTACCCCTACCTTGATATCCTGTTACGATTTCCCAGGGAATATATATGGATGTACACCTCAGTGCTCCTCTCTATATTCTATGTGACTCTTATGGTTTGTTTGCATTACTATGCAAGCAGTGAAAAGAAAATATTCAGTCTGGCCGGTTTGAGTTTTGCATTGCTGGCTGCAGTTGTTATAGTCATCGACTGGCTGGTACTGATCATTAACGGGATATTGTTAAGCATCTTGTTTGGTCACAGTATTAAAAAAACAAATAATTGAAAATCATTTAACTTTTTTTGTTTATTCCGGGTAAAATGGTATGAAAACAATTCGGCACACAAGCATGCTGCTTTTTATAGTGGTTGCCTTTGCAGTTTGCTGTAAAAAAGAATCTTCGGATTTCGATGAATACAGCAATGCAGACTTTGAAGACTTATGGAGCACAACAGATATGTATTATCCTTTTTTTGAGCTAAAAAACATTGACTGGGATCACATCCATACTGTTTACCAGCCTTTGTTTGTGAATATTACAGCCAATGATAAAAGAGATCTGCTGGGACAGTTGCTGAATGAACTGAAAGACGGGCATGCCAACCTGATCAGCGAGTCCGGCAGGTATCTGTCATCATACGATCCTCCAAGGGCTGTAAAGGATGAAAATGCTTTTAGTCCGGGAGTGGTCAGTCAATATTTCATAAATGATCTGATTGAAACAGCCGGTATTTTCAGTTACGGGATCTTGCCGGGAAATACAGGCTATGTTTATATATCTTCATTTCCTTCCGATGAATCGACATACCTGCAGTTTGATACTGTACTGGAGTTTCTGAGGGAGACGGAAGTCCTGATCATAGATATCAGGCATAACGGTGGTGGTTCCACCAATTCGTGCTACTATTTTATCAGCCGGCTGATTGATGAAGAGCTTGAAGGAGTGCTGTGGACACAGAGGGGAGGAGGTTACTGGCCTGTAAGCTACTATTATCCTGCGGGTGATTTTCAGTATACCAATCATACGGTATTGCTGATCAATGGCAAAACCTTCAGTACGGCAGAATCAATGGCAAACCTTTGCAAAAAGATTGAACATATTACACTTGCCGGGGATACAACGGGAGGAGGCGGAGGAGTTCCGGATGAGATCTTCGATTTGCCCAGCGGATTGAAATTCAGGGTGCCTACAAGATGTGAAATGAGGTACGACGGAGAGCATCTGGAATGGAACGGGATACCTCCTGATATTTTGATTCCTCAGACCAAAGAGAACATCGATAACAACAGGGATATGCAACTGGAAGCAGCATTGGATTACCTGGATTCGCAATAAAATATTAATGTATTGCTGGGTGCCGGATGAATCATTTGCTTCAAATCGGATATCTGCATGTCCTGTTTCATTTGTATACTCATCTTGAGCAATAGTTACAGAACCATAAAGTAACTTGAATGGGATTAGAAAAACAAGGTTCAAGACCAACAGGATTGATCGGTAAAATGGTCGGGCGATTGATGAATAAATTTCAAACGATCTTATACATTGAATATTTTAAAAACTGTTTACCCCCTGACAATTCAAAACTATTGGATATCGGTAGCGGTGGCGGAAAATTCCTAAAATATTTATCGGAGATGAATAACAGTTATTTACTTTTTGGGCTTGATCATTCCATTGAGATGGTAAAGCTTTCAAAAAAAGTAAATGAAAGAGCAATTGACCAGAAGCGATTAAAAATAATCCAGGGTTCAGTGACAGATTTATCATTTAAAGAGTCAATATTTGATGTGGTTACGGCATTCGAGACGGTTCAATTTTGGCCCGATATAGATAAATCCTTTTTCGAGATTTGGCGAGTACTAAAAAGTGGTGGTTTTTTTCTGATTATTAACCGATATCCCGCAGAAGGAAGCAAATGGTGGGAAAAAGTTAAAATCAAAAGTGATAAGGATTATATAAATAAACTTGAGAAAGCCGGATTTGAGCAGACCACAATAGACTTAAATTTTAAACCGGGATGGATTGTAGTGAAAGCAACAAAATGATAATAAGCCACATGTGCACACCAGGCATTGTGTGCAATACCATTATAAAACAAATAAGGATAACAATATGGAAAATGAAACTGAAAGCAATATAAGTAATAATGAGATAGAAATATCAACTTATGAATGCCTTGCTGAATTCAGAGAACCATTGCTTGATTCAATCATTCAATCGTTGAATATGCCTTTGAAAAGCAAAGGGTTGGATGGCGGATGCGGAATTGGTTTTATTGCCAGGTTGCTTGCTAAAGCCATAGGAAAAAAAGGACATGTAACTGGTCTGGATGTGTCGGAAGAGTTCATTCATTATGCCAGGAATAATAATCAGAGTGCAAATCTGCAATTTGTGGATGGAGATGTTAATTCGCTGCAATTCAATGACAATTCATTTGACTGGGTTTGGAGCATTGATACCGTATGGCCCGGTCCAAAAGAATTTGGCTGCCCGGCAGAAGATCCTTTGAAAATTGTACAGCAGTTTTATCGTGTAATTAAACCTGGCGGATCTGTTTATTTATTATTCTGGTCTTCGCAGAAATTGCTCCCGGGATATCCTGTACTTGAAGCTCAGCTAAACACAACATCTTCGGCAACGACACCATTCATCAGAGAAATGAATCCATTGCATCATATCATGAACGGAAGGCATTGGCTTCAGAAGGCTGATTTTAAGGATGTTTCAGTAAAAACTTTTACAGGGGATATTATAGCGCCACTCAATGAAAATGACAAAAATGCACTGAACATTTTAATTCAAATGTTTTGGGGAGGATCGGAATCGGAAGTTGATAAAAATGATTGGAAAGAATTTATAAGTCTGGTTGACCAGAATTCTGATCAGTGTATTTTAAATAACCAACATTATTATGGTTTTTATACCTACACATTGTTTCAGGGAAAAAAGTTGGTTTAAGTGAAATTACTATTCTCGACAAAGCGTGTAACCAATTGGTTGCTGAAAGAAGTGTATAAAATTTAGTAAGCCAGCAAAGACTGTTACCTTTTCTTGTGAGGAATAACACGCTGACCCGAAAAGGTGCTAATCCGCGTGCAAGGAGGAACTTCTGCAGTGATACTAAATAACAGATCAATGCACAGAACAGAACTTTACGCCGAAAAGATAATGCTTAAGAAGAACATTACAGGATAAATTAAGGTCAGGATGAATTATTGCACAACCGGAGAATTGGGGACATTCCATTTATAATATTTATTGTAAATATTGTGTAAATCATTGCTATATCAATACTATAAAGATTAATATCTGGCTATATGCTTCAAACGAATAAAGTTCTTTTTTGTATCTTACTGATGAAAAGAAGAACGATGCGATGTTAAAGAAATCATGCAGGAATGCCGTTAGTATGATGAATCTTAGGGATATGAAACGAAATATTATTATGTTGATGATTATTTTTCTTTGGTATGGAAAAACCTTTTCTCAAACCGATTTCAGAAATGGATTTATTATTAATTACAATAATGATACAATATACGGACTCATTGATTACAAAGGGAATAGAGCGAATTCAAAAAAATGTGTATTTAAAAAAGACCTCAACTCAACAAACCTGGAATTAGCTCCATCCGATATAAAGGCATATAAATTTATTGATAGTAAATATTATGTTTCAAAAATAGTTGATTCAAGCAAAACAGAAGATTTATTATTTCTTGAGTATTTAATTAATGGAATAGTTGATATATATTTTTATAGAGATATTAACGGGGAGCATTATTTGCTTGATAATGGGGATGGCAAACTTGTGGAACTTAAAAATGATGTAAAAGAATTATTCGTAAATGATATAAGATATTTCAAAGATTCAAAAGAATATATAGGAATATTAAAATATGCTTTTAAAGAAAGTCCAACAGTGATCAGAAAAGTTGACAATGTTACCTTGGATTCAAAATCACTGATAAACATCACAAAAGAATATCATAATGCAGTATGCAGAGACGAAGAATGTATAATATATGAAAAGAAAATTCCAAAGATGAAGGTTTTGTTTGGATTTGGGCCATTAGTGAGTATGAATACAATTCAAATAATACTTAACAATGATATTGGTGAAGAATATTATTACTTATGGAATAGCAACTTCGATATTGATTATTATTTGTCTGTTGGATTTTTTCTTAGGATGAATATACCTAACTTAAGCAAAAGCTTCCATTTGGATTATGAAGGCGCATTTGGCAAATGGACTACCTCAACATACAATTCATATATAGAACCTATTTATAGCAGACTTGTTAATAACAATATTTTGGTAAAACAAAAAACATTTAATAATTCGTTAAACATACTATATGAATTTCCTAGGCGAAAACTCAGACCTATGCTTGAAGTTGGTTATTTCTTCAATTATTTATTCAAAACTGAGTTTTCTCGTGAAACTGAAATAACATGGTCATGGGGGGATATTTATTATAAAGGAATCTCATATGAAAATCCATTCTCAAAATATTACCAAGGATTGAATTTGGGAGCGGGTTTGAATACAAAAATCACTAATTTTGTAGAGTTTTTCTTAATTTTTGAATACAAAAGAGGATTCGGATTACTTGAAAACAATAAAGAACATAATACGGACAGTTATTCATTAAATATAGGGATCCAATTTGGCAGATAAATTAAACCATTCTTATGTCAATTATGAAAACAAAGAGTTTAAATTACAGGTTGATTATTAGTATTATATTGATATTAATAGTCTGCCTGGATGATTTGATTGCTCAAGTTGAATACAAGATTGTCGATACAAACGCAATCTGGTACGTCGGGTTTTATTATTTTGATGGTGAATATTCATATTCTGAAAATGAAGTATATAGAATAAAAGAAGATACTGTAATTGACACAAAACATTATTATAAGTTATTCTTAAACGAGGATTATATTGGAGGTATTAGGGAAGATTCGGAAGGAGTTGTATATTTCAGGGGTGGAGAGGAAGTATATTTATTTACATGTATGGATCCTTTACCTGAGGACGAAATAGTAGTGTACAACCTTAATTTAAGTATTGGTGATACAGTTAAATGCAGTGATTATTGCTATAATATAATAGATAAAAACGATTCAATTCTCATTGGAGGAACCTATAGAAAAACAGTACAAACAACTCTTAGTAATAGATCTCCGGGAGAGGATTTATGGATTGAAGGAATAGGCAGTATATATGGCTTATTGTTTCCGATATATGAAAGTTTTGAATGGTCATGGGATTTAAGGTGTTATAAATACAATGGAGAACTTATATATTCAACATATGATAATTGCCTGATTGTGGATATAAACAGGAATTATTATGAAACGATAAAACTCTTTCCAAATCCGTTTGATAACAATTTTACAATTCAATTTATTGATAATAAATATAGGACAATAGTCATTACTAATCTTATTGGCCAGGTTGTACTCGAAAGATCGGTTTATATGAAAAATATTGTAATAAATGAAATTGAGGAATCAGGAATATATTTAATTCAAATAAAAGAAAACAATAAAACCTTCAACCGAACAATAATCAAGCATTAATTATAAATCGGAATTGGAGTGAGAGTCCGGATTATTTCATATGACTATCTCAAGCCGGTAATAAGATACTGCAATGTAAATGATTTGTAATAATCTATAATATAGCAAGTATGAAAAAGGATTTACTAACACTATTTATTTGCTTGTTTACCTTCTGCTCATGTGATCATACATATGAATATACGTATGAAGTAACAAACGAATCTGATTCGGAAGTGAAAATTGATTTGAAAGCGTCTCGTTTTGATTCCTCCTACCTGGTCGGTACAAACGATACAAAAATATTGTTTGTAAAAGAACATGGTGTTGAAGCTCAGAACGGCCCTTATTTCAAGGATGTGTCATACGACCTTGATGAGTTTATTGTGACCAAAAGCAACACCTTGGTTTCCAAAAAGGACTATCTGGATAATTCGTCGTGGAATTACAACGATGGCTGGTACAGGGCAACAATAACAAATGAGGAATTTGAATAACATTCCGTCTTTCAGCTCCCCGATTTTGGGAGTTCCTTCAAGATAAGCCTGGAAATCGCCCTTTTGCCGGGCAAGTACAATACTGAAACTTGTCAGGGGTATGTATTTTGGCACAGCAGCATTGGCTTTCTGAAAGACCTGACTGTCGGTAATTGCCAGAACGGGTTTTATCCCTGTTCGCTGCAGAAAAGCCTCCACTTCGTTTTCTTTCAGTACAATGGCGGTGCAGTTGTTGTCCAGTACATCGCGTATTACCTGTTGCTGGGGGAGTATCAATCTCCCTTCGGGGGCTTCGGTATCTATAGGTGTAATAAGAAGTACAATGTCGCCGGCCTTTACCAGGTCTCCGATCAGCCCCCGACTTTTATACGCTGAATCAGGAAGTGTTTCCCTGATCTTTTGTATTAGTGACGGATTGTATTTATAGGGTTCCAGGGCAGAATAGTCGATCGGTGAAAGTCCATATACATCCTGAATCTGATTTTTCAGTTCTTCACCGGTAATGGCGAGATCGGTTTTGTTATGAACGATCAGGAAAGGAAGTTCATTTTCCCTGAAGCTTTTTACAAGTTCTTCTTCTTCTTTACCAAATGTATTATTTGCAATTACAAGCAGGGCAAGATCCACACGGTCAATTGCATCTATTGTTTTTTTTATCCTTAGCATTCCCAAGTTACCCGTATCGTCAATTCCGGCAGTATCAACGACAATAACGGGACCTATTCCTTCTATTTCAACACTCTTTTTTACCGGATCGGTGGTGGTGCCGGATACTTCCGGAACAATGGCTATATCCTGTCCGATAAGGGCATTGATCAGCGAACTTTTCCCGTTGTTCCTTCTCCCGAAAATACCGATATGCGGTTTTGCATCTCTTCCTTTTGACATAATGTCTGTTATAAATAAATTCTTATGCTTGCAATTGAAACTGCAGATCTGTTTAGATATAAGACAGCAAAGTAAGAAAATGTTCTGTTTACCGATATTAAAAAAAAGTCTTAAGTTTCAAATCTCTAGCTGCAAGTTCCATTCTATCAACTCATCAACTAATCATCTATTCAATTCACCAGTTAAACGATTACATAGTTAAACAACTCTAAACTCAGAACTTAATATCCAATTTCCAATGTCCAACTCCCAATGAATCACAGATCACAGTTCACGAATCACCAATTCATCATAATCTTAATATTTAGGGCAATGGGAAAAACTTTATCATCGATATATATTATATTTGCAGCTTACTTTCGTTAAACCTGATAATTTATTGTATAATGAGATCTTACGTAAAAATTTCATCACTAGTTTTTGTTGTACTGGCACTGATTATCACATGTCGCCCGTCAACACAAAAAACTTCCGATTCCGAACAGGAAAATGAACTTCTTAAAAAATCAGAGATTGAACAAAGTTTGCAGGAAGTTGCCTTCCCTTTGCCTGAACCTTTTGAGGTTTATGCCATGCTGGAAGATATCGGAGCAACATACCTTGGGAAGGTATTAAATCCTGTTGACAATGCTGAGAATTATTTTTCACAGAAGGATAAAGCCATAAATATTGGTGTATTTGCTGCTGATTTGGGTTATGCAGTAACCTATAAAAATCAATCGGATATTAAAATATACTCAAAAACTCTGAAATCGCTTGTTGATGAACTGGGTGTAAGCATTGATTACTCGACACTGCAAAGCGAAGAATCGCGTCAGGATTTGCTTGATAAAGATTCACTGGTTTCTTATGTGGCCGATGTTTTTTATGACACCTATACTTTTCTTTACCGGGAAAATACACCTGCACTTGCAGGATTGATGGCTGCAGGAGCCTGGACCGAAGGATTGTATATTGCAACCCACATTTCCGATGATACCTTTAACAATACTGACATAGTAAAAATTATTCATGAACAGGGGAAAGGGTTGGAGGAGTTGATTTCGTTATTGAGCAATTTCACAGAAGATGAAAAAGTGAAAAACTTTCTGGAGGCATACAAAAAGCTCGATGTGGTGTATAAAGAAGCCGGAGATAGTATGACCGAAAAGCAGTTGAACTCTATAACTTCCATCATCGAGACCATCAGGGAAAGCATGATCTCGTAAAAAATATTGACAGACTGTTTCAAGCCCTTTCGTAAGAAAGGGCTATTTTTATTGTTCAATTTCCGACAATGAATGAATCGGTATTAGAGGCTTTGATGCGTTTGTTTGCCATGGTGGCAAATGTAAATGAAGAAGGTTTCGCCCGCAACGAACGCGATGTTGTGGCTGAATATCTGCAACGTCAGTTCAGTAATGAGCTGGTCGACAAGTACCTGGTTTTTTTTGATGCCTGTGTTCAGGAATACCATCAGGAGCAAAAATCTCAACTGGAAGTAGAACTGGACAGGGTTGGAAACCATCATTCGAGTGTTATTGAAACACTCTGTGGAAAGTTAAATACTGAACTGGAGCAGCCACAGAAAATACTTGTGTTGCTGTATCTGCTTGATTTCATTCATAGTGATGAGATCCTTTCAAAACAAGAGCTGGAGTTTGTCAGCATTGTAGCGAAGAACCTGAAGATTCCTGAAGAAGAATTCAGGGACGCTTCTTCCTTCAGTTTCGATGAAATAGAGAAGATAAAAGGTGTTGCCAATTTGCTGCTTATCGATAATGGCGAAGCTCCGAAGAACAAGAAGATCAAGCACATACATGTTGAGAAAATTGAGGGAAGGATCAAAGTATTGCACATCAACAGCACCAACACCTATGTACTCCGCTACGATGGTCCTATGGATCTCTTGCTGAACGGTCACAGCATACGTCCTAACCGAACTTACATCTGGGCGCTGGGTTCGGTTGTTAAAAGCCCTCGTTTTGGTTCCATTTATTATACATGGATTGCCGGACGATTTATTCAGGCCTCTGCGAAAACCAGTTTTGTTTTTGAGGCCAAAGATATTGAATATGTATACGGAGGCGGTCCGAACGGCATTAAGTCATTCAGCCTGAATGAGGAATCAGGAAGGCTAATTGGTATTATCGGTGGTAGCGGAAGCGGCAAATCGACACTTTTAAAGCTGTTAAGCGGAATACTCAAACCTAAGCATGGATCCATTCTGATCAACGGCTTCGATATCCATAAAAACCACAAAGAATTGGAGGGTGTAATCGGATATGTTCCACAGAATGATTTTCTGATCAAGGAACTTACTGTGTTTGAAAACCTTATGTACAACGCCCGTTTATCGTTCAGTCATTATTCCGATGAAATGATCCGTCAGGTGGTTAATGAAGCACTGCTGAACTTTGATCTTGTCGAGGCAAGGGACCTTCGGGTGGGCGATGCATTCAATACATACCTAAGCGGAGGTCAGCGCAAACGTCTGAATATAGCCCTTGAGTTGATACGGGAACCGTCAATACTGTTCGTAGACGAGCCTACTTCCGGATTATCATCGGCCGATTCGGAGAAGGTAATGAATTTGCTGAAACGACAGACGTTCAAAGGGAAGCTTGTTTTTGCCAACATTCATCAACCTTCGTCTGAAATATTCAGACTGCTCGATAAACTCCTGGTAGTTGACCAGGGAGGATCGGTAATCTATTATGGAAACCCACTCGATGCCATTGGTTATTTCAAAAGAATAAGCCACTATGTGGATGCCGAAGAAAGTGAGTGCCTGACCTGTGGAAATATTGATTCCGATCAGATACTCCGGAATATTGAAGCCCGCGTAGTAGATGTTAACGGACGTCTTACAAGGAAAAGAAGAATTTCACCCGAGGAATGGCATTCCTTTTATACAAAGAAAATAGGGCCGAATATTCGTAAGATCCGCCGTTCGTACACGAAAGTGATTCCAAAAAGCTTATATCGTATACCAGGCAGATGGGAGCAGATAAAAATCTTTTTCAGTCGTGATATATGGGCCAAACTCAAGAATCAGCAATACCTTTTTATAACATTGCTTGAAGCTCCCGTGCTTGCTTTGCTTCTTTCCTTTTATACACGCAGTTCCAAAGATATGTCGGGATTGATCACTGAGTATACTTTCGGGATGAACGCAAATATTCCGGCCTACTTGTTTATGGCCGTAATTGTCTCTTTATTTCTTGGCCTGGTGATCAGCGCCGAAGAAATTTTCCGTGACCGGAAATTGTTGGAGAGGGAGCGGTTTCTTAATCTTAGCCGGGTTAGTTACCTTACTTCAAAAATTTCCATTTTGTTTTTGATTTCGGCCATACAGATGTTGCTTTTTGTAATTATTGGCAATACGATACTGGAAATTAAAAGTATGACATGGAGGTATTTCCTGATACTTTTTTCTGCTTCCTGCTGGGGCAATCTGATCGGGTTAAACATCTCTTCCGGATTCAAATCGGTGATTACCATTTATATCCTGGTACCTTTAATTCTTATTCCCCAACTGCTCTTCAGCGGTGTGGTAGTGGATTTTCACAACATGAACAAAGTCATATACAGTGCAAAGACTGTCCCAGTTGTGGGTGAGTTGATGACATCGCGTTGGGCATATGAAGCATTGATGGTAACCCAGTTTAAAGACAATCCGTTTCAGAATAAAGTGTTTGATACAGAGCTGCGAAAGAGTCAATCGATGTTTAAAAAAGCTTATGTTTTACCAAAACTGCAAGCCGTATTAAAGGAACGGGAAGATGCCGTCAAAAAGAAACCAAATGCTGTTGCTGACCAAAATGAATTCCGGCTTATAGCGAATGAAATAAGAAAAATCGGAGAAGATCTGCATATGAATACAGGCAATCTTTTATCGGAATTGTCGAAAGGGATTTATTCAGACTCTGTTGCCGGGGAATCGCGGATTTTTCTTGATCAGGCATGGAAGAGATACCATTCAAGATACCTGAATGCTGTCAGGGAAAAAGAGAGGATTCTATCTTCAATGAAATTGTTATTATCCGATGAAGAAGGTCTTGTCATTATGAAAAACAAATATGCCAACAAGAAGCTATCAGAAATTGTGAGGAATGAAAATGAACTGGTGGAGTATGTTATTTATGACAATGAAATTGTGCGATTGCGTGATCCTGTGTATACCTTGCCCTGGCTCAATAATGGCAGGGCACATTTTTATGCCCCGTACAAAAGGATCATGGGGGTTTACATCGATACTTTCTGGTTTAACCTGCTTGTAATCTGGCTTACTGCCGGCATTTGGTTTGTTATTCTATACTACGATCTGTTGCGGAAACTCATTACCTATTTCGAGAACATTCAGTTGCAACGTTTTAACCGGAGAATACTCCGGGTATTAAAACAGCAGAATGAGAACCGGTAGGTAAAACGAAAGCAAGGTTATTAAACTACATAGCCCCGATAAGTTTATATTCTTTTTGGTAGTCCTCGCCGGACAGGCCCTACTTTTTCACCACGGAAAAAGTAGGCAAAAAACCTTGATTAGCCTAAATCGCATAAGCAATTCCTCCGAAGAATCTTGTACCCTCTGTTATTCTTAGTGACTCAGAACATTGACAGGGCCACCGCAGGCTAATCGGGCCACCGCTAAGATCTGATGCGAATGTTTGTATTCAAATTAAAGGTAATTCTTCTTATGTGAATATATTTTTTCTGCCATCAATAAGAATAAGCCTGAAGGGCTTAAACATAAATAACCATGGGCATCGCCCATGGTATGGAACATCGCTATTGAATGCGCACCATCTGCCTGGATTATTCTGTGGAACTGCATTGTATGGTGCGCAATACCAAAAATGATTTCGCAGAAATCATAAGAATCCGCCTTGAAAAAATGCGTCTTTGAGGGCCGAAGCCTTTATTTGATTGCTAAAGTGTTGCGAAGGCCCTAAGAAAAATCAATGAATGAAGCGTTAACAAAGAAAATCTGTTTGAATAACGCTTTGGCGTTATGAGTTTTTTTCTTTTAGCGGAATGAATTGATTTTTAGCCATTTTTTCACAAACGGTTGATTACTCACATTTTTTATTATTTTAATTGTGTTCGTGAGCTCACTTCGTTCGGTTTCTTTGGTTCCTTTCTTCATCAAGGAAGAAAGGAACTCGTTCCGTTGGGGAACGGAACGAAACAAAGGCTTGTGAACCGGCATATTTAATACTATAATAAAGCGTAGATACAACCGAACGAAGTGAGCTCACGAGCAAAGCGAGTAATCTACGCTTAGCAAAAGGAACAACAAAAAAAGGCATCGGTATTCCACGGTGCCTTTTTGAATTGTATTTAGGTTGTTCTGGATTCTTACTCGATCAGTATCCTTTCATAATGGGAATACCGGTTTCCCTCAACTTTAACCAGGTACAATCCTTGCGGATAGTCGGTAAGGTCAAATTGCAGTTTGTGATTTCCGGAGGTATTTTGAACGGTATGTTTTTTCAGTGTTTTGCCTGTAATGGATACGATCTCAATTGCATATCCTCCCGGGTGCAAATTCTCGAGCTCAACAGTAAATACTCCATTTGAGGGATTGGGATATATTTTGGCTGATGACTTTTTGGGTATTGCTTTGTTGATGTTATCACAAATCAAGGGATAAACCATAACTTCATCGGTGAACTGACAACCGGTTGCATAATCTGTAACAGTAACACTGAAAGGTCCCTCGACAGCAGTTATAGTTTGTGAAGTCTCCTCCGTTGACCATAGGTACTCATCCCATTCTTCTCCGGCATCCAGAACATTGTAATTTTCTTCGCAACTCACAGGTTCCGTAACATCTATTGAAAACTCATCAAATTCATCACAGGGATTCACAAGATCCAGGTCATCCAGAATCAATTCGCTTCCCACTTCACCGCTTCCGCCATCTCCAATTCCAAAATAGAGGGTAGTACTGAATACATAACCCACTTCCGTGATTGTGGTTCCCGGGGGATAAAAGAAATTCACTGAAAATGGTGTATATTCACTTGCTGTTAACAGGAGTGTTCCATATTCGTATTCATTCTCTTCTTCATCTCTCAGTATGACATAGCCAATAGCCGTATCGTTTAGGGCCGGAGTAAATTTATAATAGCCGGTCAGTCGTGAAGGATTGAAATCAACAGGGAATGAAGGAATTTCATCGCCAAAGATCATCTCTGTGCCGTAAGGCATGAGAAAACTTGCCACAACGTCAGTCATACCCTCATCACCGGGAATGCTGGTTTCAACAGCCTTTATACTGATGGCATAATCTCCCGAATGGGCATCATCAATTGCTTTTGCCGATGTATCACCACCAAAAAAATGGGTAAGAAAATTGGCTGTAACATGATCTACAGGATCGAGGTATGCTTCGTCTTCCCACACTTCAAAATCACAATTTGGTATGGAATCGTCAATTACGCCAAACCATAATGAGTCGGCCTGCACCCAGCTCTCCGATACAGGACGGTATGGATTTGTACTGGTTATGCCAATAAAAGCCGTATCAGGTGTTCCGGCAGGGGTTTCAATTCTCCATCCCATCTTTATGTAGGTACTTTGAGTTCCTACAATAGGAAATATATTCTGACCTATGGGATTGCCGCTTTCTTGAAAAGACAATAGAACAATTGCCGAATCGTCTTCGGCAACATCGAATTTAAAATAACCAAACAGGGAATCAGGAGTTCCCGAAACGGGGATACCGCCTGTAAATTCCATAACAGGAGATTCGCCGTTTGTAACCATTCCGTTGCAGGTAGCATATCCGAAGATCGTATCCGTTTCTGACACAGCCGATTCAAGACGGAGTGCATAATCTCCACTATAGCTGTCTTCTGTTTGTATAGCAGTTACAATATTGTACATAAGAGCTTCCATGTTTCCGGAAGTCCAGTTTTCCGGCTCCTGGTAAAGTACCCTGGTTTCCCATTCTTCAAATCCTCCGTTGGGAACGTATTGAGCCTTAACAGTTGGTATGCCTGCTCCTGTGAGAAAGCAAAGCATAATTAGCAGTGTTCGTTTCATAAGTATTAAATTTATTTTCAATGGTCTTATGGAACTCTCGATGAATTTTGTTCATTTTTGTTTGTGATTTTAAAATGAAAAAATTCATGTTCGTTTCATAATGATCTGAATTGTAAGGTTGATTTCATAATAAAAATACAAAGAAATTTAAGAATTTCACCTTTATGCAAATGGAAAAAGAAATTAACATACTGTAAACGAATAGGTTATGGTAGTAAAAATTGTTCATATAGCAGCAAAATCAAAAAATAATAGGACAAATACGTAAAAATTTAGTATCTATGCAGTACTATTTTATGGTTGACCGCCATTGTATCAGTTTTTCATACTTCCCTTAAAACTCTAAATCATAATTATTCACAGATACGGAAAAAGAAGAATACAGAGAGATTGTATTTAGATTTCGAGAAAAAAGTATCAGAATGACTATGATGGATGAATTGAATTCAGAATAAAAAATATCAGTATATGGCAAAAGTGAGAGGGGCCATTGTAATTGACATAGAGAGATGCAAGGGATGTGAGTTATGCCTTCATGCATGTCCGACAGATGTTATCAGAATGGCACCGGAGGTCAACGGAAAAGGCTATCATTATGCTTATATGGAAAATCCTGACGATTGTACAGGTTGTGCGAATTGTGCCATTGTATGTCCGGATGGTGTGATAACAGTATATCGAAAAAAAGTTAACGCTGAAATTTAAACATGTAATGGGAGAATTGCGCTTAATGAAAGGCAACGAAGCGATTGCCGAAGCAGCCATCAGAGCAGGGGCAGATGCTTATTTCGGGTATCCGATAACTCCACAGTCAGAGATCATGGAATACCTCGCCCTTCAGGAACCGCATAAAAGAACCGGCATGGTATTGTTGCAGGCTGAAAGCGAAATTGCGGCTATAAACATGGTATATGGTGCTGCCAGTACTGGTAAAAAGGCCATGACATCATCTTCGAGTCCGGGAATCAGTTTGAAACAGGAGGGTATTTCTTATCTGGCAGGATCGGAACTTCCCTGCCTGATAGTGAATGTTGTACGCGGAGGCCCCGGACTTGGAACCATTCAACCTTCACAAGCCGATTATTTTCAGGCCACAAAAGGTGGCGGCCACGGCGATTACCATTTGATCGTTCTGGCTCCTTCATCGGTGCAGGAGATGTCTGATTTTGTAAAACTTGGTTTTGAACTTGCATTCAAATACCGTAATCCTGCCATGATCTTGTCAGATGGAATGATCGGGCAGATGATGGAAAAGGTGGAATTTTTCGAACCTGTTCCCCGATTAACTGAGTTTGATCAGTCGTGGGTTACCACCGGGAAGACCCCCGATCGGGAAAGGAATATTGTTACTTCGTTGGATCTTGATCCCCTTGGAATGGAAAGACACAATCAAGCTCTGAATGAAAAGTACAACAAAATGAAAGAAAAAGAGGTACGATACGAAATGATTGATTGTGATGATGCAGAATATTTATATGTTGCTTATGGTTCTTCTGCAAGGATATGTCAGAAAGCAATCAAACTGGCCAGGGAAGAAGGAATAAAGGCAGGATTGCTCAGACCGATAACCTTGTTTCCGTATCCGACAAAAATATTGGCTGAACTTGCAAATCAGGTGAAGGGTATATTATCTGTTGAGTTAAGCTCCGGACAAATGGTTGAAGACGTCAGACTTGCTGTAAACGGGAAAATACCTGTTGAACATTTTGGACGCACCGGAGGGATTATTCATTCCCCCGATGAGGTACTGGAAGCATTAAAAACTATTCTTATTAAGAAATGATGAAAATTGAATCAGAAACATTGACAATGGACATAGAGGAAATTATTCAGGACGAAAATCTTGTATACAAGAAGACATCTTGTATGACGGATAACATCTTATCGTTTTGTCCCGGATGCGGGCATGGTGTTATTCACCGCCTTACCATGGAAGTAATTGATGAAATGGGAATACAATCAGAAACTATTGGGATCGCATCTGTTGGATGTTCTGTTCTTGCTTACGATTTCATGGACATTGATATGACACAAAGTGCCCACGGAAGAGCCCCGGCAGTAGCAACAGGAATAAAGAGATGCTGGCCGGATAAATATGTTTTCACCTACCAGGGAGATGGCGATCTGGCAGCCATCGGAACTGCAGAAACAATTCATGCCTGCAACAGAGGAGAAAATATTACCATCATATTTGTGAATAACGGTATTTATGGAATGACAGGAGGTCAGATGGCTCCAACAACGCTTGAAGGAATGAAATCATCAACAACTCCTTATGGACGGGACATTGGTTTAATGGGCAATCCCATAAAGATCAGTGAACTTGTGAGTCAACTACCAGGAACTTATTATGTTACACGCCAGGCAGTTCATTCACCCTCTCATGTAAGGAAAGCAAAGAAAGCTATGAGGAAAGCTTTTGAAAGCCAGAAAGAAAAGAAAGGCTTATCACTCATAGAGTTTGTCTCGAATTGCAATTCAGGATGGAAGATGACTCCTGTGCAGGCAAACAAATGGCTGGAAGAAAATATGCTTCCGTTTTATCCGCTGGGTGACTTGAAAGTAGATGGGAAAATTATTACTTAATATTTTCTCTTAATCATTACACTATGAACGAAGAAATCATTATAGCCGGTTTTGGTGGTCAGGGCGTGTTATCAATGGGAAAAATTCTTGCCTATTCAGGTATTATGCAACAAATGGAAGTAAGCTGGATGCCATCCTACGGACCGGAAATGCGTGGAGGAACGGCAAATGTTACGGTAATTCTTAGTAATGACAGGATAAGTTCGCCTATTGTCAATAATTATGATACTGCCATTATCCTGAACCAGCAATCGATGGATAAATTTGAATCTATGGTGAAACCAGGTGGATTATTATTGTATGATACAAATGGGATATCCAGGCATCCTGATAGAAAAGATATAGAAATCTACCAGGTGGAAGCTACTAAAGAAGCCACCAAGATGGGTGTTACACGTGCATTCAATATGATTGTTCTGGGTGCTTATCTTAAGATCAAACCACTGGTCGAATTTGATAATGTGGTCAGCGGACTGGAAAAATCACTTCCTGAAAGACACCATCACCTCATTCCAATGAATATCAACGGTATAAAGAAGGGACTGGAGATTGTCAGAAAAGCAGAAATTGCCTGATTTTTTCCAGTAAATCAAGATTACCGTTTTCTAATTGCTTCATTACTAAGTGACTAAAATCATTTTTTACTGGTAACATCCGACAATCCTTTTGTTGATAGATATCCTTTTCATAGAATAAGGCTTCTCACCCTGTATTGTTCAACGTCGATATATACTATCCGTAACACTATATAATGTTATAAAGCAATACAACAATGAAAACGATATTATTTTTCACCATTATTTTAAGTATTTCAATACCGTCTCTTTTTGCACGGGACGATGCCGGAAACGAGGTAACAGCACATTATGGACTAGCAGCATCTTATATTAATACTGGCACAGGCCATGGAGCCGGTTATACCATAAATGCAAATGTAACAAAAGGAAGAAAATCACTGGAAGCAGGTATTATATATAGTGAACGTGAATCCAAAATATCAGGGGCCGATATTAAATATAGAATTTATCTGGGAGCACTTGACCGATTGAATAACGGAAATAAAATTTATACTGTATATCTGCAATACAACTTAGTTTATCAAAAGGGTACTTCATATTCACCTGAATTGGTCACACTGGGCGATCAAACCTACCTGGTCAATACTGATCCCGGTACAATTGCCACGATGGGACATTTTATTGGATATGGCAATCAGATTCGCCTGATGAAAAACCTGTTTTTTGATACTTCTCTGGGACTGGGTTATTATATTGGATCTCTTGACAAGGTATGTGGACCCGGTACATGGGGAATCCATAATGAGAATAGCGGATTTACATATTCTTTTAAGATCGGTTTCGGATATATGTTTTGATAATACGTTAAGTCGTTGGAACAAATCATTTCAAAACGAAAAGCTTTCGCAAAAAATAAATTTACTGGTATAAATGATTTCGGATAATAAATTCATATACCTTATCGTTCAAAAAGTACTTCACATTTCTTTCTTCTTTTAGTGCTTTTCGGATAAAACTTGATGAGATCTCAATTCTGGGAGCGTCTTTTAAAAATGTCATATTCAGGTATTGTGAGCAATCTGTATTTTCTTTTGTATTTCTGGGATAAATGTATCTGTGGTATCTATCAATGATCTGTTCATGATTTTTCCATTTGTGAAATGTTTCCAGACTGTCGGAACCCATTAAAAGGATGAATTCTTTTTTTGGATGCTTTTCCGAAAGGTAGGTCAGTGTATCAATTGTATAAGAAGGCTTTGGCATTCTGAATTCAATATCGCATATGGCAAAGCGTTCATCATTCCCAATGGCAAGTTCTGCCATCTCAAGTCTGAGTTGATCGTTTAACAGTGATTTTTTACTTTTTAACGGATTGTGTGGGCTGATGATGAACCAAACCTGTTTTAGATCTGTATACTCAACAAAATAGTTGGCGAGTGCCATATGACCTATATGAATCGGATTAAATGATCCAAAGAAAAGACCGGTTTTCATTGTACCTGTTTTGATCAGGAAATTATATGGGTTAATTCACCCTATTAATAAAAAGCTTATACTTACTGATTAAGAAAATCTCTCACAATATCAGCAGCTTTCTTTACGGCATCATCCAGGTTCTCGTTTATGATCACATGATCAAATTTTTTTGCATAGGTATTTTCCATGTTCGCTTTACGCAATCTTTTTGCTATGGTCCCTTCAGTTTCTGATTTTCTGCTGCGCAGGCGTTGTTCTAATGCATCAAGTGATGGAGGTTGGATAAAGATGGTGACAGATTCTTCTTTATATCTCCTTTTGATACTCATCGCACCATTTACATCAACATCAAATAGTACATTTTTACCCATGCTTTTTAATCTTTCCACTTCAATTTTCAGTGTACCATAATATTGATTGGAATAAACTTCTTCCCATTCCAGAAATTCGTTGTCTTCAATTTTTGACTTAAAAGAATCAATAGTCAGAAAATAATAATCTTTTCCCTCTATTTCTCCTTCTCTGATTTTTCTGCTGCATGCAGAGATAGAAAAAGAAAGGTTAAATTCTTCCATTTCAAGAATTTTTCTTGAAATTGTGGATTTTCCTGTTCCTGAAGGGCCTGATAGTATTATAAGTTTTCCTGCCATATTCATTGTAAGTTATAATACATTCATGAGTTGTTCTTTGATCTTTTCGAGTTCATCTTTCATTTGAACTACTATTTTTTGAATTTCAGAATGATTTGCTTTGGAACCGAGTGTATTAATTTCTCTCCCCATTTCCTGTGTAATAAATCCCAGCTTCTTTCCAACGGTTTCGTTTTCTTTCAATACATCAAAAAAATAATTGCAATGATTTTCAAGACGAACCTTTTCTTCTGTGAGATCTATTTTTTCAAGATAGTAGATCAATTCCTGTTCAAACCTGTTCTGATCGACTTTCTCCTTTTCAAATACTTCTGAGATGTTCGATTCAATTCTTTCCCGAATACATTTGATCCGATCATCTTCAAAAGGTTCAATTTCCTTAAGCTTTGCCAATATAACCTGTATTCTTGAGGTAATATCTAATTGCAATGCACTACCTTCCTGCTTTCTGAAATTATCTATTGCCAGAATGGCTTCGTGTATTTTTTGCATTACTGCTTTCCATTCTTCCTCATCAAGTTCTTCCTTATCAATTTTCAGAGCATCGGGGAAACGCATAATGGTTTGTAAAATAGCTTCATTATTATCTATTTCCAACTCATTAAGCAGCCCAACCATCTGACGGTAATAATCTTTTACCAGTGGTACATTAATTCTTGATGTATTTGCAATGTCCGTATCTTCATAGGTGATTATACATTCAATCTTTCCTCTCTGTAATCTTTGAGAAAGGAGATTTCTGATATCCAATTCTTTTTCTTTGTAAATATTCGGTAAACGGGTATAGATATCGATTTGCTTGCTATTTAATGTCTTAATTTCAATAGTGATCACTTTATTCTTAAGCTCACAAGTTGCTTTTCCAAAACCTGTCATTGATTGTATCATAATGACAATACAGAATTTTAATTTAGCTGCTAAGATAATATTTATTGACTATAGTGTACTATCTATATTTTCCTCATAGTGTTTTACAATCACTTTCTTTTTCCAGTTTCCTGTAAGATAATAGAAAAATGAAAACAATGCTCCGATCAACCAGGCGATAGGCACAGCCCACCATATTCCTACTTCCCCGTAGCGCTCTGAAAGAAAGTAGGCAAAAGGGATTCTGATGACCCAAAGAGAGAACAATGTAATGAACATCGGTACAATTGTATCACCTGAACCTCTTAAAACTCCGTTAATTGAAAACATTGTTGTAAATACAATGTATGAAGAGCTTACAATAATAAGATAATCCACACCGATATCAATTACATTTGTGTCTTTGGTAAACAAGCTCATTAAAGAAAAACGAAAAATGATGATAACTGCTGTTATTGTTATGGATATAAATGATGACATGCCTAGGGTAGTCAGAAAACCGGATCTGACCCTTTCCGCTTTGTTTGCTCCCATATTTTGCCCGACAAATGTTGATAATGCCTGACCGAACGTCATCGCAGGAAGCATGGCAAAACTATCAATGCGACCTGCAACGGAATAGGCTGCAACCACATCTGTACCAAACGCATTTACTATACGGAACAAAGCAATCATTCCAAAGGAAATAAAAGTTTGCTGAAATCCTGAGGGTATGCCAATTCTTACACTTTTCCAGAATATTTCCCAGTCAAAAACAAGCTCTCTGAGTTTTAACTGTATTAGCTTATGAGTTTTATTCAGATAGAACACTGCAGTAATAAATGCTCCTCCATGCGACAGGATTGTTGCCCATGCTGCTCCACGAATTCCGAATCCGAGATATTTTACAAACAGAATATCAAAGCCTATATTTGAAATGGATGCTATTATCATAAAAACCAGCGGTGTGATAGAATCTCCCAATCCCCTGAGAATAGCACTGGTGCCATTGAAACCAAATAAAAGAACAGTTCCCAGTAAAAAAGTGTTTAGATAAACAGTGGCCTGTGGTATAACTTCAGCAGGAAGTCTGATCATTCTGAAAATTTCATCGCTGAAGGTTATGCCCACAGTCATAATGATAATGGAAGCAAAGAATACAAAAATATACATGGTGTCAATGGCACGTCTGACCCTTTTGTAGTCTTTTGCTCCAAAATATTGAGATACTACAATGGTACCTCCTGATGCAATACCAATAACAAAAGAAATCAGGGCAAATATGATTGGGAAGGAAGCACCGACCGCTGCCAGAGCTTCTTTGCCCAATACCTGGCCAACAATGATGCTGTCTACTATATTATACGATTGCTGAAAAATATTTCCCAGGAGCATGGGTGCAGCAAACCTCAAAATATTTCCGCCAACATGTCCCTTTGTTAAATCTTTCACTCAGTGTTAATTATCACATGTCTTTTCCTACATAACAAGATTTCTTAAAAGAAATTTCTTATTTTATTTATACCAATTAATAAAACATGCATTAATTTCATAGAAGAATCAGTTTTTAACCTGATGATTATTTGCAGACTCACAAGTTGAGTCTTAAGAAACGCAAAGGTGCGTAATTTGTTGATCTCTGCAAAATAAATAGGGAATGAACATGAAATTCACTACTATATCAAATAATTTTGGGTGATTATGTCTATTCATATTCATGATACTTCAAAAACAAAAATCATTGCTACTATTGGTCCGGCAAGCTCGTCAGAGAATCAATTGCGTGAGCTTATTATCTCGGGGATTGATATGTGCAGATTAAACTTCTCTCATGGCAGTTATGATCAGCATGAAGAGGTGATTCAGAGAATCAGAAAGCTGAATGAGGAATTGGATACACATGTTGCCATTCTTGCTGATTTACAAGGTCCCAAAATCAGGTTAGGTGAAATGGAGAAGGAGGGAGTGAGTATTGATGATGGCGGGAAGATTATTTTTACCAACAAAGATATCAGGGGAAATAATGAAAAGGTTCATATAAAATACAATGATCTGCCTAAAGATATTAAGAAAGGAGATACCATATTGATTGATGATGGTAAGCTAAAATTTATTGTTGAATCAACGAATTTAAAAACTGAGATCTATGCGAAAACCATCCATGGCGGATCACTTTATTCCAGGAAAGGAGTGAATTTGCCGGATACAATTATTTCCCTTCCCAGCCTGACTGACAAAGATATTGAAGATGTTCATTTTATTCTTGATCATGACCTGGATTGGATTGCTTTGTCTTTTGTCAGGTGGGCAAATGATATCAAAGTATTGAAAGAAATCATTTCCGCAAGAAATAAGAGAGCCATGGTAGTGGCTAAAATTGAAAAACCTGAGGCTTTACAGGAAATTGATGGGATAATTGATGAAGCAGATGCTGTTATGGTAGCCCGTGGTGATTTAGGAGTTGAGGTGTCCTTTGAAAAGGTACCTTACATTCAAAAACAAATAGTACAAAAATGCATTCAGAAATCTACTCCTGTTATTATAGCCACACAGATGCTTGAAACCATGATAACCAATTTCAGACCTACCAGGGCTGAAGCAAATGATGTAGCAAATGCAGTTTTTGATTGTGCTGATACGGTGATGCTTAGTGGAGAAACTTCGATTGGCAAATACCCTGTGGAAGCCATTAAGAATATGCAGAAAATAATTGACTATGCTGAAGAAACAGAGTTTGTGCTTAAACATGAACATTTGCCCAACATTGATTCTGTAACATATATTCCTGATTCAGTATGTTTCAATGCATCCAGGATGGCTGATCAGGCCGGTGCCAAAGCAATTATTGCATTCGCCGTCATTCCTCAAACTGCTTTTCGACTGGCAAGCAACCGGTCAAAAGCGCCAATATATGTGTTTACATCAGACAGCAAATTAATATGTCAATTATCCATCATTTGGGGAGTAAGAGCTTTTTACATGGATAAGGAATGTGATGCTGAAAATGCTGTTGCCTTTTCTCTTGATACCTTGAAAGAAAAAGGATTAATTGAAACTGGGGATGTTGTTGTTCATGTAAGCAGTCTGTCCATTTTTAATAAAAGAGGTGTAGACACGATCAAACTGAGTTATGCCTGAGGTATGGTCGATAATCTTAAGTTTCAAGTCTGATAATTAATTTCAAATATCCAATATCCAATATCCAATGCCCAATGAATCATAGTTTACAAATTACTGTTCACGAATCACCAACTACTCAACTTCTCAACTAATCACTTAATCAATTCACCATTTAAACAGTTCCACGATTCAACAGTTAAACACCACTCCCAGTAACCATCAACTACTCAACCTCTAAACTGTCCCACTTCTCACCGTCTCACCTTCCCACTTTTCCACTTTCTCATTTTCCTACTTCAGACTTCCAGCTTCGACCTCACTTAACCTCAAAATCAAACAGCTTCTCATTTTCGATGTATCCCTCCAGATGATCGCCAATTTTTACAGATCCCACTCCAACAGGTGTACCCGTAAAGATCAGATCGCCCATTTTAAGTGTGACAAATTGAGATATATATTCTATGATATGATCTATTTTAAAAAGCATATCGGCTGAATTGCCATTCTGAACTTTTTTGCCATTGATATCCAGTGAGAAATGAATGGATTCCAGATCATACACTGTATCAAATCTGATAAATTTTCCCAATACAGCAGAACCATCAAATGCTTTGGCGATTTCCCACGGATTACCTTCTTCTTTGCATATTCTTTGTAAATCACGTGCAGTGAAATCTATGCCAACAGTTATTTCATTGAAATACCGATAAGCAAATTTTCTTTCAATATGTTTCCCAAGTCTGTTTATTCTGAGCACAATTTCTGCTTCATGATGTATTTCGTTCGAGAATTCCGGAAGGTAAAAAGGCTTATTGTTTATTAACAGAGAACTGTCAGGTTTCATGAAAAATACCGGTTGTCCGGGAGTAGAGCTGTTTAATTCCTTTATATGTTCGTCATAGTTCTTTGCAATGCAAATAATTTTCATAGGGAATTGAATAAGTGTTTCCTTAATGCATGAAGTAATAGATATAAAACAAGATTATCATTTTTCATTACTGTTTCCGAAAGCTCTTCTCAATTTGATATTTGTGAGTACTTTTTTTGTATATAATGGAAAATCGTTATTCATCATCCAGCCATAATAAGCAGGATCTTTTTCAAAAACTTCTTCAACAGCCTTTCCTTTGTATTTTCCGAAGTTAAATCGCTCCACATCCTTTTCATCAATAATAATCCTTCCTACGAAATCAACATTTCTGTTATGGCTGGAAAACCTGGATAACTTTTCAACATCATTTTCCAGATCGTTATACCTGTCGAGCTGTGCCAGAAGAATCTCATACGTAGCTTTTGTATCTGCTTCTGCTCTATGGGCATCAGTAAGGTCTTTCTCACAATAAAATTTATAGGCTGCACTTAAAGTACGCTGTTCTTTTTTATGAAAAATTACCTGAACATCAATGAATTTTCTTTTTTTCAGATCAATATCTATGCCTGCCCTCAAAAATTCTTCGGCAAGAAGGGGGATATCAAATTTGTTTGAATTGTATCCTGCCAGATCACAGCCTTCAATGATTTTAAGAATTATTTTGGCAATTTCAACAAATGTGGGTTTGTCTTTCACATCCTCATCTGAAATGCCATGTATCTCTGTGGTGCTTTTTGGAATGGGTATGGTGGGATTTACTAATAGTGTTCCGGATTCTTCCTTTCCGTTGGGATGTACTTTAAGATATGATATTTCAACAATTCGGTCAGATACAACATTAATCCCAGTTGTTTCAAGGTCAAAAAAAACCAAAGGATTTTTTAAATTAAGCTTCATAAAACAGTTTCTTATTGAAATAAGGCAATGATATAATAAAAAAAAGAGTTTCAGCATTGAAACTCTCGGATTATTCCTGATTAATTGTTAATCATCATTGGCATTAAGAGCATAAGTATGTCTTCATTTTCGTTATTATCATCAAGAGGTAATAATAAGCCGGCTCTTGAAGGATCAGATAACTCAACAACAACATCTGTTGACTGTAGGTTTTGCAAAATTTCGATAAGAAATACAGATTTGAAGCCTATCTCAAGATCATCACCTTCATATTGACAGGTAAGACGTTCATAAGCAGAGATTGAAAAGTCGATATCCTGAGCCGATACTGTTACCTGGTTTCCGGAAAGCTGCAATTTAATAAGATTGCTTGCTTGATTGGAAAAGACAGAAACACGTTTCAATGTATTGAAAAATTGCAAACGATCAATAATAAGTTTATTGGGATTATCAGTAGGTATAACAGAATTGTAGCTGGGATAATTGCCTTCCACCAGTCTGCATATTAATCTGAAGTGAGGAAGTACAAAATGTGCATTTTTATTGTCGAATTCAATGCTAATAGTACCCTGTTCTCTCGTCAGGATATTTTTTAAAAGAGAGGCTGGTTTTTTAGGCAGAATGAATGACGCATTCTGACTGGATTTTGCATCAGTTCTTTTGTAACGAACCAGTTTGTGAGCATCGGAAGCCACAAATGTAATGTCATCGGGGGAAAGCTCAAAAAACACTCCATTCATAACCGGTCTCAATTCATCATCAGCAGTTGCAAAAAGTGTATTGGAAAGACCTTTTAACAGGACATCTGCCTCGATTTCGAAATTGGATTTTTCTTCTTCCTTGATCTGCGGAATCTGAGGGAAATCACCTCCATTTTGCCCGACAATTGAAAACTGACCATTCTCTGAGCTTATCACAACAGCCAGAGTATCAGTATTTACATCAAATGTAAGCGGTTGATCAGGAAACTCTTTCAGGGTATCAAGAAGAATCCGTGCCGGCAAAGCTATACTTCCGCCATCACTAACATTATCAAGTTCCATGGATGTGATAAAGGTTGACTCAAGATCGGATGCGGTTAATTCCAGCTTTTTGCCTTCAAGGTTAAAGAGTATGTTGTCTAAAATTGGTAATGTATTTTTAGCACTGATTACGCGGCTCACTGCCTGGAGATGATTCAAAAGTTCGATACTTGAAACTACAAATTTCATTGATTAAAGGTTTAATTTGATAGCTAGTATTTGTGTTAATAGGGGTATCAATATTACAAAAAAAAAGGCTATTAATGGCTTCAGAGAATTATTTTTTTAGAAAATCTTTTAATTCCAGAAGAACAGGATCGATGTCACTATATTTCATATTTACCACCTTTTTTTTATTTAGTTTTCCATAAAATCCCACGGTGTTTGTTTGATTGGTTTCACGGTCATTTTTTCGATAACCTGATAATTCAATTACATCCTTTTCATTTGTTTCAACAACAAGGTTGAAAAATGGTTCTTTCAGGTTTGAAGTATCTTGTTTTTCATCGTCCTGAACAGAATGATATCCTATGTTTTGAAAGAAATGCAGATAGAGGGTCATTAACTCCTTGTCGGCAGAAGTAAGGATGTTGTTGTTTTGATCTGACAATTGGTATTTGCCCGGTTCGATCTGCTTTAGAATAAAATCATTGTCAGAATTTTCAGGATAATGAATTTTTACAAGACGGATATTTTCAGGATGAATATTCAATATATTATGGTCAAGCCAATATGAGATATCAGCATTCATTACTTTTATCAGATCAACATTCGGGTATCCCCTTGCTTCAACCTGAAATATTCTTTCTGATTTATGCAGGCACGCAAAAAGCTGCAGATTCCATTTGCAAATATGATAAGATCGAATCAGTTTTTTTCCCGAATAATAAAATATTTCTGTGCCTGACTTTAACTTTTCTGTTAATACCATTTCAGCACTTTTTGCAGCCGGCGATTTTGCTTCAAGTTTTGAGGCCAGAACCAGCAGATCTGATACCCTCTCCTGATTTACCGGTTTATTGTCAATACTCCATCTTCCGTCTTCATGAACAATACTAAGAATTTTTATGCCGGATGCAATATTGATGCGGTCAATTTTATTTCGGTCAGGTAGATTGAAACCGGTATCGCGAGAATGTAGTGTTGATGATCTGTGTTGATGGAGATAGTATGCAGCAAGCCCTGAAATAATTAAAATAACCAGTATGAAAAGTATTTTTCTCATGATACAGAAAACCTGTGCTTACGTATGAAGTGAAAAAGAATACCAAAAAGCATTACCAGAAGAGAAGGAAGAATCATATTGATAAGTATCCATTTTGATCTCTCAGATGACAGCTTCTCTTTATCAAGCAACCTGATCTTAAATTCTCTGCCTCGCAAATCCAGCAAATTCTTATCATCAGCAAGGTATTGAATGAGATTTACTAAAAAATCTTTGTTTCCGAAGGTTTGTCTTGTAAACCTGTCATATCCCAGGGGTTGTATGGATGGTCCCTGAGAAGAATACCGAATGTCGTTTCGTATGATATCGCCATCGGCAACAACTGCAATTTTTGTTGCTTTTCCCTGTTCTTTTATCTTTGGTGGATCAGGAAAGTATTGACCTAAACCACGGTTTTTAAATACAGATTCGAAGCTTCCTTCCAAAAGAACTCCTACCAGTGAATGCGAATCGGTAAAATTCTTTTTTTGTGGTGTATGTTGAACTTCTTCAAGAGAAATTAAGGCAGGAACTTTTTTGGTTGCACTCATTTGTGATGTGCTCAGAAGAGGAATTTTTCTGATGGTTTTTCTGGCTTCAATCGTATCTATGGTATTCGCAAATCGGCAATAGATCATGTTTAAATTTCGTGTAACCGGATGATTTTCGGAAGGTGATATAAGAGGATAATAAAGCCATGGAACAGGTTGAAAATTTGCCGGATTTCCTCTCAAAGCCATATTTACCGGGATTACGTTGCACTGAATATCCTGTACAAGAACAGGATTTATTCTCACCCCATAGCGAAAAAGCATATCATTCAGATTCAGTTCGGAAATGAACGCCATAGTCTCTCCGCTTACCAGGCTGTCAAGACTAACCTGTACCGCATCGAGAAGCCAGAGAGCTTTGCCTCCGTTCATTATGTACTGGTCAATTACAAATTTATCCTGTTCGCTGAACTGACCAATTGGTTTTGCAATAACAATCGCCTTGTATTCGTCCAGTATACCCGGAGTGCCATGTATAATTCCCCGGTCAATCTGATATGATTTTGATAATTCACGCGAGATATCATTTACTTCCAGTTCATTCAGTTCTCCATGACCTTCAATAAATGCGATCTTTTCCGTTTGTTTGTTGGTAATGTTTTTTATTGTGCTAATAAAATTATATTCCAGGCTTTCAATAGAATTATTCAAATTCTGATCGGCTCCTGCACCGGGATTATTTAATAAAAGGTTTAGCGGAACTTCTGTATTCTTATAGCTGATCAGTGCTGCTGGGAAGACTATTTTTTCCGTTACACCTCCTTCTTTGTCTCTTTGGTGAATATTCGTGGGCTTAAGACCTTTTTCATATAACTGTCCAATGATTTTTTGTTGCATTTCCTGTGATTCATCCTCGAAGGGATTCATAAACTCATACTGCAAATTGCTTTTACCATATACTTTAAATTCATCAAGCATATCATAAATATTATCCTGAAATTTTTTGAAAGGGATATTCAGATCACCTTCCAGATAAACCCTGATATATACAATATCATCAAGGTTCCTGAGAATTTGTTTCGTATCTTGCGATAAGGTATAGCGTTTTTCAGAAGTCAGGTCTATTCTGAAAAACAGGTTGTGAGTTATTATATTGAATAATACGATTATGGCCGTTATACCAATAAGTAATGTTATATCATTCGTGCGTAATGTATTTCCGGCTGTGCTTTTTGTCATTATCGTATCTCTTACCAGTTATTGCTACGGAGTTTTGTTCTAGTAAATAATAGAAACAGGAAGATTACCGAAAGGAAATAGATCAGATCGCGACTATCAAGAACTCCCCGTTGCATGGATTTATAATGTGCATCTATTCCCAGATTTAAAATAAAATTTCCCGTCTTACCTGTTAAACTTAAGTAACCAACAGAATTAAAACCTTCATAAAGAAAAAAGCACAATGCGATGGATAACACAAATGCCACGATAGTGTTTTCCGTAAGAGATGAAGCGAAGATGCCGATACTGACATATATTCCTGCAAGAAGAAAAAGTCCGAGATAAGATCCCAGTGTTCCTCCTGAATCGATGTTACCACTTGGATTTCCAAGTATTACAAGTGATAAATAAAATACAAGTGTAGGAATAAGAGCAATGGCAGCAACAGTAACACCTGCTAAATATTTGGCCATAACAATTTGTAATTCAGACAGGGGACGAGTAAGAAGAAGATCAAGGTTACCACTTTTTTTTTCCTCTGCAAAACTACGCATTGTAATAGCCGGAATAAGAAAAAGAAATACCCACGGAGCAATGAAGAATAAGGTATCCAGAGTAGCATACCCTGCATCAAGAACGTTCATGTTACCAGGAAAAATCCAAAGAAACAGACCATTTACAATCAGAAATATACCAACTACTATATATCCTGTTATAGAACTGAAAAAACCTGAAATTTCTTTTAAATAGAGACTTCTCATGTGTTTTTATAAGTGCTTTACTATGTAAGCCATTCACATAACGAGTCTAAAAATACATTATTTTTTTCAGTGCAGAAATTGTAATATTGTCCGGAAATAGTTTATACCAATAAAAATAGTATTTCTTAATGCGCAATGCTGAAGAAAAAAAACTCAGTTTTAGGACAGTAATCGTTGGAGTTATTTTCTGTTTTATAAGTTATTCATACTCTTCAGCAGTGACAACTGACAGTTTAAAACTGATAAATAATCTCAGGCTCGGTATTGAAACGCATTATGGATATATTTATCCTCATCACAGTTCTATTGCTTATTCTCTGCAATCAAGAATTTCAGGTCTTGAGTTGAATCTAACGACTGATACATATGGACGCGGACAGTGGGATAATTTGTACAGGTATCCCAGAATGGGGGCAGGGTACTTTTATACATCCCTTGGAAACGAAGATGTTTTCGGAAAGGCGCATGCGTTGTTTTTGTTTATGGATGTTCCATTTGGATCCGGACAGAGAAAATTCAGTTCGTGGTATAGAGTTGGTTTTGGAGCTGCATATCTGACGAAAAAATTTGATGTGGAGAAGAACCCGACAAACATGGCCATCAGCTCCGGAATGAATATGTACATCAACTTCAGATATACCGGTCGATTTAGATTCGATAACAGAAATGAAGTTTCAGCAGGATTCGGATTCACTCATTTTTCCAATGGCAAATTTGCTACGCCTAATCTGGGTATAAATTGTGTTACTGTACATGCTGCATATTTTTTCAACCTGGTTTCAAAACGATATCAGCGTATTGCAATAGAAAGAGAAAAAAAATTAGAAAAACACAATGTCGAACTTGTCTTATCGGGTGGTTCGAAAACAGATGATCAGATTTCAGGAAATTACTATTTTATTTCCACGCTGGTGATAGACTACAAATATGTACCATGGATGAAATATTCCTTTGGTGCCGGTATCGATGTATTTTATGATCAATCACTCGGGCCTAACAAAGTGGGCGATTTAGGTGGCACATATTCAGAATCAGATCTTTATCAGTTGGGACTTCATGTTGGATTTTATTCACGGTATTCAAAACTTAACATTTTGATGCAATTGGGTACCTATCTGCACGCAAATTATTATAAGTATACCAGAATTTATTCACGCATAGGAATTCGATATGAAATATACAACAATCTGCTTTTAAACTTTTCTCTCAAGGCACATCGCGCTATAGCAGATTATCTGGAATGGGGGATAGGGTACAGGTTATAAATGAAGAATTAAAAATGAAGAATTAAAAATGAAGAATTAAAAATGAAGAATTAAAAATGAAGAATGCAGTCATACTATTTCTATTGATTTGTTTATCAGTTTTCCTATGCGATAGCTGTGAGATGGGAAAATGCTGGCACGGAACAGGACAGAAAACAATACAGGTATATGAGACTGGATATTTCAGGGAAGTAAATGTGCGTGGTATGTTTGAGATTATACTTGTTCAGGATAGTGTATATTATCTTGAACTGGAAGGAGGGGATGAAATTCTTAAATATACAGCCACAAATACTATTGACTCGGTGGTTTACCTTGACAATTCAAACGAATGTGCTTTTCTAAGGGATTATGAAAAGATCAAATGTTATTTGCATTTTTCTGATTATTTGAAGTTGAGTTTATTTGAGACCTGTAAACTGACCAGCCAGAATCCAGTGACTTCCAATATGACATTAATAGTACCTGCTGAAATGGCTGAGGTAAATATTCAATTGAATAATCCGCATTTTCATTTCTACAATCACAGAACTACCGGCGGAACATACACTTTCAGTGGATATTCTGACTGGTGTGTGATTTCAGGATTTTATTCAGCAAGATTCGTTCTTTCCGATTTGATATCTAGGGAAATGCAAATTAAAAATTCATCCATTGGTGACATGCACGTGAATCCAATTGAAAAACTCACGGTAGAGATACATAATAAAGGCAATATTTATTATTCCGGATCGCCGGAGATTATTGTTGATTCTATTTCTGGTACGGGGAGATTGTTGCCCGAAGGAGAGTGAGGCAGTTTAGAGTTCAGAGTTCGGATTCTATTGTTGCTGGTTGCTTGGTGCTGGTTATGATGAATAAAACAATTTTTCCTGAAAGCATTTCCGTTACCGTCATTCCTGCGAAGGCAGGAATCCGTCATTCCCTATCCAACAACTATTTCCATGCCGTTCTGATCTTAAGCAGGAGACAAGCTTAAAAACATTGTACTTTTCTGTGAATCCTTTGTTTAATTTGGTTTTATGTTCTTGCATTCTTCTTTTCAGGTTGTTTGTAACACCCATATAAAGCACCGTATTGTTTTTGTTTGTTACGATATACACATAATAACTTCGTTTCTTCATCCGGCTTCAGTATTTGCATAGGGAGATGCCTGCCATTGCAGGCATGACTGTGTTTCTGATAGTCCTTTTCATATACTTCTGGCATAACAGTAAAACAAATAATTCGATTGCGTATTTATTTACGGTGGTGCGAAATTGTATTCCGGCTTTGTAGAATACGCCCGGATTGCGCTGCGCTAAATCCGCGCGAGCGGGGGGGACAGTGGTAATTAATAATTAATAATTAATAATGAAGAATGTGAAGCAGAAGTTGGTGAGTTGAGAAGGTGAGAACGTGAGATGATGAGATAATAAGAAGTGAAACTAGTAACTTGAAACTAGTGACTTGAGACCAGAGACTTACAACTTATCGAAATCCGCAACCGATCCCGATGAAAATCGGGAGAGCTCAGCGAAGTTAATCCGCAATCCGCAATCCGCAATCCGAAATCACTCAGGTTGAAATCTATGCAGGTCAAGATCTTTGTAATCCACAACCTGAACATCCCGGAAATAAAAATGTATGATATCAAGCCAGGTATATCCAACACGTGCCATTTCCATTGCACCTTGCTGACACATGCCTATTCCGTGTCCATAACCTTTTCCTGTGATCAGAATCTCCTCTCCTGTATCTTTTACAGAGAAAAAGGCTGATTTGAGATGAAAATACTCTCTTATGCTACGCATATTTAATTCAATTCCATTGATTATAATGAATTTTGTCCTGTGAGGCACCTGAAATGTGAAGTTGTAATTTTGGTAGTACACATTGTTTGATACAATATTATTAATGTAGTTGATCCATTTTTTACGTTCTATGGTTGTTGTCCATGTGGCATAAGATGATATCAGACAGAAAGGATCTTTTACTGATTGCAGGTAAGGTAAGTCTTTCTGCCAGTATTGCCCGGCTGTGCATGTTTCTCCTCCGCAATTGCTGTGAAAAGGAGACATAATAATTACAGATTCGTTATCTGTAATTACTTTTCCTGCTGTGGATCTTGCTGCTGTTAATATGGAGTTGTGTTGTGTCAGTCTGCCTTTGTATGCCTGGCAATGAACTCCATCGCACAGATTAAAACCCTCTTCAGAATGTTTGTACATGTTTTTTATTGTAAATGTGCGGATCAGAACAGCCTGTGCTTTATAATACTCATCGGGAGCGCTGTTTCCTCCTTCAGCTTCAATCACTGAGGCGATGTATTTCTCCATGTCAATTTTATTGATAATTAGTAATTCTTTTTCAGCACAGGAAAGAATCAGATTATCATCATATTCTCTGGCTTCGGAGATTGGATTTATTGGCTTGGCATTCAGAACGCCATCATTTGAAACACTCACAAATTCAATTTTTTTGAAATTCCCGATAAAATTTCGTTTATCACGTATCTCAAGTTCGGTCCCAAACCTGCTGATATGAAAAATACTTCCTTTTTTATATTCTCCGAGTGTTTCATTGCCGCTCTTTATCCTATATTTTCCTTGTTTTATGTTCACTGCAATTGAATTGATTTTCTTATCACTGAAAATGGCAATACTTATGCTTTGAGCTATGCAAATATTTGCTGCAAACAAGATTGATACTACTAGTATATTGAATCTCATAATTGCTGTGTTAAATACGTGTACATTCTTTTGGCAAATCTTTCCGAAGCACCTGCTTTTCCCACCAATTCTTTTAAAGATCTGAAATCTTTTATCATCCTGTTCCTGTATTTTTCGTCGGTAAGAATTCGTTTTATTTCAACTTCTATATCACGGGCCAAATGAAATTGAAGCAATTCTTTAACTACTTCTCTGTTCATGATGATATTTACCAGTGAAAAGAAACGGATTTTTAAAAATGGTTTTCCAATAAAATAAGTAGCTGTGCTAAGCTTGTATATTACTACTTCAGGTACTTTAAAAAGTGCTGTCTCAAGGGTTGCTGTTCCTGATGTTACAATTGCGGCTGTTGCCCTGTATAAAAGATCGTATGTCTGGTTAAAAATCACTTTGATCGATGTATTTACAAGAAATTGCTGATAGTATTCGGCTTGTATGGAGGGTGCACCGGCAAGTACCAGTTGATAACCTGTAATTTTTTTACAGCCCTCTACCATCTCAGGCAAACAATTGTAGATTTCTGTTTTTCGGCTTCCTGCAAGCAGGGCGATGATAGGTTTGTCTGATAATTGGTTTTTTGAAAAAAACTCTTCGTCTGAGAGAGGTGTAAAAGATTCAATTGCATCGGTTAATGGATTGCCAGTGTATTCTGCTGGAATATCCAGATCATTGAAATATTCTTCCTCAAAGGGAAAGATTACGAATAGTTTATCCACAAATTTTCTAATCCGTCTGATCCGCGATTTTCTTGAAGCCCATACTTTTGGAGCAATGTAATACAATATTTTGTAGCCTTGTTTTTTTCCGTATTCAGCAATTTTTAAATTAAATCCCGGATAATCAATAAGGATAATTGCATCGGGCGTGTAATTTGCAATATCATTTTTGCAATATTCAAGGGTCTTGTTTATTGTTTTAATATTCTTTACGATCTCCCAGATGCCAATAAAAGACATCTTCTTGTAATGCAATGCAATGTCGGCACCGGCTTCCTGCATCAAATCACCTCCAAAACCTCTGAATGAAGCCCGCGAGTCGATCTTTTTTAAGTGTTTGATCAGATTGCTTCCATGTAGATCGCCTGAAGGTTCGCCTGCTACAATATAGTATTTCATTTGAATGGTAAGTTAGCTGTAAAGGTTTATTGCATTATACTGAAAGTTAAAGAATAAAACTTATAAATAATAATACGGAAGTAAGCACGGCTGTACTGATTAATAAACCCTTGGCAATATTCATCTGGTTTTTCCAGATTAACAGAAAGAATAACAGTGCATTGGGGAAAATGCAACGACTGAGAAACAAAGGCAGGAATTTTATGATGACCATGCCATAATACTTTCCTATTATTGAGAGAGGAGCCATTTTTGGCATAATAAAAATAAAATAAAGTGCTGCCGGCAATAGCACTCCAATGATTATACCTGCTACCAAAGTGTTCAGCTTTTTAAAATTTATAAATCCCATTTTTTTATAAGGTCAATTGTTGGATATGAAGTAAGATCTGTTCGTAATGGAACCATGGCAATATAGTTATTCTCTAATGCCCATTCATCTGTGTCAGTAGCTTCCGGCTCGCGATTGAAATATTCGCCGGTAAGCCAGTAATAATTATTTCCTGAAGGATCGGTTCTTTTGTCAAATTCTTCCTGCCAGAATCCCATCGTTTGCCTGCAAATATGAATTCCTTTGATCTCCTCTTCGGGAACTGCGGGGATGTTGACATTCAAACAGGTGTGTAAAGGCAGATCGTGCTTTAGAACCTGTGCAGCTATTTTGGCAGCATATTTTTTTGCCGTACTTAGATTTGTTTTGTGGTCATAGCTGATTATCGAAAAGCCTATGGAAGGTATTCCATTGACACAACCTTCCAGAGCAGCGCCCATCGTACCCGAATACAGTACACTTGTGGAACTGTTGGAACCATGATTGATGCCGGAAACCAGTAAATCAGGTTTGCGGGGAAGTAACTGACTGAGTGCCAGTTTTACGCAATCTGTGGGAGTGCCGTTCACAGAATAACTTGTGCAACCATTCAATTGCGATTTTATAACCCTTAAAGGGTGTTTTACTGTTATTGCCTGCGACATTCCTGACTGTGGCTCCAAAGGGGCAACAACAATTACTTCTCCTAATGTTTCCATTGCTTCCACCAAAGATGCTATCCCCGATGAGCTTAAACCATCATCATTTGTAACCAGTATCAAGTTACTCTTCACCATTTCTCATCTCTTGATTTGAATAGCAAAGATAGGATATTCAATGAATGGAAAGAAAGGAATACAATACAAATACAAGTAATCTGTAACTGCTCATCCATTCTTTGGATACAGAAAAAAATACTTAACTGAGATAAGAAAAAATATGTGTTTCATGTTTTTGCATGGATTATCATTAAATAATGCAAATAAAGATTTGTTTATCCCAATTACAAATGAAGATAATAAACATGCAAATGCCTTGAATTATTAACAGATGGGGCTTTGTTAACTTTGATTCCTGTTTATTGAACTACTATTTTCTGGCTTGTAATAAAATTTCCTGATCTGACTGTACAGAAATATATGCCATTTGGAACTTTTCCGGTTTCCTGTTCTATATTCCAGACAATTCTGTAAAAGCCTGGCTGCATTCTTTCATTTATCAGATTTGTGATATGTTTTCCATTGATATCAAAAATATCAACAAGAGTTTTTGCCTGAGTTTGTATTTCAAATTCAATTATTGCTCTATCTTTAGCAGGATTAGGATAACAACGTATGGATTTTATTTCAGGCCGTGTAATAAGTGGAGATGAGTTTACTCCGCCTGTATCGGTTGCAGAGGTATGAAACGTAAGTCCGGGGACCCGGTTTCCTGCATAATTAGCATTATTCTCAACTTCACATATATTCAGAGCAAAACTATAGTCATTGTATTGATTCAGAGTTTTGACCATTAATGTATTTACACCTTCATCGATGTTGATATTGACGATTTTCGTGTAAATATCATCATCGCCATATACATTTATTCCTGAGAATGAATAAATTCTTTCTCCATTAATATAAACATAGATGTCTTCATGCGTACCAATCCAGAGTTCGGCTGCCTGAGTGGCAGGAGAAGAGAAATAACTGAATGCATAGGTGATAATATCTTCCTGCCCCTCATAAAAGCTTAGCAGATCTATTCTGTCATCGAAGAAATACACCGGTTCTGACCAGCCATTCTCTCCGGCAACAGGTTTTACGGTATCTTCTCCGTTGAGAAGATCCTGGGAAATATCTGTTGAGTTAAAAACCTGGGAAAGCAACCAGGTGCGGTTACTTTGTCCGAATTTTCCGTTTGAGGTGGGATTTTTAATAACTTGTTTTTTTACTGCATCAAGGGGTGCTCCGGTAAGAATTATTTGTTCAGCATTATTTGTCCCCAAACCTACTTTTTCTGCAAGGGTTATGTGGGCTATATCATCGGGATTCAGACAAAGCATGCGTGCGCTGACATGATCAATTGCTACGGGATCGGCTCCCGCAAGAATAGTATTGAACCGTACCTGGTTCGAACCATCGTATGTTTTGTATCTTTCAAGACACATGATGGCATCGACTACAACAAAGTCTATGTCTGCAACAGTACATAAATCAACTATTTCTTCTGTAGTCCATCTCCTGTGGTCAACATCATGAACAAGACCTCCGTAATACGCTGATCCATTCATCTTATTGTATCCGTAATAGCATCCCGGAGCTGTTCCAACCTGATTTTTCAAAGCATTTGTTATACCTGTATCATGAATTTTTAGTACAGGAACAGAAATATACACATCAGCATCAATTTCTTCCTGGTGAACTCTATATATACCGTTATGAGGTGCTGCAGTAGCTTTTGAGCCAAGGGTAATTTCGACAGTCTGTGCGTAAGTCTGGTTTAGATTGAACAAACTGAAATTGATATCGGAAAGAATGGGATCCGTCAGTAGATCCTGGTATCCGGAGTTGTCCCATACACTGCCCTCATCACCAACAACATCGTTAGTTCTTGCGGTACCTTCACCAATAATAATCTCAACATTACCCTGAGTATGCTCATCTATAATTTTAATAAGAGACTTAACAACCCTGACATCTGTGTTTTCTCCTTCACCGGAAGGACTATTGCCTCCTACCAGATTTACCTTTAACATTACCTTGTCTCCTTCACTAATGACCCAGTCTAATCCTCCCTGCAGTTCAATGGCTTTTCTAACCATGTTTTCTATCTGCTGGTAGGAGGGATCAATATTTCTTGAAACAGGATCAGTCAACTCCCCGTAATCGGAAGGAACAATGGAAACCTTTGTTGTAGCTGCTGTTACCGCATCAAATTCTGATTCATACCTGAATGTACCTACTTCTTTGGTATATTTAAGTGAAAAGGTCAGGTCCCAGCAAATTGTGCTAAATGCAGCAATCAGAAGGAGAGAAGTGACTAATCTTTTTCTTGTAAGTTTATGAAACATGATAATTGTATTAACTCTTTTTACACATTTATAATTACTTAAACTTATACAAAAAGTTACGATTGCGCAACGATATTATAAATTAGCCCAAGAATAATCGCTCCAACAATACCTGTAAGCAGATAGGTTAGAAAAACCCTGAATCGGAACACAGTGATCATCAGTAATAAGTTAGATACCTTGGTCACAGGACCGGAGATAAAAAAAGCCAGGACAGCTCCTTTGCTCATGCCAAGATCAGCCAGTTGTTCAACCACAGGAATGGCAGCGCCACCGCAAACATAAAAAGGTATTCCTGCCCCTGTGGAAAACAATACCGAAAGGAAATCATTGCCTTGAAAAAGCTTTGTCATCAGGTTTGAGGGTGTAAGGATCTTAATTGCTGCCGCAAGAAGAATAGCGAGGAAAAAATATTTACTGATAAAACGGGCCATTCTATACAATTCATGCATAAATTGTTTAAAATCAGGTTTTTGAGAAATATCGTCGACTGAAGTATGTTCAAACGAATTGTTACTGTGAAGAATAGTACCTGGTTTGATGATTTTTTGATGTATTAGTAATTCGGTCGTGTAACCGGCTGCCAAGCCCAAAAGAAAAGCTGAAATGAGGCGGGCCAGCGCCACTTCAAGACCAAAAGCTCCGGTTGTTAATACAAATAAATTCGGATCAATAAGAGGTGAAGATACCAGCAATGCCATGAGTACAGGAAGTGGAACTCCCATTGTAAATAAGGCTGCTGACAGAGGAATAACAATATAACTACCCAGTGGTGAGACAACACCTGTAAGAGATGCGATTATAATGGAAACCTTTTTTCTTTGATAGAGAAATCCTGCAATACGATCCTTTGTTATATAGATTTTAATTCCTGTTGTGGCAATAATTCCGATAACCAGATAAGGCCACAGATTTGATAAAAGTATCAAAGATTCATCAATTACCTGCTTGGTATAACTTCCCTGATAATGGTTTAAAAATCTAAAATACAGGTCCTCCATATCATAATTATTCTTATTGATCCTACACCTGATTATTGAAAGACTCTATGCAATGTATAAAAAAACATGACCTTTGGCAATTGGAATGCAAATGCTATGTTAGCAATTCTGAAGAGAAATCATGATCTGTATAACGAATAAAAATGTGATAACAAGGAATGAAGAAGTTTTTTTTGATGATTGCTTTCTGATTCTTCATGTGATACATATTAATAATCTGCTTTCCTTCTGATTTTTATCTGAATTGCATTTTCCACAGGTTTTTCGGAGATAAGGATCAGGTATCCGCCACCTCCCGCACCGGATAATTTCCAGCCAAGGACTTTGTTCCTGTATTGATTTATTATAGTTTTTATTTCATTATTCAGTGTATTTGGGAACAAGGTGGTCTGGGCTTCGAACGATTCAATAACGTAACGGCCAAATTCTTTCAGGTTCTTTTGTAAAATTGCCTGATAGCATTTCTGAGCAGCTGAAGTAAGTTTGCCCACATTTTCCAAAGTGATCTGAGTGCCACCTGTTGCATCATAGTTTTTTTTCCTTGGCCATAGTGTTACCATATAAATGTGCTTTTCAAGCCAGCATAAAATATTTTCATCATCAACAATAGTAATTTTTGAAGGCCAGTATGTATTCCTTGAAAAGTAAAAGTGACACAATCCCGGAACTACAAGTCCTATTGAATCCTGTGACCCAGAAATTTCTTTTTTACCTGGTTCATTGTCGTACCGGAAAAGTGTTTTTGCCAGCTTTACAGGATGTCCCAATGGCAGGGCAGGACCCCAGAGTTCAAGAATTTTTTTCCTTGTGGATGTTGCCATACCGCTTCTTTCATTGAACTCTTGCGTAGGTTCTATGGAAATCGTTATACAGGAACCAGGCATAACACTGTTTACATAGGGTTGATCTATCCATGTTCCTGCCAGATCAATACGATATGGGATTGCATTTCTTTTTTCACCTCTTAACGAGGTGGTTGATCTTGCCGGCAATCCGGGCTCCGGAATTCTCTTAAGAATCTTATATTCAATACCAAGCTTTTTGCAAAGTGATTCTTTCAACGGACTATGGCCATCTTCATTAACAATAAAAAGATCAGGGTGCATTTCTTTCAAATCCTTTTCAAAATCCAGTATCCCCTCACCGGAATTTATCCATGCATCTGTAACATATTTAATTGCCTTTACCATGAATAGTCGTTCAGAATCGCTATGAAATGTCTTTCTGCCTTTTAACGTTTCAATGGTTTTATCAGATCCTATTCCCACATATACTGATCCATACTGAGCAGCTTCCTTAAAAAATGCAACATGGCCGCTATGCAGCATATCAAAGCATCCGGAGACAAAAACTTTCTTTCCTGTCATAGTTTCAGCTTTAGAGAAAGCTTAAAGATAATGTTCTTTGTTAAAAATTTAAATTTACTGGAGATGGAAAGCTATTCAACGAATATACCAGGTTGTTAAAATTCCGTAGTTCATTGAATCTTTACATCCAATATTGTAATTTTAAAATACACAATGAAAAACCATATCTATGAAATCCAAAACAAATCATTCAATCAGCCGGCGAAAATTTCTGAAATCGTCTGCTGCTGTTGTAACAGGGATGAGTCTTCTGCCATCGTTTTACCACTGTACTTCCGGGCCAAAACTAATGACCAGAAGTTTTGGAAGACTAGATCATGAAGTTACCACGTTTGGATTAGGAGGTCAGGCGTCCATACAATGGACGCCCAGTGATGTTGATCCAGTAGCTATTATTTTGAAAGCTTTCGATAAAGGAGTGAATTATTTTGATACGTCCAATTTGTACGGACCCAGCCAGATGAACTATGGCAAGGCATTCAGAAAACTGGATCTTATTCCTGGACAACCGGGGTATAATGAAGTCTTAAGAAAATCCATCTTTCTTACATCGAAAACACATTTGAGATGGGCCAAAGGGGAAAAAGAAATGGAAGGACTGAATAATTGGACAAACGGTGAAGCAGGAACTCATACTATCAGTGATTTAAAGCGCACACTGACCCAGATCTATGGAGACGGAAAAGGGAGTTATCCTGAAGGAGCATACCTTAATATGGTCTTAATTCACAGTGTTACCAATCCGGCCGATGTGGATGCCATTTATGAAGGAATTGAAAATACCGATCCGAAGGCAGAAAGAATTGGAGCTCTTGCTGCATTGCGCGATTACAGGGACGGCACCAATTTGACCGGTCTGAATCCAAAAGAAGAAAAACTGATAAAACATATTGGCTTTTCCGGGCATTACAATGCAGGTGTTATGATGGATCTTATCCGACGTGATCAGTATGGAATTATTGATGGTATGCTGGTAGCAATAAATGCCAATGACAAACTGAATTTTAATATGCAGCACAATGTGATACCTGTTGCTGCTGCTAAAAATATTGGATTGATAGGCATGAAAGTTTTTGCTGACGGAGCCATGTATACAAAAGAAGCTCATTGGTCGGGTGAGCCTGCCGATGTGGTAAGAAAAGTCGGGAGTAAAGAAACACCTTTCCAATCACTTATTGAATATTCACTTACCACCCCGGGCATTAGCACAGTTATTATTGGGATCGGCCAAATATCAGATGATCCGGCACAATGTCAGCTCAGTCAGAATATCTCAGCTTCTCAGATCAGGATATCAGGATTGAGCGAAAGCGATAGGGAAGAGGTAGAGAAAATGGCCGGACGGATTAAAGAAGGGAAAACCAATTATTTTCAAAAAGATGAAGGTGGATTGACTCCGGTACAGAATGCTTTGGTTAAAAAAGAAGGTGAGAACAAAATTCAACTGACATGGAATACTGCCTATGCAGGAAATTATCCGATTGAGGAATATGAAGTTTGGAGGAATAATGAGAAACTGGGTGTAGTAATGCATAAGCCTCAAACATCTTTGGAACCATTCCTGTATCACGATAACATAAGTGGAATGGATAGATTTGAATACAAAGTGGTTACTGTAGATACCAAAAACAATAAGTCGGAGACCGAGACAATGGTTTTGAGTTAAATATTGTAGGGTCATGCCATGGCGTGACCATTATTAAATAAGATTTTAGTAATTTCCGGACACACCATGGTGTGTCCCTACCAGTATGGTAATTAATCCAGAACAAACAACTATAAAATAGTTTCAAGTCACTAGTTTCACTTCTTATTATCTCATCATCTCACGTTCTCACTTTCTCAACTCACCAACTTCTGCTTCACATTCTTCATTATTAATTTTTAATTATTATTTATCACCCTCTCACTCTCCTCTTTCATCGTCCTCAAGAATAGCATAATGAAAATTGTCTTTCCATACTCCTCGGATAGGAAGAATTTTTCTTCTTATCCCTTCCTGAGTCATTCCGACTTTTTCAAGCACTCTGATCGATCTTTTATTTTCAGTTGCAACTCCTGCTTCAATTCTATGAAGGTTTAGTTTTTCAAATCCAAAGTTTATCAGTGTTTTAGCCACCTCTGTTGCAAAACCCCATCCCCAATAGTCAGGTGATAAATTGTAATAAATTTCACCCATTCTAAATCTGTCCAGGCTCAATTTCATGCCTGAAACGCCAATGACTTCATCGCCTGATTTTTTCAGGATCAACCAGCAGTATAATTTTCTCTCTTTCGATTTCTGATCATCAATAACAGGTTGATAGATTTTTTTTGTTGATTCAATATCCTTTGGAATTCCCAGTGTATTAAATTCATCGATTTCCGGAATGGAATTCAATGTGTGAAGCGTTTCAATATCGTCAGGTGTGATTTCCATTAATTTAAGTCGTTCTGATTGTAAATTCATGATAAAAATATTTTGTCTGAGTAAATTAAGACAAACATCTTTATTTCTATTAAGAATAGCAATATACTTTTAAATAATTCCGAATCCCGATATTATCGGGAAAGGGTATTTGGTTTTGGAAGATGTTTCGAATACCTGTCTGCTGCAGTTTAGCATATGCAGGCGTTTGGCATGACATTAGAGGAAGAAAGTCGAAGAACACTTAGTTCTTATGCAATTCGAACTTTGGTTTGTTTATTTCAGTAACAGCTGATTCCAGATTATTGAATACAATCAGGTGATTTTTAAAAACCCCCTTTTTTAGCTTGATATATAAAGCACTTTTCCCGGGTGGACATTTGCCCCATCTGAGGATATCCCATGAAATTTTTCCACCGGAATAAGTTACTCTTTTGATATGTCTGATATTTTCAAACCTGAACAGGATCTTAATACCTTCCCACAGAAATGTAACCAAAATACCTTGGGATGTAATTTTACTCTTGTAGCCAAAAATATAACCAATATTTGGATCAGGAAAAATCATAATAACGTATTTATTTTACTATTATTTTTTGCAGAGACTATCTATAATCTTTAATTTGCATTTTATTCAAAGGACTTTTACGGTATGATCAGGTGCGAAACATGACAATTGTTGCCTGAAAATACGCGGATAAACAAAAGTTCTTTTTTAAGACCTTCAACTGGAACTGTCAGTGCATTTTCTCCTTCCGCATGTATTGACTGCACAATTTTTCCATCTGAAGTAATAATTTCAATCCGATCCATTAAAATTTCTGATTTTATTACAAAATATTCACTTGCCGGATTAGGATATACTAAAAGTTGATGCCCGGGTTTAGAAAATGTTTGAGTTCCCGTGAGCCCTGTATACTCGTAAGCCCCTATATCATAACCCAGTCCAATCGGTCGGGGGTAGCCGTCAAGATCGACCCGGGGGGCTTTACTGCTTGTTCCATTATCCATAGCATCGCAACCTTCAATCAGATGATAATTATTGCTCTGAATGTTTACAAAAATTTCCTCAGGACTGGAAATCAATGAATGCATGTCTTGCCCTATAGCACCCGGCATGGCTTTAAAAACAATGGGATTGTTCACGCTTCCGCTTGCATCCATATAAAAACCGATATAGTTGCCGGGTTCAACAATTACCGTATCTCCCGGATCGGCATGATCAGCAGCATACTGCAATGTTTTCCATGGATTGTTCTGATCTCCGCCATATGAGTTATTGCCTGTATTAGAGACATAGTAAGTGTCTGCTCTAACATTTATAATACATAGAAGGAAAATAACAAGAATGGAAAAGATTCTCATCCCGGTAAGTTTGGTTAGTTAATCGTTTTAATAACTGGCAAGTGCCAATAAAATTGTACGCCCAAAAGGTTCTCCGCTTAGCTGATTATACGAAATGCCGGGTACTTTTGTTTCCTGATCTTATGCTTATATTGAACAATGATGTATATACCAAAACTCGAAACAAATCATTCTTATGGTAATATCTTTAATTATCGGGATGATTTCGTGCAGGAAAGTTTGGAATGACGTTTGAATAAAAGGGCACTAATTTGAAATGATCCTGTTGTTAACTTGTTTTACCTAAAAAATCATTCCAGCGTTTGTCCTCTCGCTTCTTCCATGCCCCGCTGTGATAAACATAGCTTGCAATAAGCGGTAATACGGTGGTCGCTTCTGCATATACCATCTGCTCATCCACTACATCTACTTTTCCCCACGAAGAGGCTTCTTTCAGGGTGGAGGATGAACAGGCACCGTCGCGAACATCAGCAACTGTAATCTGCACAGCGTATTTGTGCATAGGAACTTCTTTTCCTAAAATTTCTGCGCAAACCACAGTGTCTTGTGCAAAGTTTTTGGGCACGCCACCACCTATCATAAACAAACCGGAGATGGGAGCATTCATTTTTATTTTCGTCAGTTCAAGAAAATCTTTTACCGAATCAATGGATACATGTTTTTCCTGATTTTCCCACTGGTGTTTTACCAGGCCAAATCCGGCACTACTGTCGGAGAATGCCGGACAAAAAATAGGTACTCCCTTTTCGTAAGCGACCTGTATCAGGCTGTCTTTTTTCACAGAATTCTTCACAAGGTATTTGCCCAACTCATGAATAAACTCACGAGAGGAGTATGGACGAGGCTCCAATGCATCGGCTACCTTTTTAATGGTCATGTCGCAATGCTGCAACTCCTCTTCGTCAATGAAAGTATCGTAAATCCTGTCAATGTATAATTTGCGCAATTGAGTATCCTGCACATCCGTTCGGCCAACATAATGTTTAAAACCAAGTGCTTCAAAAAAGTCCATATCTATTATTGAGGCTCCCGTTGCCACCACAACATCCATCATTTTACTCCGCACCATCTCTACATATACCTGCATACACCCACCTGCACTTGTGCTTCCGGCAAGTGTGAGAATGTTTGTGCATTCTTTGTTTTCAATCATTTTCATTAAGATATCCGCTGCTCTTGCAGTATCCCGTGAAGTGAAGGACATTTTCTTCATGGATTCAATAATGGCGGTAGAATCGAAAGTGGTAATATCGATGTGTTCTATAGCGTCTTTTAGTAAATCTGATTTCTTCATTATTCTCTATTAATCTTTATAATTAGTATCTTCCGGAATCTCAAAAAAGCCTTTGTGCATCTTTGTCTCTGCTTTGTGAGACTTTGTGTAACAGTTAAAAGCTATACCACAAAGTTACTCAGAGTAAACACAGAGTTACACAAAGATTCATTAATAGATTTTCATGGAGTACAAAACTTCAAACTTAACAATTGGTAAATCAGTTTTGCAGCAAGAAAATCGGGAGCTTTATTGACTTTATTCGGACACAATTCGACTATATCAAATCCCACAATAGTATGCTCACAATTTACTGTTTGCAATAACTCCATAACCTCATTGTAAAACAAACCATCCGGCTCGGGAGTTCCTGTTGAGGGCATAATGGAAGGATCAAATACATCCAGATCAATCGTAATATACACTTTTTTTGTCAGTTGATCTGATACCATCTTCTTCCAGTTGGCATTATTTCTTAACTGATGCATGAAAAACACCCTGTCAGGATTAATATTTTCTTTTTCTTCAACGCACATACTTCGAATACCTACCTGGGTTATAGCTGCCACCTCTTTTCCTCTTGCCATGACACAGGCATGGTTGCAATTCGAACCTTCATATGTATTGCGCAAATCAGAGTGTGCATCCAATTGAAGAATAGAAAAATCATGAGTGAAATATTTGGCAAAGGCTCTGAATGCACCAATACTTACAGAGTGTTCACCACCTAATGTAACAGGAAATTTTTTTTTGGTTAATAATTCAGTGATTTTACTCTCAACTTTATCAGCCAGGTTTTCAGGATCACCCTTATGAATTAGTGGCAATGTGGTATGAATGCCTTTCAGATATACTTCAGAATCGCTTTCGATATCGTATAGCTCCATATTCTCTGAAGCTTCCAGGATAGCTTCCGGTCCCTTGTCGGCACCTTTTATCCATGTGGAGGTGTCGTCATAAGGAATCGGTATTATGACAATCGCGGAATGATCGTACAGGGTATACTTTTCTTCCAGTCCACCGTAATTCATTCTTTGATTTTATTCTTGAATTGGGTAAACGTAATTCGTAAAACAAAGGGCAACCAATGCCGTACCATATTTTTTTATCGGTACAAAACTCTCTTTTAAAAGAGTAATGTCACCAAGAGCATATTCCTCTTCAAAGCCGTTATAGTAAAGCTCATTAAGGCTAGCTCTGAGCAGCTCTTCCAATTGTTTTTCATTGTAATTTCCTTTATGTTCACATACAAGGCCACCATATTTTTTTTCAGTGATTCTATCATGAAGCCAGCCAAAAATAATTCCGGCTGATACTCTTTCTCCTGCATTGCCATTAGCTACAGCCATAATGCTTTCCATAACAGCACCGTGTACATATGCTGTCGGTCGATCAACCAGATTGGCTATGGAAGGTAATATGGAAGAGTATGTCATGATATTCGCTCTTTCAATTCCGGCGGCTTTGAGGGCTAAGTGATAAGAACCAGCGTGAACAGTTATGTCACTTTCTCCGGTTCCCTTAGTAATAAAGTAATCTTTTGGGATTCGATTACCAATAACCAGACCCTGTTGGGGGTTATTTACACCGCGAGAACGATCGCGAAGCAAATTACTAACTAATGGATTTTTCATTTCTTTAAATAGCTACATAGATTAGAAGATTTTTAATTAAAAAAGCGAGCAAATGTAAAATAAAAATTCATGAATTCAGGTAAAAAATATCATATTAATTGCAAATTGTACAACTGGAAAGGCACACTTTCCGTTATTAATAAATAAGTCCTAATGGATTATTCAATACTAAATAATTCGAGCACATGCGTTTTCAGAATCCGATTTAACTCCAAATTGTCATTGCATTCATAAAGACAGATCAGATTTGATTGGGATTTTATTTAAGTATTTGACATCAATATGTTTATATTGTATATTCGTGGATCATTGATCTACGTTTATATTTGTCCGGTATACTAGTACAAAGAGATGAAACCATATAATAGTATTCCTTATATTAATCTAATTAAACCTTATCTTTTATGAAACTCATGTACAATCTGATTTTCGTATTCTTTCTTATTTTTCATTGTAATTTTTTATCTGCTCAAAGCAAGCTTCACAATGCTGCCGGGAAGAACGACCTGGAAACAGTTCAAACCATTGTAGAGAAAGGAACTAATGTTGACAGGAAAGATATCGCTGGGCAAACACCTATGATGTGGGCAGCTGAGACAGGTAGTATTGATGTTGTGAAGTACCTGGTTGAAAAAGGAGCTGATGTGAATGCTGTGGCAGGGAAACAGGGAAGAGGAACGGCACTGATCTATGCAGCTGCTACCAACAGGACTGAAGTTGTCAATTACCTGTTGGATAACGGAGCTGATATTGATGCTGTTACACCCTACCAGAAAGAGTCAGCACTATTCTGGGCAGCGGCAATGGGACATAAAGAAGTTGTACAATTGCTGCTTGAGAAAGGTGCTAATAAAACACTGGTTAACAGGAGTGGACAAACTGTAATAGATGTCGCAAAGCAGTTGAACAGAGAAGAGATAATACAAATGCTGGAAGCAGAATAAAAGAAATGAATGGTAAGAGGGCAGGGTAGGCCTGTTTGCAAACCGTATTGCTATTTACTTGAACTTTTGCAATAATTCACCTTTCCTCGAAGGTGAAACATCTACGGCAGTATTATCTGTAAGAATTACCTGTCCGCCTTTTCCTTTTTTATAGCGTTTGATATATTGCAGATTAACAAGATGGGATTTGTGCACTCGGATAAAATCAAGATCAGATAAAAGTTCGTCATAGAATTTTAACGTACGGCATATGAGCTGCTTGGATCCGTCAACAAAGAAAAATTCTGTGAAATTATCATTGGCTTTACAGTGCAGAATATCTTTTACTGTTACTACCTCAAAACCATCAAGGAGAGGGAGTATGATTTTTTGCAGTTGCTTGTTCTCAATTCTTATATTGTCAATTAATATATTTGTTCGCAATGCATGTTCTTTCGTTTCTTTCTTTTCTGCAACCATCTCTACTGCTTTTACCAGTTCATCAATATCAATCGGCTTAAGAATATAATAGGATGCACTGAAATTGAGTGCTTTCATTGCATAGTGGTCATATGCAGTAACGAATATGGTTTCAAAGTTTCTTTCTTCCACCTGATCAAGCAGATCAAATGCATTTCCGTAAGGCATCTCTACATCAAGGAAAATCAGGTCCGGCTTGTGTCTTTTGATGGATTCAAGACCGGTTTTCACAGATTCCGCTTCACCGGCTATATGTACCTGTTTACAATACTTACCGATGTAATTTCGCAGTGTTTCTCTGCTTACAGGTTCGTCTTCAACTATAATGGCTTTCAGCATATTGTTTATTTAAATTGCCATTCCTTTAGGATTTAATATAGTAGTTTAACACTTATTGTATCTTCTTTCCATCGGATATGGGAATGTTAATTTTTACCACTGTCCCGGTTTTTTCTTTTTTATCCAGATCTTCAATCGCCACTGTATAGCGTGTTTTGTAGATTTCATTGATAATATTCAGCCTGTTTTCAGTATTCTTTAGTCCGGTAGAAGTGATGGCTTTCTGATGTTTGGTTTTCATTTCCTGCGATTTTTCCCTTCCTATACCATTATCTATTACGATCGCATTTATACTATCACCCTCTTTGTGAATTCTTAGTTCCAGAAATCCTTTTTTCCCCTTGTATCTTAATCCGTGCCAAATTGCATTTTCAATATAGGGCTGAATAAGCATAGGGGGAATTTCAATATCCGACTGGTTTATGGAATCGTCCATGTCGATGGTATAATCAAATTTATCACTGAAACGAAAATGCTCCAGCTTCAGGTACAATTTGAGGATCTCTATTTCAGAAGCAACCGGAACAAAATCATGCTTTGAATTTTCAAGCACTGATCGCATCAATGAAGAAAAATCAGTAAGATATTTATTTGCTTTTCGTTCATCATTCTGAGCAATATAACTATTTACGGAATTCAATGAGTTGAAGATAAAATGAGGATTCATCTGACTTCTTAAAGATCTCAATGCCAGAAGCAGGTTTGCTTTTCGTTTTTGTACTGAACTTTTGTAGACCAG